>Ga0209542_10002263_pt1 | contig 43467 bp, 51 predicted proteins | sample RifCSPhighO2_01_FD_184028 | JGI IMG/M metagenome (GOLD analysis project Ga0209542, IMG submission 184028) | Soil microbial communities from Rifle, Colorado - Rifle CSP2_plank highO2_0.1 (SPAdes) (version 2) | ecosystem: Environmental > Terrestrial > Deep subsurface > Rock core/Sediment ... | reverse complement strand
ACCTCGATGCTCTCCATGACCGGCGTCATCGTGGCACTCGACGCCTACGGCCCGGTCACCGACAACGCCGGCGGCATTGCCCAGATGGCGGGATTACCCAAGAAGGTGCGTAACATCACCGACCCGCTCGACGCCGTGGGCAACACCACCAAGGCCGTGACCAAGGGCTACGCCATCGGCTCGGCCGGCCTCGCGGCGCTGGTGCTGTTCGCCGACTACACTGACGCACTCAAGCACGCCGGCAAGGCGGTCGAATTCAGCCTGTCGAACCCCAACGTGATCATCGGCCTGTTCATCGGCGGCCTCGTCCCCTACCTCTTCGGGGCGCTGGCCATGGAAGCGGTCGGCCGCGCCGCCGGCAGCGTGGTGGTCGAGGTCCGGCGCCAGTTCAAGAGCATCAAGGGCATCATGGAAGGCAAGGCCAAGCCGAATTATTCCAAGGCCGTGGACATGTTGACCAAGGCCGCGATCAAGGAAATGATCATTCCGTCGCTGCTGCCGGTGCTGGTGCCGATCGTCGTCGGCTTCACCCTCGGGCGCGAGGCGCTGGGCGGCGTGCTGCTCGGTTCCATCGTCACCGGCATCTTTGTCGCCATCTCCATGACCACCGGCGGCGGCGCCTGGGACAACGCCAAGAAATACATCGAGGACGGCAAGCACGGCGGCAAGGGCTCGGACGCGCACAAGGCGGCGGTGACCGGCGACACCGTCGGCGACCCCTACAAGGACACCGCCGGTCCGGCGATCAACCCCATGATCAAGATCATCAACATCGTGGCGCTGCTGATCGTCCCACTCTTATAGAGTGCGCGCCCTGCGCGCCTCGGCTCGCCTCCCTCGCCCGCGACAGCGGGAGAGGGAATGAGGGTGAGGGCTTCATCTCGCCCCTCTCCCCTCGCGGGAGAGGGCAAGGGGTGAGGGGTAAGAGCAACTTCAACAATCAGGGCCGGCGAATGCCGGCCCTTTTGTTTTCCGATGTCGGCTTTACAAATTGCTCAATGCGTTGAGTAAATTTACTCATCAGGCTGAGCCTTCGAAAGGTGCTGAACATGAAGCACGGGGGTGGAGTTTTGATTTTTCTGCGGGGTATTGTACAATGATTTGTACAATATTGAGGTGCCCTGCATGAAAACCCTGTCCTATTCCGCCATCCGTAACAACCTGGCCAAGGCGATTGATGAGGTGACCGAAGATCACGCGCCGATCCTGATCACGCGCCAGAAGGGGGCGTCGGCCGTGCTCATTTCCCTGGAGGATTTTGAGTCCTGGCAGGAAACCGCTTACTTGATGCGCAGCCCGGTTATGGCGCGCCGTTTGCGCCGCGCGGTGGCGCAGATTGAAAGCGGCAAGGCCAAGGCCAGAAAGCTCGTCCGGTGACGCTGCGCTGGGCCGATGAGGCGCTGGAGGATTATCGCTGGTGGCTCAAGCACGACGCGCGGCTTCATCGGCGGGTCAACAAGCTCATCGACGCCATCGAGAAAGAACCGTTTCGCGGCATCGGCAAGCCCGAGCCGCTGCGCCATGAGTGGTCGGGGTACTGGTCGCGGCGCATCAACGAGGAGCACCGCCTGATCTACAAGGTTGAGAAGGGAGTCATTTTCATCGCCGCCTGCCGCTACCACTACGGCAAATAAAATCCCTTCCGTCCCCGCATACCCAAACGCCAACACCCGGGACACGCCGCCGTCACCGGCGCCACCGTCGGCGAGCCCTACAAGGACACCGCCGGCCCGGCGATACCGACCCTTTTATTTTGGCTAGAGGTTCATCAGTCTACTTTCACTGCCCGCGCAAAACACTGAACTCCTGGAACAAGCGTACAGGCAACGGCACAGTGAGTCTCCAGATTATCGACATCGGTTTCGTCCCTTCAGCCTGTTCCAGCATTACCGGACCACATGCACGGTAGGGTTCACCTTTGCTTCGACGGACAAACAGCTGAAACGACCATCCGTTTTTTGGACTTTCAAGATAGCGGCGGCCCGCAGTTGTATCAGGTCCAGCTGAGTATTGACTCTGCCAGTGAAAGCGATCGGCACTGATGGCGTAATCGTGATATGCGATGCGGTCGTGGAAACCCTCGGACTTGTCGAGTGTCACAAACAGCAGCTCTACTTTTCGATCTTGTAGCGCAAGAACACCGGCTTGAAACGGAGTCCGCCGTCCCGGCGTCAACCACCCCACGCTCGTCAGGATTTCGCGGACGCCGTAGCCGGCATGCAAGCATAGTGGAATATCATCTAATCCTGGTACCGGGCGAGAGCGAAGATTACTTCTCGCTTGCAGAACATTCGCGAGCTCACCTAGCTCAGCACGAATCTCTGGCGTCTGCGAAAGGCGGACAAGAAAGTCTTTGCCGGTACCCGTCTGGTGATGCTGTCCATCCACTTGGTACGCGAGCATTTGCAGTCGGCGATGTTCGCGTTCGCTCAGCGCTTCGTAAGGCACGGTGGCTTCACCGACACGCAACAGGAGGTCCACCTGCTCCGGATCGTCATAGTGCAGAAGGTCGGCGAAACGGCGACCAAAATACTCCTCCTCCGCGCCTTCCGGCGTGTTCAGCAATCCAGCATCGCGCTGCAGAATTGTCCAGCCGCTGCGGCCGTAGCTTCGATACAGCTCCTCAGGTTCCAGCGCTTGCTCCCGGAGAAAGTCGGTGAGCCTGACATTCGCTCGCCCGCGCAGTGCCGCAAAGCTCTGAAGCTCGGAACGCAGGCGACGCCACGACTGGTTGATGGTTGTTCGCAGGCTCCGGAGAACTTGCTCTTTGGTGAATTGTTGAAGCTGGATGTGGCAACCTGGGGGAAGCGAACTAAACCCTTTCTCGACCGCATCTATCAGCTGGTTCCGCGACAATCCAGTAACCGTCGAAAGCAGGCGGTCAAAACGAAACTCTGTCCGATATCTGCCAACGAAGTCCAGAATCAAACAATTCTGCTTGCCTTCATGGAGTCGCAAACCGCGTCCAATCTGTTGTTGAAAGAGAACTGGGCTTTGCGTCGGTCGAAGCAACAGCAGGGTATCCACAAAAGGCAAGTCGACACCTTCGTTGTAAAGGTCGCAGGTGACGATCGCGCACACTTCAGCGCGTCTCAACTTTTCCGGAGCCTGACGACGAATTTCTGGATCCGTCGCGCCAACAACACAAAGTGCCGGGAGACCAGCATCGTTAAATCTGCTCGTCATGAACTCTGCATGAGCGACACTCACACAGAATACGAGCGCCTTGCTGCGCTTGGGATCACCCGTCAAGCGATGCCATTCGTCGATAACCAATCGGGCACGTACATCGTTGCCCGTAACTAACTTGTCGATAATTGCTCGCTCACCGGGTTCGTCCCAAGGAACCTCCGAGAAATCCGTATCATCATCGCAGCCGTAATACTCAAATGGGCTCAGCAGTTGCAGGTCGAGCGCGTGCCACAACCTGAGTTCTACGGCTGGCGAACCATCTGGTCGGTTGTCGAAATAGGGGAAGATCGGTTTACCGTCGGAACGTTCCGGAGTGGCGGTAAGGCCGAGCAATATCTTTGGGCGCACCGCTGTGGCAAATGCGTCAAAGCGGTCCGCCGCCAGTCGGTGGCATTCATCAATAGTGATGCTATGCCAATAATCTGAGCCGTACTGGGCGACTAAACCACGGGATGCCACACTGTCGATGGTTGCAAACAGGTGATCACAGGTCTCCGGATTGATGCCACCGACCAGCAATTCTCCGAACGAGTGGTCACGAAGTACTTCGCGATACGTGCGTCTAGCCTGCTTCAATATCTCCTCACGGTGCGCAACAAATAGTAATCGAGGACGTCCACCGTGATGTTGACACGTCGCCTTATAATCGAACGCTGCCACGACGGTCTTGCCGGTACCAGTGGCTGAGACGACAAGATTCCGGAATCGTCCATGCTCGCGTTCCACCGCTAGTTGTTCGAGCATGTCTTTCTGGTAATCTTTTGGCTCAAGATCAAAAAACGTTGTCGTAGCTGAAAGCTGATCTCCTGCCTCGCGCTTAAGTGCACGTGACAATTCCGAACGATGCGCCGAATTTGCAGGATCGTAATGCTGAAACTCACTATCGTTCCACAGCGTCTCAAAATGTGCTTTGGCGCGCGCGAATAGTCCCGCTTGTCCCTGCTCCGTGAACTTGACTGTCCATTCAAGGCCGCCCAGCAAGGCCGCGCCGGACAAATTGGCGCTCCCGACATAGGCTGAACCGAATCCTGTCCTGCGGTTGAAAATCCAGGCCTTAGCGTGGAGCCGAGTACGTCTGCCATCCAGCGATACCTTGACTTCGCAGCCTGGTAACTGCGCGAGGTAATCCAGCGCCTCCATCTCTGTGGCTCCGATGTAGGTCGTGGTGAGAATGCGCAGACGGGTCCGTGGTTTCCCCCATGCATCCACAGCCGTCGCCGTTTGCAGAATATCCAGCAACTTCCGCACGCCGGAAACTGTAATGAAGCTGACTAACACATCTGCCTGATCGCAACACGCAATCTCACGACGCAGTTCCGTAAGCAGTGAAGGAGAACCTTTACCGGCAGTGAATAACCACGGGATAGCAAGACCTGTTTCGGGAACTTCCGGAACCGGACGAGCATTGTGAACGGCTCGTAGCAACTGTGGTGGTTCAACAAATGTTTCCAACTGGCTTGCTGCAATTCCCGCCTGCTTACGCAGATGAACAAGCAGTGCATTGACCAGCGCTAGCTGCCGACTGGCTTTCTCCGCACCCTCGCCATCTAGCTCATCAAGCAGCACGGTCATCTGCCTTACCAGTGCATCTGCCAACCTTTCAGCGACCTCGTCAGCAGGAACCTGAGACAGCGTCCGGCAAGCGGGATCTCGGAGACCAGCTATCAGCTGCGCCAACGATTCGGTAACGAGTTTATCGTAGAGGCCGTCTGGTAGATGCATTGGTGTCTGAAACCCAACTTTAGCGCTTCTTATCCGCCACCAAGGCTTTCAGCAGTCCTTTGCCCTTGTATTTTCCCCGCAAACCTTGGATGTGCTCACGTGCAATGGGAGTCAGTACGATTTTGCAGTTCTGTTCGTCCACAACCATGTGTATGCGAGTAGGTGCTGTCATTCCAAGTTTGCGAAGGACAGCTGGAGGAATAGAAAGCAAACCATTGGCAGCCATGCGCACGATCATTACCTACCCCTTTTCGTGTCTATCAAGATGTTTTCATTGTATCTCTTGTATCTAAAAATTGGGTAAAATCGCGCACCCATGAAAATCTGCATCGTCTCCGACAGCCACGACCATCGCGAGCATCTGGCTACCGCCGTCACCGAGGCCAAATCGGCGGTGTTTTGACCGGGTCTGCAAGCTGTATTACAATTCTGTAATACGACAGAGGGTTATCAAGATGGAAGCAAAGGTCATTTCCCTGCGAGTCAGTCCGGCGGTGGCTCAAGCGCTGGAGCGCGCCGCGCGCGCGCGGCGCACCTCGAAAAGCCGTCTCATCCTCGAAAGTATCGAGGGGTTGCTGAAGCGGGAGCCACAGCAATCATCCTACGAACTCGGCAAGGATCTGTTCGGACGGTACGCTCTCGGGCTGGGGGATGCCTCAACGCGCACCCGTAAACTTTTTCAGGAGTACGCCTTTGCAAAGCACGCTCGTAGACAGCGGCCCGCTCGTCGCGCTGTTCGCCGCTGACGAATCTCACCACCGCTGGGTGGCGCGTTTCATTAAGAGCAGTCGGATGCGCTTCTCGACGACGTGGCCGGTGGTGACCGAAGTCTGCGCCATTTTGTCCCGCTCACACCCTGCGATGGTGGCTTTTCTAGAATGGGTAGCGCGCGGCGGCCTCGATATCGAGGACCTTGTGCCGGCCGATCTGCCGGCGATGCTCGTGCTCTTGCGCAAGTATGCCGATCTGCCCATGGATTTGGCTGATGCCTCGCTTGTGGTGCTGGCCGAGCGCACCGGTCGCGATGCTATCGTTTCGCTCGATTCGGACTTTGAGGTTTATCGCCTTCACGGGAAACGGCCATTTCGCAACCTGCTTTCCCGGCGCAAGTAATTCCACATCCCCTGTGTTCCGATAACCCACCATCGGAATGTCCGATAAATGCCCCTCTTTGTCATCCCGAACTTCCGACGGATTTCCGAAGGAAATGAAAGCGAATCTTCGGCAGTCATGCGGGTAATCACTACTGTCTCCTCTCGCGAACAAATAAGGCGCATTCATCGTATCTCTTATCTCTGCAATTTTTTTAAAATCGCATCCTCATGAAAATCTGCATCGTCTCCGACAGCCACGACCATCGTGACTATCTGGCCGCCGCTGTTACCGAGGCGAAATCACTGGGCGCGCAGGCGGTGATTCACTGCGGTGATCTGGTGGCGCCGTCCACGCTGCACGCGATCATCCCGCTGGGACTGCCGGTGCATCTGGTGCATGGCAACAACACCGGTGATCTGTTTCATCTGTCCAAGCTGGCGCACAAGCCGGAAAACCGGGTGCACTACTACAAAGGCGGGGAAACGCTGCGCGTCGATCCCGGCACGGTTGGCGGAGTGAGCGCGCTGGCGACTTACATCCTTGGCGACCTGGAAAAAATGGAGTTTGAGATCCGGTCCGTGCGCCTTCCGGAAACGCTGCGAATCGCGAAGTCCTGATTCATTCACCCTCCCCCCTGCCCCCTCCCATCAAGGGAGGGGGGAGATTTTTTGAGCCCCTCCCATCGAGGAGGGGGGAAATCTTTATTGATGGCCGCTTCGCCAGGGAGGAGAGATTCTCACTTGATCGCCCTGCAGCTTGTTTACCTGCTCACATCCGTTGGCGGAGGCATCCAGATGCGGGGCTGAACGCCAGAAATCCGGAGCAGAAAACGATCAGGCTTCGGCGGTCTTGCGTTGCGGCGCCGGTATTTCGGGGGACAGGGGGTGAATACCCAGCTTCTCGAACAGCCTGAGGTCGGCGTCGGATTCCGGGTTGGGGGTGGTGAGCAGCCGGTCGCCGTAGAAAATGGAATTGGCGCCGGCCAGGAAACACAGCGCCTGAAGATGATCCGGCATCTGGCTGCGGCCGGCGGAAAGTCGCACGAACGACGTCGGCATGGCGATGCGCGCGGCCGCGACCGTGCGCACGAATTCTATGGGGTCAAGCGCCGTGGCCGTCGTCGCGTCAGTAAGTGGTTTTATACTGACCTGAAACTTTGTATCTTCATCTGGGCCCATACTTTCCGACGTCCGCGCCCGACTCGCGACGGACGCATCCCCATCACTGTCGTGATGGGGCCCCTGCTCCCTGCTCGCAGGCGCTCCTTCTCCAAGCGGCGTGCCGGGGATATGCACCAGCAGGTTGATCGGCACCGACTCCGGCGGCGGGTCGAGCGCGGCCAGCTCGGCGATGAACTGCACCCGGTCCGCGCGCGATTCCCCCATGCCCATGATGCCGCCGCAACAGACCTTGAGTCCGGCGGAGCGCACCTTTTTGAGCGTGTCCAGCCGGTTGTCGAAGCTGTGGGTATGAACGATGTGGTCGTAATGGGCGCGCGAGGTATCGAGATTGTGGTTGTAGTAATCCAGCCCCGCCTGCGCCAGTTGTTCGGCTTGGCCTTCGCGCAGCAATCCCAGCGTGGCACAGGTTTCCATGCCAAGGTCCTTGACCGCGCGGATCATGTCCGTCACCTGCGCCAGGTCCTTTTCCTTCGGCCCGCGCCAGGCCGCGCCCATGCAAAAGCGCGTTGCGCCCCTTTCCTGCGCCGTGCGCGCGGCCGCGACCACTTCTTCCTTGGACAACAGCGGCTGGTTTTTCACATCGGTGTGAAACCGCGCCGACTGGGAACAGTAGCCGCAATCCTCGGAGCAACCGCCGGTCTTGATGGAGAGGAGCGTGGAGAGCTGCACCGCGTTCGGATCGAAGTGCCGGCGATGCAGCGTCTGGGCACGGTAAATCAGATCGCTGAACGGGAGTTCAAACAGCGCGGCAATATCGGCGGCGTCGGGATGCATCGGGAATCGTCCGGCAATAATAGAGCGACCAAGCTAGGGGAAGCCGCGCCGCTTGTCAACTCTCCATGAATCCGCGAGTTGACGTGGGCTTACGCGCGCGCGCTGTTTTCGCGCAGCGCGCCGGCGGCCATGGCGCGCAACCGGTTGAGGTCATGCAGGACGATCTGGCGGCCGTGGACATTGATCAGGCCGTCGTCCTGGAAGCGCGACAGCAGGCGGCTGACGGTCTCGAGCGCCAAGCCAAGGTAATCGCCCAGGTCCTGGCGCGACATGCTGAGCTTGAATTCGTCCGGCGCGCCGCCGAGCCGCGCCAGACGGCGGGAGAAACTCACCAGGCACGAGGCCAGGCGCTCCTCGGCGCTCATGCGGCCCAGCATCATGAGCATCTCCTCGTCGCGCACGATCTCGCGGCTCATGATCCGCAGCAGCTGATGCTGCAAGCCGGGAATCTTGGTCGCCAGATCTTCCAGCGCGGGGTAGGGAATTTCGCAAACCTCCGAGCTCTCGAGCGCCTCGGCGCTGCACGGATGCCGGTCGGAGTTGATGGCGTCGATCCCGATCAATTCGCCGGCAAGGTAAAAACCGGTGACCTGGGCGCGGCCGTCTTCGATCAGACCGGTGGTTTTCAGCGCGCCGCTGCGGATCGCGTAAAGCGCGCGCAGGGGGTCGCCGAAACGGTAAAGCATCTCGCCCTTTTTCAGGGTGCGGCGGCGCTTGATGGCCTTGCCGAGGGCGGTGATATCGATTTCATTGAGCCCGAATGGCAGGCATAATTCCTGCAGCGTGCAATCCTTGCAGGCGGCCTTGATGCTGGAGATATTGATGACAGCCGCAGCTTCTCGTTTTTGCACCGGGCTTTTCCTTGATGCTGTGGAAGCCTGTTGTAACAAAATTGATGGGGCACGTCTATCGTGACCATTAATATCAATTAGGATACATAAACATGTATTCATCGAAACTTTTGTGATTCATCCGGTGCGCGGATGAAATCTCCCACACATTCAATGAGTAAGTGACACGCGTGGCATGCCGGGCCGCGCGCGGCCTTCAACACAAAAGGTAAATAATTGCTAACGCGATACGTGATGGCGTCCGGACGACAGGAGCAGGAACCCCCGCCTGAAAACCGGCAGCACCCACCGCGCCGAGCCTGAAACATTGGCGGTCAGGCCCGGTTCAGTGGGTGCCAATCACTCCGGCTTACTTGAGCGAAGCGCTGCAGAATTTGCAACGCCTGGCCGCGAGCGGAATCTCCGAGAGGCATTCCGGACAGTTCCTGACCTCGGGCGCCTTGGCCGGGGCCTCTTCTTTCTTCAGCCGGTTCATCGCCTTGATCACCATGAACAGCGCAAAGGCGATGATGACGAAGTCAATCAGCGTGTTGATGAAGAGACCGTAGTTCAGCGTCGGCGCTCCGGCGGCCTTGGCCGCGGCAAGCGTGGCAAAGCTGCCGCTGCCGAGATTGATGAACAGGCCGCTGAAATCCATGCCGCTCAGGGCAAGCCCCAGCGGCGGCATCAGCACGTCGCTCACAAACGAACTGACGATCTTGCCGAATGCCGCACCGATCACGATACCCACGGCCATGTCCACCACGTTGCCGCGCATGGCGAATTTTTTGAATTCATCCAGCATACACAACTTCCATTCCTTTTTGTGTGAGGTAGATGCTAAATCAGTTTATTGAGGTTGTCGCCTGCAATGGCTTGATGTCGATCCCGACGCAGTGATTTTGGGCACGGCGTGTGGCCATTCATGGACATGAAACCAACAAAAGCCCCGCTACAGGGAGCACAGATAGAAGCGGTGCTGACGGATTACGGCCGTCAGATCACCTTTGAGTAGCGCTGTTCCTGTTTCTCGCGCAGGTAGCGATCGAACACCATGCAGATATTGCGGATCAGCAGTTTGCCCGCCGGTTGCACGCGAATGGATTCCGCGTCCATTTCAATCAGGCCATCCTGCTGCATGACCCTGAGCTCAGGCAGCTCCGCGGCAAAGTAGTCGGCAAAGCGGATGCCGTGGGTGTGTTCGAGGGAATTCAAATCGAGCGTGAAGTGGCAGATCAGCTGCGTAATGACCGCGCGCCGGAGCTTGTCATCCGCCTCAAGCGTGATGCCGCGCATCACCGGCAGACGTCCGGCGTCGAGCGCGGCGTAGTAATCCTCCAGCGTTTTCTGATTCTGGCTGTAACAATCGCCCACCATCCCGATCGCCGTGATCCCCATGCCGACCAGATCACATTCGGCATGCGTGGAGTAACCCTGGAAATTGCGGTACAGCGTGCCGTTGCGTTGCGCCTCCGCGAGTTCGTCGTTCGGCCGCGCGAAATGGTCCATGCCGATGTACACGTATCCGGCCTGCGTCAGGCGTTCAATCGTGTGCTGCAGGATGTTGAGCTTCTCCTGCGGACTCGGCAGATCCTCGGCGCGGATACGCCGTTGCGGCTTGAACATTTCCGGCAGGTGCGCGTAGTTGAACACCGACAACCGGTCCGGACCGGCATTGATAATCTTCTCGAGAGTGCGCCCGAAGCCGGCCACCGTCTGGTGCGGAAGACCGTATATAAGGTCCATATTGATGGAGCGGAAGCCGAGTGAGCGCGCCTGCGTGAGCACCGCAAAGGTTTCAGCCTCGCTCTGAATCCGGTTCACCGCCTTCTGCACCGCGGGCTCGAAATCCTGCACCCCCATGCTCAGGCGGTTGAAGCCGAGTTGGCGCAACAAGGCGAGCGTCTCCGGCCGGATCTCGCGCGGGTCCACCTCGATGCCATATTCGCCCTTGTCATCGTCGCGCAAACGGAAATGCTCGCGTGTGACATCCATCAGCTCCCGCATTTCCTCATGACTGATAAAGGTTGGCGTGCCACCGCCCCAGTGCAACTGCTCCACCGTACGTGCGCGGTCGAACAGTTCCGCCTGCAAGGCGATCTCGCGATGCAGCCGGCCGAGGTACGGCGCGGCGCGCTTGCGGTCCTTGGTGACGACCTTGTTGCAGGCGCAATAGAAACACACGGTGTCGCAGAACGGAAGGTGGAAGTACAGCGACAACGGGCGTGGCGTGGATGTCTCGTTGGTCCGTTGCGCCCACGCGCGGTAATCGGACTCGGTGAAGCCGGCGTGGAACTGCACCGCGGTCGGGTACGAGGTATAGCGCGGCCCACTCTTGTCGTAACGGCGCAGCAGTTCCGCATCAAAAATTATCTGGTGATTCAAGCGTAAATCCCGCGAAGTAAATAAAGTTGTTGGCTAAAGTAGCGCTCGTCACATGAAAAACCATGACCTGTATCAATATTATAATTACAAATTTAAAACGAAAGGGCGAAACGGACGAGCGTCGGGTTCGGCCGGATTCACCGACGAACCGGAGGGGCTTCGTCAATTCCGAGCTGGCGCCACAGCGCGTCCACGCGTTGTTTCACCTCCGCGCTCATGGCGAGGGGCTTGCCCCACTGGCGACTGGTCTCCCCCGGCCACTTGCTGGTGGCGTCGAGACCCATCTTGCCGCCCAGCCCCGAGACCGGGCTCGCGAAATCCAGATAATCGATCGGCGTGTTGTCCACCAGCACCGTGTCGCGCACCGGGTCCATGCGCGTGGTCATGGCCCAGATGACCTCTTTCCAGTCGCGCACGTTGATGTCGTCATCCGTGACGATCACGAACTTGGTGTAGGTGAACTGACGCAGGGTCGACCACACACCGAACATGATGCGCCGGGCGTGGCCGGCATAGCGTTTTTTGATGCTCACGCACGCCACACGGTAGGAGCAGCCCTCGGGCGGGAGATAAAAATCCACGATCTCGGGAAACTGTTTCTGCAATAGCGGAATGAACACCTCGTTCAGCGCCATGGCCAATATCGAGGGCTCGTCGTACGACGAGCGGCCCATGTAGGTGCTGTGATAGATGGGCTGGTCACGATGCGTGATGCGCTCGATGGTGAACACCGGGAATTTTTCCTGCGAATTGTAATAGCCGGTGTGATCGCCGAACGGCCCCTCGAGCGCCTCTTCGTCCGGCTCGATATGGCCTTCCAGCACCATCTCGGCCGAGGCCGGAACGTGCAGCGCGCCGTTGTGACACGACACCACCTCGCTGCGCGCTCCGCGCAGCAGTCCCGCGTACTGGAATTCCGACAGCGTGTCGGGGATGGGGGTGACGGCCGCGACCAGCGTCGCGGGGTCGGCGCCGATGACGACCGCCACGGGAAAACGCCGGCCCGGATGCGCCTCTTTCCACTCGCGGAAATCGAGCGCGCCGCCGCGATGAGGCAGCCAGCGCATGATCACCTTGTTCCTCGCGATCACCTGCTGGCGGTAGATGCCGATGTTCTCGCGCTCCTTGTACGGCCCCTTGGTGATGACAAGTCCAAAGGTAATGAGCGGGCCGGCATCTTCCGGCCAGCAGGTCTGGATGGGCAGCATGGACAAGTCCACGTCCGCGCCTTCGATGACGTGCTGCCGGCACGGTGCATCGCTCACCACGCGCGGTAACACGTGAAAAAGCTGCTTGAAGCCGGGAAGTTTCTCCATCGCATCGCCGACCCCGCGCGGGAGTTGCGGCTCCTTCAAAAAGGAAAGCAGTTTGCCGACCTCGCGCAGTTCCTCGATGGACTCACGCCCCATGGCGAGTGCCACGCGTCGCGTGGTGCCGAAGAGATTGCCGAGCAGCGGAATATCGAAGCCTCCCGGCTTCTCAAACAGCAACGCCGGACCGCCGGCGCGCAGCGTGCGACAACATACCTCGGTGATTTCCAGGCGCGGGTCCACCGGCACGGTGATACGCTTGAGTTCGCCCAGGTTTTCCAGGTGCGCGATGAAATCACGCAGGTTCTTGTATTTCATGGAACGCTCACGATAGGGGGCGGACGGCGCGCATAATTTGATCCAGGTCAATTGCCCGCGCCAGCAAGACCTGTTATAAAATCGGCGTTTCCGACATCAGGACCCGCATGCCGCCCCATCCCCTGCTATTACCGCTGCGATTCATCCCCGATGCGGTGCACGCGGAAGTCCTGGCGCGCGCAATCAACCATCTGCTGCGCGGCCAGCCGATCGCCGCGCGGCTTCCCGAAATCAACGGGAAATCGGTGTGCATCCACATCAAGGATGCGTCGAGCGAGATCCATTTCCGGATCGGGCACGGGCGTTTGCAACCCGCCGCGCCGGGCCACGCCGATGTCCGCATCAGCGGCACAGTGCAGGATTTCTGGCTGCTCGCCACCCGGCGCGAGGACCCGGACACCCTTTTCTTCAGCCGCCGCCTGTGCATCGAGGGCGACACCGAAACCGGCGTGCACATCAAGAATCTGCTGGATGCGCTCGATTACGACTGGGAATCGCATTTCCGCGCCGTGCTGGGCGCACCGTGGGCGACACTCGCGGCCGGGCTTTTTCACAACACGGTCGGCCGGTGGCCATAACCAGGAATCGAATCCGTTGAAACCCTTCAGTCACCGCTGACCTGGTTCATGCCGGGCGCGCCGTACCAGTAGCCGTCACAAGGTCCGAATGCCTGGTATGGCTCAAGCATCGCGGCCGCCGCGGACGATTCCCGATGCCCGTCCGCGACGCCACGGAACGCATCCACGATCTCGAACATCCCCTGAGCCTGGGGAGAAAGCCGCAAGACATCCACCCCGAGCGCCCGCAGTTCCCCGATTTCGTGCACCAGGTTGTACGTCTCGCCCGACTGCACCTGGATGCCGTTGAGGCTGAGAAACGACTGGCCCTCGCGCGTGCGCAGCGGCATGCCATCGGGATAATCGGCGCAGCGGAATCCACATTCATCCTTCGGCAGGTTGTGCGCCCGGGCGGTGAAGCAGCGCGCCGAGAAAGACAACGGCAGCCGTCCGAAAACGAACACTTCCGTCTCCATCCCTGCGGGACGCTGCGCCTGGAGCGCGGCCAGCGTTTCGCGATCCAGCTCCATCGGCATGACCCAGCGCCGCGCGCCGGCGCGCGCCATGAGTTCGAGCGTGTGGCGGTTGTAGACATTGACATGCGGACCGACAACAAAGGGAGTCACGCCCTCCAGCATGTTGACCGCGGCCATGTCATTGGCCTCGACCGAGAAGCGCCCGTTCTCCGCGACGGTGCGCATGTAGGCGGCTTCCGATTCGGCCTCGATGAGCGTGAGCGTCGACAGCACCGCCTCCTTGCCGGCGGCGCTAAGGCGCTCGGCAATGTCCAGCCAGTCCGGCAACCGCAGCGCACGGCGCTTGGAACAGACCGTTTCACCGAGATAGACAATGTCCACCGGGGCTCCGACGACGCGCGCGTAAAAATCGGACACGCGGTCGCGGTCCCAAAAATACGGAATCGGTCCGAGGGAGAGCTTCATTGCCATGGCCGGGAGTAGGCGCCGAGCGTGTGGCAGCGGCCTTCGGCGACATTATCCAGCTGCTCGACCCATCGAACCTCGGGTGTAAACGTCTCCGGTGCGGCGGTGCAGGCGTCGATGGCCGCGCGCAGCGTGCGCGTCACCTGCGCCACGTAGGCCGGGCTGCGCTGGCGGCCCTCGACCTTGATGGCGGCGACACCGGCGCGGTACAGATCCGGAAGAATATCGAGGACGTTGAGACTGGTCGGTTCCTCCATGGCGTAATAAACGTTGCCGCCGACCTCGAACCGGCCCTTGCACAACGTGGGGTAACCGGCGGGCTCGTCCGGCGCGTACACGTCAATCAGCACGCCGTTCAGCCGCGAGCGGCGCCCGGCGGAGGATTCTTCCCATTTCACCGCCTTGGCGGGTGAACACACGCCGCTGGAATTCGGCGACTCGCCGGTCACGTAGGACGACAGCGTGCAGCGCCCCTCGACCATCACGCACAGGCTGCCGAATCCGAAAACCTCCACCTCCGCCTTCACGCGCTTCATGACATTCTGCACCTGCGTGAGCGACAGCACCCGCGGCAGCACCACACGCCGCACGCCGAAGTGCCGCACATAAAAATCGATCGCCTCATGGCTGGTTGCCGAGCCCTGCACCGAAAGATGCAGGCGCAGATCGGGATAGGTCCGCGCGGTGTAATCCATGAGCCCGGGGTCGGCGAGGATCAGCGCATCGATGCCGAGGGTGGCCGCCTGGTCCACGGCCCGGCACCACTTTTGCCACTGCGACGGCCGCGGATAGGTATTGATCGCCAGGAACACGCGCGCGCCGCGCTTGTGCGCGTAATTCACGGCCCGGTGCGCCTCGTCCAGGTCGAAATTGAGGCCGGGGAAATTGCGCGCGTTGGTGCCATCACGAAAACCGAGGTAAACGGCATCAGCACCGTTGTCCACCGCGGCCTTCAGCGCCGGCATGCTTCCCGCCGGACATACTAATTCCACCGTGTTTGACCTCCGGTTGATGTTCTGGAAACAACGCAGAGGCCGCAGAGACGCAAAGGACGCAAAGGATTGAAAGTCTCAAAGCTCATGAATACTCCGCGATCTCCGCGCCTTTGCGCTCTCTGCGTTCATTCCAGAGCGTGATCAACCGACGGCGTCGAGCACGCGGCGGCGGAAACCCACACCGAGCCGCTGCGCGATTTTCTCGCATGCTGGAATATCGACGCCGGAGAGCCCATCGACGGCGGTGAGGGTGATGTCTGGAACAAACTCGCGCGCGCTTTTCACGAAATCCAGCATCGCCTCGTAGGACCCGGGCAGTTTCGGGCGGCAGTGCCGATTGTAGATTTCCGCATTCTGGGCATTCAGTGAAACCGAGAGCGCATCGATCAGACCTTCCATGTCGGGAGTCACGTCGCGGCCGTACACGAGATTGGCCAGCCCGTCGGTGTTGATGCGAATGCGTTTGGCGCGGTGGCGCAAGCGCGTCGCCACTTCCAGCAGCGTGTACAGGCGCAAGGTTGGCTCGCCCAGTCCGCAAAAGACGATCTCGCGATAATCCTCCGGATTGCCCGCCGCCGCGACTATTTCCTCGAGCGTAGGATCATGATCGAGGCGCAGCGGGTAATCCTGCACCGTCCACTCGTCGTTGAATTTCGGGCAGAACGCGCAGCGCAGCGAGCAGCGGTTGGTGATGTTGAGATACCGGCTGTCGCGCAGGGTATAGCCGACTACTTGCTCCGGGCCGGCTTGTCGCGCCGTTTCCCTTGTTTCAGGCATTTCACTGGTCCTCCGAGAACCCGGAATTCTAGGCACATCGCCAGGATGCGCGCTTGATACAGATCAAAGGCAGGGCCGCCGCACAGCGGCCTGGCGCTGTGCGGCGGAAAAACAGGGTAAAAACCGGCGGAACGGAAAACTAGCGGCGAGATCCGGACGTAGGGGCGATCTGGTAGGTGGCGTGGCACGCCACGCATTTCTTCATGGTCTCCCCCAGCTGGCGCAACGACAGCCGGACGTCATCCATCGCCTCGGCGTCCATGGCGATGCGATCGAAATCGCCGTGCACGCCGTGTCCCAACGTCTTGAATTCCAGCGGGAGTTTCGCGGGCAGCCCGGCAGGGACGGCATGTGCCGCCGCCATGCCGAGCGGGCGCGCGATTTTCGCGATCGCGGCAGCGTCGTTGCGTTCGGATGCTTCGAGCATCTGCTGGATGCCGGTGAGGAACTGACGCATCTCGTTCAGCACCACGGCCCGCTCGGACGGTTCGAGCAGGATCGTCACCCTGCCGTCCACCTCGGTCCCGGTCCGGCCCAGCACCACAAATTTCAGAACCAGGCCGACAATGGTGAGCAGCAATAATCCGATTATGACCCGATACACCACGACATTTTTATTCGCTGACATAATGTTCCCTCAACTTGCTCCGATCAATGCTCGCCCTTGGTGCGCAGCAGGCCGGCGAGACGGTTGCCCTGTTTCTGCGGACCGCCGCGCGGGAAAATCTCATGGAGATAGCGATTGCCGCCTTTTTCAGGCCCCCACTTCTTGCGGAAGTGCTTGATCATCTCACGCACGTTGGCCTGCACGCCGTGTTCGCCGAAAAAATCGCGCAGAAACCGGATGATCTCCCAGTGTTCGTCGGTGAGTTGCAGCTGCTCCTGGCGCGCCAGCGCGTTCGCGAAATCTTCCGACCACTCATCCCGGTTCAGGATATAGCCCTCGGAGTCCGTGAACACTTCCTTCCCGTTGACATTGAGTTTGCGTACAAAGGTTGTCGGAACAATGCCTATCATCGTGACCTCCTCTTGACCGGTTACGGCATCAAGCCTCGGATTGCGCGGCTTTCATTACACTAAGTAACCTGTAACAGACGTAATGCACTTGACCTGAATCAAGCCGATACCCGTTGTAGCGGGTCTTTGGGGATATCCCGGTCGTGATAGGAATCACGCGCGGATAAAAGGGAAATTATTCTGCTACGGCGTACGTGCGGCAGTTCGACGCCAAGCTACTTGTCCTTGAGCATGTCCTTGAGGTTGGCAAAGGGATTGTGCGTCGCCGATGCCTGTTTCTCCACGCCGATGCTGACATCGTAACCGCGCACCAGGTGCGCGAAACGCTGGTGTTCGTTGTCGTGGCAATAGAGGCAGAGGTTCTCCCAGTTGCTGCCGTCCGACGGATTGTTGTCGTGGTTGTGGTCCTTGTGATGCACGGTCAGCTCGTGCAGGTTCTCGCGCGTGAAAGTGCGGCCGCAGCGTCCACAGACCCAGGGATGGATTCTCAGCGACTGCTCGCGATAACCGGCCAGGCGCGAGTCGCGCTCCTTGTGCGCCCTGGCAACGATGTTATCGAGCTTTTTGCTGTCCAGTTCGCCGGCCGGTTTGCGTGGACCGGAATTCTTTCCCGCCATAAAATCCTTCCCAGGCTTGTCCGCCCATTATAAAAGCAAGGCCGGCGAAACTCCTACCGCTCAGGGCGCCGCGGCCGGCGGCTGCCGCAGTTTTTCGATTTCCTGCACGAACACCTCGAAGCCCGGCGCGCCGCGTGACTGACGCACGACGGTCAGCGTATCGCCCTCGATTTTTCCGATCAAAAACGACGGCGTGCCGCTGAGGCCAAGCATCCGGGCTGTGCTGACGTCCTGTCTCATGCCTTCGCCGTAAACCTGGCTTTCGAAACAGGTATTGAACTTCGCCTCATCCAGTTTCAGTCCGCGCGCCAGTTCCGGATACAGGTTTTGGCCCAGCCGGCCCTGATGGGCGAACAAGGCATCGTGCATGTCCCAGAAACGGCCCTGCGCGCCCGCGCAATGGGCGGCCATGGCGGCGGGGACAGCCTGCGGATGAATTCGCAGCGGCAAATCCTTATGAATGAACTGCACCACGCCGGTGTCGATGTACTCCTTCTTGATCCGCGCAAACTGCTGCAGGTGAAAGTCCCGGCAATAAAAGCACTGGTAATCGCTGAATTCGACGATACCGATCTTCGCCGTGATATTTCCCAGACGGGGATCGTCCTTCACATTTACGCGTGGCGGCGTACTCTCGATGGCACGGATGGGCGTATCCCGATAGGCAATGCCGGAGGAGTGCGAACTCCGTCCGGTTTCCGCGCCGGCAGCCAGGTCGCGGGACGGCGCGGAACCGGCGCAGGCCGCCAGTACGATACATGTCAAAACAGGAATTACCGAACGGGAGAGGGGAAACATGGTCACGATCCGTGTAGGTAGTTATTTCAGTCTAGCCAGAGGCCTGCATTACGCCAGCCAGCGGCATTCAGGGAAATGACGCAAACAGGTGGGCAGGCATTGAATTTATCGATTCGCTGATAATTTTGTGGATTACCTTCACAATATATTGAACGAAACGGCTTCAAATCAATCCATTCAGTCCAGGAGCCTGGCAGAAGGAACATCGTTATGAAAACAACCACCGCCAAGGCGACCGCCGTCCGGCCCGTCGTTGAGGTCATTACCAGCGAACGCACTCTGGAAGGGGGCGGATTTGACGAGCGCCATTCCTGGCGCTCGCCCCTGCGGGGCGCGCTGCGCACGTCCAATTTGCATCCTTCGCTCCGCAATCGGCACGTCCCTGTGCCGCTTCTCGCTCCCGGCGAAATTGTCCCGTTAGAAGACCGCGCGCTTCGCGCGGCCGGCCGTCGTACAGGAAAACCGATATGTTAGATACGACAAAACGAGGGCGCTCTGTTATCGCTGTTGTTAATAGCGAACATTTTCTTGAAGGTGGCGGTTTTCCTGTACGACGGCCGTTCCCCACGGCGCAATTGATGCAAGTGGACCCGTTCCTGCTGTTCGATCATCTGGGACCGGTAAAGTGGGGCCCGGGGGAAGGCATCGGCGCGCCGGACCACCCGCACCGCGGTTTCGAAACCGTGACCTACCTGCTCTCGGGCGAGATGCAGCACAAGGACTCGGCCGGTCACAGCGGTATGTTGCGTCCCGGCGACGTGCAGTGGATGACGGCCGGTGCGGGCGTGGTGCATTCGGAGCTGCCCTCGGACGCCTTCATGAAAAACGGTGGCACCCTGCACGGTTTCCAGGTCTGGGTGAACCTGCCGGCGCACGCCAAGATGATTCCACCGCGCTACCAGGACATCCCCGCGAGTCGCATTCCCGAGGCCGTAAGTACCGACGGCAAGGTCAAGGTGCGTGTGATCGCGGGCGAGTCGCTCGGCCAAGCGGCCGTGATCGAGACGCGCACGCCGATCATGTATCTGCATTTCACGCTACAGCCCGGGGGCGAGATCGCGCAGCCCGTGCCGGAGGGTTATAACGCGCTGGCCTATGTCATCCGCGGCGAGTTGCGCGCCGGCGACGAGTGCCGCATTGTGCACGAGGGTCAGATGGCGCGTTTCGGCGGCGGCAATGCGGTGCGCCTCGCGGTGGATAACAAGACCGCGGAACCGGCGGACCTGTTGCTGCTCGCCGGCCAGCCGCTCAACGAGCCGGTGGAGCGCTACGGCCCGTTCGTCATGAACACGCGCGCGCAGATCGTTCAGGCCATGCGCGATTATCACGACGGCAAGATGGGTTCTATTTAGGGCCACAAGACATTCAGCTTGTACAACCTGGTTCAGGCGGATTCAAGCCGTCGTGATAATCGGAGATTCATAATGATTTTTTGCTATTGACCCGGCACGCCCATGCTATTTTGGCTGCCAACCAAGGCTCTACTGTCACGCCGATGTTTAAATAAAACGTGCCGGGTCAATAGCAGGAAGGCCGCCTGGGCAAGATCGATTTCTGATTCCGAACCACGAACACAGGAGATACTTCATGAAACTGTATTACGCCCCCGGCGCCTGCTCGATGGCCGTGCATATCGTGCTGCGCGAGACCGGGCAAAAATTCGACATGGTCAAAGTGGACCTGCGCCAGCACCAGACCGCAAGCGGCGAGGACTTCTACAAGATCAACCCCAAGGGCTATGTGCCCGCACTCAGGCTCGACGACGGCCAGGTTCTGACTGAAAATGCGGTCATCCTGCAATATGTCGCGGACCAGAAACCGGAATCCGGCCTCGCGCCCAGGGCCGGGACCATGGAACGCTACCGCCTCATGGAATGGCTGAATTTCATTTCATCCGAGGTACACAAGACGCTCGGCGCGCTGTTCAATCCCAAGATCACGCCGGAGTGGAAGGAAGACCGGATCGCCCTGTTCGGCCGCCGCTGCGATTACCTGGTCCAGGCGCTCGGCGGCAAGCCGTACCTGATGGGCGACAGATACACCATCGCCGATGCCTACCTGTTCACGATCCTCGGCTGGGCGATCTACTTCAAGCTCGACATGAGCCAGTGGCCGGCGCTGAAGGAATACGCCGACCGCATCGCCGCGCGTCCGGCGGTGAAGGAAGCAATGAGGGCGGAGGGGCTGATCAAGTAGCTGATCTATACGCGTTGGGCGTGGTTCATGCGTGCCTGATCTGCCGCCATGCCACTCCGCGGAAGCTGCGATAGCCAATTGGTCGGGGTGCCCTAACTACCAATTTGCTACCAATTTTTCATTTATTGGTAATTTCCCGGCCGGCAAAGACAGAGCCAGCGCCCATTTCGTTTGACATATTACGCGATACGTAATAGGCTTACCGAGGATGATCCGTTCTTTCCGCGATGCCACAACCAAGGCACTGTTCAACGATGAGGATGCGCCGCGGTTCCGGGCCATCGAACGGGTCGCCCGCCGCAAGCTCCTGTATTTGCATCAGGCAAAACGCCTGGAGGACCTCCGGGTCCCGCCCGGCAATCGGCTCGAAGCGCTACGGGGCGACCGCAGGGGGGAATACAGCATCCGCATCAACGACCAGTGGCGGATCTGCTTTCGCTGGAAGGACGGAGATGCTCATGACGTCGAGATTGTCGATTACCACTGAGGTGCGTTATGGCCGCGAAACAAAAGCTCCTTAAGCCAATTCATCCGGGTGAGATTCTGCTCGAAGAGTTCATGAAGCCGATGGACATCAGCATCAACCAGCTTGCGCGCGACATCGTCGTGCCACCGGGCCGTATCAGCGCCATTGTCAATGGCAAGCGCGCCATCACTGCCGACACCGCTCTCCGTCTTGGCAAATATTTTGGCGTGTCGCCCGAAGTCTGGATGGGGCTTCAAGCCGACTACGACCTGCGCGTGGCGCAACGCGCCATCGGCGCCGAGGTGGAAAAACGCGTGCAGCGGCACGCCGCCTGACCTACTGCATACTCTACCGCTTGGCTTCAATCGAGTCTGATCCTATCGACTCGCGGCCAAGCGGCGAAGATCAGGCTTTGCCGGTTTTCGGGATGAACCGCAGCGCCACCCCGTTATTGCACCAGCGCTGACCGGTGGGCGGCGGTCCGTCATCGAACACGTGCCCGTGATGGCCGCCGCAGCGCACGCAGTGGTACTCGTTCCGCGGAAATATCAGGAGGTAGTCCTTCTTTCTGGCGTAGGCGCCGGGAATGACGGTAAAGAAGCTTGGCCAACCGGTCCCGCTGTCGTATTTCATCGCGGACGTAAACAGCGGCAGGCGGCAGCCGGCGCACACGAAAACACCCGGTCGCTTTTCATCGTTCAACGGGCTGCTGGCAGGGCGCTCGGTGCCTTCTTCACGCAGCACGTTATATTGCGCCAGAGTAAGGATCTTCTTCCACTCTTCGTTCGAGCGCTTGAGCGGCTCGGTCGTCAGCGCCACGTCGGCGCCCTGCGCGAGCAAATCCTTCCAGTTCCTCTGTAACTCCTCCACGCTCACCGGCCCACGCGCCGGCGGTGCCGCCCATCCGCGCCACACCGGCGCGGCCAATAGCGGCACGGCCGCCAGACCTTTGAGCAGATTGCGACGTTTCATTGGACCTCCGATTGAAGAGCCTGCTAATGGCTCCCGGGTTCCGGATACGCTTTATTTTGACCGGATTACCGAGGCGGTGTTCAATCATTACTCTGAGGTAATCCCGCTTCCACGGACCTTCAAGTACTCTGACCCCTTGATTCGCCTTTCAGGTCTAAACGATATGTTGACCTTTGTGCAACCGCTTTATCTCCTCTGGTTTGGCCTGAAACACGTTCGTGCCTTTGCGAACATATGCACGCCCTTCGTAATAAAACACTTCTTTACGATTCCATGGAGAAATCAATATAACAATGATTTCGCTCTCTAATACCCTCACACTATGAACCCTCACATTCGGTGCTGGTGAAATCATATTGCGGACCGAATTCTGGATCGACTGATCGAACTTTTGCCGAGATATGCCCGCACCCGAAATGCGTCCATCATCTTCTACTCCGTAAAGAATCATCCCGCCATTTTTCGTGTGAAGAAATCCCGCAACTTCCTTTGCGACCGTTCGCGTATCCGTACCACCTGCCTTGAATTCGTGGGCCTGGTCTTCTCCCTTGCTACAAATATCAATTACGTAATTCTCATTCGGTGTGGCAATCGACCTCACCCGCTCCGTGCGATTCGAAAAACGATTATTGATGCGTTTTTCTTTGTGTTCCGTCTTCACGCTCAACCTCGAAGGAGAGCGGAAATACGTGAGCGAGAGATGTCGAACAATCGGTAACTTCTGGTACACAGTCGCTCCGTCGTTTTTCTTTAGTTTTCCACTCCTATCAGATTTTGGTTCAATCAATCCTACATCACGCAGTTTTTGAAGATCTCTGATCGTATTGGAAAGGCGTTTCCCACTCTCTTTGGCAATGGCTTTCGTGCTTCTCCTGCCGTTGACAAGCGAAAAAACTTGTTGGCGCCCGGGGGCACCAGCCAAAACGAATCGACCTCTCGCGATCAGTTCCTGAAGCTCCATAATTCCTGCCTACGCGCTAGCCTTTATTCTTGCGACCACGCTTAACCGGGAACATGGCGCGAATGTTCGCTGCTCCCATACCCGTCGCGTAGTTGACCTCGTCAGACGTTGCGCCTGCACGTAAGGCGGATAACATCAGGAGATTCTTAATGTTTCTAAGTTCCTTCAGAACTTTATCCATATCCGAACTATTCCCCTTCGCTTTGCTGATCATGTTTACTTCTCCTTATTGGACGCATCATTGTCTTACCACCGTGTTTTCTCGAAACAGACATTGCAACTCGTACCGTATTCGGTGTCGTCCCGATAATCCGCGCGATCTCCTTCGGTTGGAAACCAGCGGCGGATAACGCTTGTATCTTCTCCGCCTGTGTTTTTTCCGCAGTCACTGAGTGGACTAGCAATCCGACAATCGCATCCAGTCGTCGCACAATCTGTTCACCAATTTCTTGATCTATCATGACTTTTTCCCTTTCTTCGTAGCATTTCGCTGCGACAGCGTCGCAGTCACAAAATTAAGGGGCTTACCTACGATTTCTGCGATATCGCTTGGGGCCAGACCGAACGCTGCCAATTTCACGATTTTCGCAGCCATGGAGGTTCCCTGGTTCTCCCCCATTTGGTCCAACATTAGGGCAATCATCACATTCAGGCGCTTTACCACGGACTGGTCAGTATTTACTGATTTCATATTCTACTCCATGTTATAAATTAATAGCTTACATAATGTTTTTAAATTATAACATTATGTTTAATATAACTTTTGTACATTATCGATTAGACAATGTCAAGCGCGGCACGGGGAAGCAGAATGTAAGCAGTAAATACTGACCGATCCGCAGTACAGAAGGTGAAATTGACGGCCACAATCTACAAAGGCCGGGGCATAGGATCTGAAGGGAAAAACCTACGTGGGGCAGAATGGTGAAGCGTATTCCGCTGCATTAATCAATGGGGCCGTAGTCGATTTTCACAAATTCCACTCGCACACCGAACCCGGTAAAGTACGCCCCATGTCATCCGTCGTGCAAATCACAGGGCTGCGCAAGCAATATAACGGCCAGGAGGTCGTGCGGGGCGTTGATTTAAGCGTCCCGGCCGGGAGCTGCTTCGGCCTGCTCGGGCCGAACGGCGCGGGCAAAACCACCACGCTGCGGCTGCTGCTCGGGCAATCGCCGCTGAACGGGGGCGAGATACGCGTCTTCGGACTGCCGATCCCGCAGGCCGGGCGCGCGGTGCGTGCGCGCACCGGCGTGGTGCCGCAGGCGGACAACCTCGACCCCGATTTCACCGTCGCGGAAAACCTGCGCGTCTATGGCCGCTATTTCGGCATTGCGGCGGCGACGCTGGATGCGCGCATCCGCGAACTGCTCGAATTTGTCGGCCTCACGGACCGCGCGAATGCGCGCATTGCCACTCTTTCCGGCGGCATGAAGCGGAGGCTCACCATCGCGCGGGCGCTTATCAACGATCCCGAACTGGTGGTGCTGGATGAACCGACCACCGGGCTCGACCCGCAGGTGCGGCACATGATCTGGGGGCGGCTGCGCGACCTGCGCCAGGCCGGCAAAACACTGCTGCTCACCACACACTACATGGAAGAGGCCGAGCGCCTGTGCGATGAGCTGATCATCATGGACCAGGGGCGGATTCTCGAACAGGGCACGCCGGCGGCGCTCATCCGCCAACACGTCGAGCCCGAGGTGATCGAGGTGCGCGGCGAGGAGAATCTCGCGCGCCGCGCGCTCGAATCCGCCGGTGACGGGCGCTTCGAGGCGGTGGGCGATACTTATTATTACTACACGCGCGACGCACGCGAGGTGGTGAAGCGCCTCGAAGGCATGCCGGGGCTTACCTTCCTGCATCGGCCGGGGAATCTTGAAGACGTGTTTCTGAAACTCACTGGAAGGGAGTTGAGGGATTAGAAAACCTTATGAATGAGTATTCACCGCAAAGACGCGAAGGACGCAAAGAAAAAAGCATGAAATCTTTATTGAAAAAACCTTTGCGCTCTTTGCGCCTTTGCGGTGAGAAATAATATAACTCACCGGGCGGGAGTTGAGGGAGTGACATGAAAATGCATCGCGTTATGAATTCACCCCTCACCCTATCCCTCTCCCGCAAGGGGAGAGGGGACATAGCAAGGATATCATTTTAGAGATGACTATTCTTTTTCTTCCACGCTTTCAGGCTGCCGCGCTCGCCGTGTGGCGGCGCAACACGCTGGTATGGCGCAAGCTCGCTGGACCGAGCATTTTCATCAACTTCGGCGAGCCGTTCCTGTACCTGCTCGGCCTCGGCTACGGGCTCGGGCTGTTCATCGGCGAGATGATGCACATGCCCTACCTCACCTTCCTCGCCTCCGGCATCCTCGCCTCGTCGGCGATGAACACGGCGAGCTTCGAGGCGATGTTCTCGGTGTACACGCGCATGATCCCCCAGAAGACCTACGAGGCGATCCTCACCACCCCGCTTGAGGTGCAGGACATCCTCGCGGGCGAGATGCTGTGGTGCGCGACCAAGTGCGTCATCAGCGGCACCGCCATCCTGATCGTCGCGGCCCTGCTGGGCGCGGTACACACCTGGCACGCGCTGTGGGTGCCGCCGGTGCTGTTCCTGATCGGCCTGTGTTTCTCGGGCATGGGGCTTGTGATGACCGCGCTCGCACCGGGCTACGACTTTTTCAACTATTACGTCACGCTGGTGCTCACGCCGATGTTCATCCTTTCGGGCGTGTTCTATCCGGTTACTTCGCTGCCCGTGGCGCTGCAATCCATCGTGCAACTGCTGCCGCTGGCACATGCCGTGGACCTGATCCGCCCGCTGGTAGCGGGGCTGCCGCTGTCGAACGTGCCGCTGCATATTGCGGTGCTGGCAGGTTATGGGGCGGCGGGATATTTCATTGCGGTGCACCTGACGCGCCGGCGCTTGCTGGTGTAGTGAAGGTGATGAATACGAACACCCTCACCCCGGCCTCTCCCATCAAGGGAGAGGGAGTTTTTAGAGTTTCGGCGGGTTACGCGCCAAAGACAGGCGCTAACCTGCCCTACATTTAATAAACGGGAAGGCGTCTATGCCTTATGCTGATATCTCCGATCTGCCGGCGTCGGTGCGGAGCCATCTGCCGCACCACGCGCAGGAAATTTACCTCGCCGCATTCAACAACGCCTGGGAGGAATACGCCGAGCGCGAGAACCACGAAGTGCTTGCCCATAAGGTCGCGTGGTCAGCGGTGAAGAAGCAATACGAGAAAGTCGGGAAGGAATGGGTGAGGAAATAAACACATGGACATCCGCAAAGAAATCCCCGCGCACGACATCGAGCGCTTCCATACCAAGGCGCTGGAATTTTCCGCGTCGGCGCGTTCGCTGATTCTGTCGCTGCTGGCGGCCGGGTTCGAGGTGAAGCGCAAGCCCGACCGAAGCTTCGTCACGACCGCCGACCTGCGGGTGGAGGAACACCTGCGTGAACTGATCCAGCTGCATTTTCCCGGCCACGGCGTGATCGGCGAGGAATACCCGCCGACCCGTCCCGAGGCGCCGTTCCAGTGGGTCATGGACCCGATCGACGGCACCGAGGACTTCGTGCAGCGGATGCCGGCCTTCGGCACCATCCTCGCGCTGCATTACCGCGGCGAGCCGGTGGTGGGCGTCATCGATCATCCGGTGCTGGATATCCGGGTGAGCGCCGCCTTCGGCCTCGGCGCCCACTATAACGGCCGGCACGTGAAGCTCAGCGACCTCGATCCCACTGACATCGACGGAACCGAGCGTGTGATGCTTCCGGCGCGCGCCAACTTCATCAAGCACCGCGATGACGGACGCCTGTTCGATGCCCTGGCCCGCGCCCACCCGAACCACCGCATTTACCGCACCTGTTTCACCCACACCTGCGCGATCCTGGGCATGGCGGACGCCGCGGTCGACTACGGCAACCCCATCTGGGACTTCGCCGCCAGCCGCATTCTTATAGAAGAGGCGGGCGGAAAGTTTCTGAACGTCCGCGAATGGGACGTACCATCGTTCGGGCGCGTGTACGGTTCGATCATGGGCAAGCCGGCGCTGGTGGATCGGCTGGCGACCCATTTCAATCGGTAGTGCTGTTCATATTTTTTATCACAAGATATTGTTATTTTTTCCGCATGCAGTTACATTAGTGCGCAACAAAAAGCGTTAACAAAAGTCCCCGAACCCCCAGGAGCACACAAGGTTGGCTGTCGGCGAAAACCTCTCCGTCGACCCCGGGCTGATGAATGCGTTGGTGCGGCACCTTGAGCACCTCCAGCGCCATCCGGACGGCGGCGAACTGTTGCAGTTGATCGAGGATGCCCTGCATCACTGCCGCGAGCGTGGTTTCGTCAACGGTTCCTGTCTCTCCCATTTGCATCAGCAGTTGCTCGCCTACACCCGGAATAACGCGCTGCCCTCTTCCATCCGGCTGCGGGCGCGCCTGATCCAGCAGCACCTGGCGATCTACCTGCCGCAACCGGATCACATCATCCCGGCGCGCGAAGCCACCCCCGCGCCGAAGGTGGCCGCGCCCGCCAAGGTCGCGCCGAAACCGCGCGCGCCCAAGACTCCCGATTCCCGGCTCACGAGGACTCCCGCCATGGAAAGCCCAAGAACGCCCGAACAACCATCGGCGCCGGCCGCCAGGACACCGGAGGCGCCGCGCGCCGCCGAGGCCGGCGCACCGCCGCACCTCGATGAACTGCGCCAGATGCTGGCGAAGGGCGTGGACGAGATGCTGCGCGAGCGCGAGGCGCTGGCGCGCCAACTCTCCGACGCCACCACCTACCTCAAGATGATCGAGGCCGAACGCGAGCAGTTGCGCGAGGAACTCAGCAAGGCGCGGCGGCGCATACAGGCCGGCGCGAAATCCACGAAGAGGGCGCTCGGCCTGCCCAAGCGCGACGTGCTGGTGCGGCAGATCGAATCCGAGGTCGAGCGCGTGAAGCGCCACGGCGAACCACTCGCTCTGGCGCTGATCGACATCTACAATCTGGAAGGCATTCAGGAAAAACACGGTCCGGAAATCGCCGACGCGGTGCTGAACCGGTACACGAGCGAGGTGCTCGGCCGCTTCCGCCGCTACGACATGGTCGCGCGCTACAACAAAAACGAATTTGCCGTGCTGCTGCCCAACACCGGCAAGGACAACGCCCTGCGCGCGCTGGAGAAGGTGCACAAGCGCGCCAAGGAATCACATTTCAGCCACAAGGGCCGCAGCTATCCGCTTCCCGGCTTCGGCGGCGTGCTCACGTTTTATTCCCCCGGCGAGGAGCCGCACCAGATGCTGCGCCGCGCCGACGAGGCGCTGGTGAATCTGAAACTGCGCGGCGAGCGCCAGCTCGTCGTTGTCTAAAACTTCTAAAAACAGAATAGACAGGATTTACAGGATTAAAAAGCAGGATTAACAAGATTTCCTAATTCTAAAAATCTTTAATCCTGTAAATCCTGAAAAATCCTGTTAATCCTGTCTAATTTTTTTTTAGTACTCCCTCAAAACAAACCCCGCGGGCGCGGGGTTTGAAATCTGACACAACGGGAACGCTTCAGGCGGCTTCGGGCTCGGTCTCGCGCCGGGTTTCCTTCTCCGGCTCGGGACGCGGCGCGGACTTGGCCTTTTCGATCATCTGGTCCGCCTCTTTCCTGGCCTTTTCCAGGGTCTTGGTCACCTGCTCGCTCTCACTCCATTTTTCGTAGCACATGGGGATAAACCTCCTGCCCTGCCTTGGGCGTACTTCGCATGAACGTCCATGCGCAAATCAACTTACTCCGGTAAGGAAAAATATCAATTAAAAATTTTTTATGTTTCACCCCGGGCGTTTCTCCAGATCACGCACGAAAAAACAAAACACACAGAAAGAACATGGCAATGGGTTGCCAAACCCTGTTTTTGAGTAAAAAAATTTGCCTGTCCCTTTTCGTCCTGTTATTGACCTAGCACGATTGTACTTGAGCGAGGGCAGCACGCGACGAGTCTTCCATGCCCTTGATGGCGATACGTACGTGCCGGGTCAATAACGGAAATCATGTGAATTTTCGTTTATTGAGGCGGCAGGAAGACGTCCATCCGGGGGCCAAAGCAAGGCAATAGGTCATCCCCCGTTCAAGTCGATTCATGCCGCCTCAATAACCCACCAACAATCAAGAAGGAGACAGACATGAAATGCTACAGCGTTACAAAAGACGGCGTTGTTCCCGGCATTCAATTCCGGCGCGAGCCTTATCCCCATGTCGCCGTCGGCGACCCGGCCTTGGCATCCGCCGACTACCGGCGCGTGGAAATTGATACCGCGCCGGCAGACAGCGCCGGCGGCAAGGGACCGCAGGCGGAAACGCCGGTGAATCTGGTGGTGCTGAAGAAGGGCGATGAGGTGAAAATTCACTGGGCTCAAACAAAACCGCGGGCGCGCCGCGGCCGGAGGGGTTCGCGGCTGTTTTGACCCATTCTAGGTACCGGGGTCACACCCCGGCCCGCTTTATTCCCTCCGGACGCATACCCCCGCGGGAGCATGCGGCCACCGTTGACCGGCGCACCCGAATAACAACAAGATAGCGATATTCACGGTCACCCGGGATCAATCCATGTCCGAGAGGTATCCTATCGTCGCTGTCACCGGCTCTTCGGGCGCCGGGACGACCACCGTGCGCCACGCCTTCCAGGATATTTTCCGGCGCGAAGGCATCACGGCAGCTTTCGTCGAGGGCGAGGCCTTCCAGCGCTACGAACTTGAGGAACGCATGCGCCGCATCCGCCAGGCCCAGGCCGAGGGAAAGATGCTAAGCCTGTTCGGGCCGGAGATGCACCAGCTCGACCGGCTCGAGGCCTTCTTCAAGGAATACGCCGAGCACGGCACCGGGCAGATCCGGGAATATGTCACGCCCGACAACCAGGACGAGCTCGGCTTCCCCGCCGGTACCTTCACGCCCTGGAAGGCGTTGCCCCCCAAAACCGATTTACTGGTCTACGAAGGCCTCCACGGCGGCATGGTCGCCCGCGCCTGGACGCGCCGGAAAATGAGCCCGTCGCACAACCCCGCCGTCATCGAACGGCGCAGCGCCACCAACGGCAACAACGGGGTGGATATCGCGCAGCACGTGGACCTGCTGCTCGGCGTGGTGCCCGTGGTGAACCTCGAATGGATACAGAAGATCCACCGCGACACCAACGTGAAAGGGCGTACACCGGAGGCCGTGACCAACACCATCCTGCGCCGGTTGCGCGACTACACGCATTTCATCACGCCGCAATTCTCCATCACCGACATCAATTTCCAGCGGGTGCCGGTGGTGGACACCTCCAACCCCTTCATCGCGCGCAACGTGCCGACGCCGGACGAAAGCGTCGTGGTGATCCGCTTCCGTGACCCGGCGAAATACGATTTCCCCAATCTCATGAAGCGCATCCACGGCTCGTTCATGTCGCGCCCGAACACCCTGGTCATCCCCGGCGGCAAGATGCATCTGGCCATGGAGATCATCTGCACGCCGCTGGTGCATGAGCTGCTGGAAAAGCGGGAAACAAACTAGAACCTTTCTCAAAAAAATCGACCGTAGATGAACGCCGATAAAAACACAGATGGACGCAGATGGAACTGAGAATAAAAACCTGAACCAGGCGTTTCTGACCAAAATTATCTGCGTTTATCCGCATAACTATCTGCGTTAATCTGCGGATGAAGTATTTCTCTCTTAATGCCGCGACGGCTCGATGGTGGCGTCCAGGTTGAGTTTGTCGCAGAAGCTGGTGAACTCGTCGCGCAGGCGGCCGATGTGCACGTCGGCCGGGATGCTCACGGTCATGTTGAGCGAGAACATGGGCGTGCCGGTGTGCGCGGCGGGATAGGTCCACGTCCCCAATTCCTCGATGTTGATCGCGCGGCTGGCGAAAAAATCCGCGACCTCGTGCACGATGCCTGGATGGTCCATGGCCACGACGTCCACCGTGTAGGGCACCCGGTCCGGCGCGCTCGCGCGCGGCTCGGTGTGCTTCGACAGGATGGTCAGTTCGAGCTTTTTCTCCATGGGCGGGAGCTGCCGTTCCAAGCGCGTGATGGCGCCCCAGTGGCCGGAAACCATCAGGATCAGGGCAAACTCCCCACCCAGCACGGTCATGCGGCTGTCCTCGACATTGCATCCGCTGTCGAGAATGGCTTTGGACAATTCATGGACGATGCCGGGACGGTCCTTGCCAAGCGCGGAGATGACGAAATATTTTTTCATGGCGGGGGTGGAAATCGGGCCTCAATTGCCCGTGTCGGGAAGAAAGTTTATCGTTAACATCCCTTCGCGACCAGCCGGACGAACCATCGTGCGCCAGTATTGTCGGGATATTTACCTTCACGGGCGTTTTCAGGCGCTATGCGGACTTGCTGTCCGGAGGAAAACCGGGCGCTTGAAATCCGCTGACCTTCACCGCGTCCCCTTGCGTCGCCCCAGACTTTCGAGCCACATATCCACCCTGCCCCACAGCCGTTCGCGCCAACGGGCGTGCCAGGGACGGCGACGCCAGTCTTCGTAACGGCACTCGATGCTGTTCTGGAAATCCTCCTCGAACATGGACCGCGCCGCCTGGGCGAACACGGCGTCATCCACTTCCTGATTGGCCTCGAGGTTCCAGCGCAGGTTCCAGCGGTCGAGATTGCTCGAGCCGATCGAGGTCCAGTCGTCGCACAGGACGGTCTTGGCGTGCAGAAACCGCGGCTGGTACTCGAAAATGCGCACACCGGCCCGCAGCAGGTCGCTGTAGAAGCGCCGCCCGGCGTGGCGGATCGCCGGGTGGTCGGTGTAAGCGCCGGGCAGCAGCAGCCGCACATCCACGCCGCGCCTGACAGCGTGCTCGAGCACGCGCCGGAGCTTGCGCGACGGGACGAAATAGGCGGTGGCGATCCACACGCGTTTTTCCGCATGGCGCGCGCGATTGTACAGCGAACGCTTGATCTCCTGAATCGCCAGGGCGCTGGTGATGGTGACGCGCCCCGGCATTCCGTCGGCCATGGCCGGCGGCGCGGGTTCGGGCAGATCAAGGGGCCTGGAGGCGTGGCGATTCCACACGCGCAGGAACAGCGCCCGCCAGTCCGCCGCCACGGGGCCGTGCGCACGCACGGCTGTCTCGCGCCAGCTTTGTTCGGGATGTGCCGGCAAATCGAACTCGTCGGTGATGCCCGCGCCACCCACAAAGGCAACCTCGCCGTCCACGACCATCAATTTGCGGTGATCGCGGAACATGTTGCGCAGCAGTTTGCGAAAGTGGAGCGGATTGTAAAACACCAGATCGACGCCGCCCTGAGTGAGCTTCTCCCGATCCTGTCGGGTAAGTCCCAGCGCGCCGAAGTCATCGAGCAGGAGTTTGACGACCACGCCGCGGCCGGCGGCGCGCACGAACGCATCGATGAAGCGCGTGGCAACCCTGCCCGATTCGAAAAGATAGATTTCCAGCAGCACGTGATGGCGCGCCCATTCGATGGCCTCCAGCATGCGCGGGAAGAAACGCCGGCCGTCCACCAGCAGCTCAAAGCGGTTGCCAGGGCGCCAGGGGAACAGATATTTACGCAGCGGTTTCGTATTCATGGGGAGTCGCGACAGCGCCTTATCCATTGCCCGGCCACGACTCCCTCAGCGGGAATCCTTCCATTCCTTGACGACCAGTCTCCGATGGCTTCCCTTCCACTGCGACAGGCACAAAAGCCTTCCCGCGCTATCCACGTCGAGATCGTATAGGGGCGCGGTTTCCCTGATCTTCCTGAGTCCCGACTTGTCGTAAACAAACAGGAAGTTCTCCCTTTTTTCATAGTCCGGACCGGTGCTGACCTGGAACAGCACGCGGTCGCCGCGCGCGTGCTCCACGCGCAGGCCGGTTTGCTGGTAGTTCTTCACGGGAAAATGGTATAGCAGCGCCAGCTTGCCGCCGGCGTGCCGCGCCAGCCAGGCCTCCTGACCGTAGGACACGAGCAGGATAAAGGCATTGCCCGAGGCGAACCCGCCCCGCAGGCTGTAGATCCACGTCTCCGGGATGTCCACGAGCCTGGTCATCTGCCTGCTGCCGGCGTCGAGATACCAGATGTGGTTGTCCTGCTTCCAGTAATTCTTCTGCACGATGTATTTTTTCTCGCCCACCTTGAAGCCGTTGGCCAGCGCGTTCGCCAGCACCGGCGGCGGGACGGAGGGAAACGCGGCGGTCAGCTCGGGCGTCAGCGCCTCTTCCTTGCCGGGCACATCGTCGGCCAGCGAGAACGGTTTCTTTCCGATCAGTTTGCCGGCGGCCACGTCGAAAATCAGATCGATGCCGTTTACGTCACCGTCCGAAATCCCGGCCTTGAGCGTGGTGGCGTCCTTCCAGCTGAATCCGGCGACGAAACTCTTGTACATCGCGAATTCGCGCGAGCCCTTGGCGTCGAGCAGGGTGGTGACCTTGAGCGTTTTGAGATCGAGCGCCTGGATTTCCGTCAGCTCGGTGTTGCCTTGCATGACAACGCGCGCGAACGCGAGGTAACGCGCGTCGGGCGAGAAGTGCGGCAGCACGTAATCGCCGTCCTCCAGCGTCATGAGAATTTTTCCGGAAGCCGGGATTTCGCCCGCGGGCCGCAGCGGCAGCGTGGAAAACGGATTCGCCAGCGCCGCCATTGGCAACAGGCCCGCCGCCATGAACACCGAACGCATCCAACGTCGCATTAATGAAGCCCTACTCGCTGCGCTCGTTCGTCCTGGCATATGACGAGAAGCCCTACTTCGCTGCGCTCCGTTCGTCTTGTCATAACAGGTCGCCCTGCTCCGCTGCGCTCCGTTCGTCCTGTCATAATGCGAGTCCCCGCTCCCGTCCCCCGGTCGACGCCGCCCAAAGAATATACCTCCCGCGACCGGAAGGGGAGGGTTCAGCGCGAGACCACGTTCAGTGCTGGATTTCGCTGGCGGTGAGCTGCTGGATCAGTCCCTGCACCGTCTCGGGTTCCATGTCAAAACCAAGCTCGGAGTCGGGGTTGAGCATGATGCCGTAGCCGCTGCCCATGTTCTGCAGCACCCATTTGAACGACTCAAGAATGCCGCCGGTGAAACCGGGGTAGTTCTCGAGGAAGGGCTTGGCGCGCTCGGGGCTGGAGAACAGCGCCAGGATGGGCGTGCCCTCCTCGGCCGACAGCACCAGTGGCTGGGCACGCGTGGAGCGCTGCACGTTGAGCACCGGCGCCTTTTCATCCTGCACCGGCATGAACACCTGCGATCCCATGAGCGTCTTGAGCAGGTCGTCGCTCGTGATGTGGCCTTCCTGCGCCTCGAGGATTTTCGCTTCCAGTTCGTTGCGGGCTTCGGTGTCGGTCATGGCATGTCCCAAAAAATGAGCCGCCATGCTCGGGTATCCCGCCACCGATTGCAACCCTGTGATCGTTATGGTATTGCGCCGGGTTTTTGGCCGGCGCTCAGCGCGCCTGCGGCGGATTCGGCATGTCGGCGACGACGTTGTACCAATGGGTCGGAATGTCGGATTCGTCGAGCAGGATTTTTGTCTGAGGCATATGGTTCTCCGGATCAAACCGCTAACCGTTTTGCGGCCCCCTTGGTCGATACCCCCCGAAGACGGCTACTTAATGCCAGAACCCGGGTACGGTCAACGTGGCGGCTGTGGTAATCTCGGGCACGTTGTCATTGCCAGATCGATCCCACGGCGCAAGCGCGGAAAAATCAGGGCGGATCGAGGCGCCAGCAGATTTTGCGGAATAGACATCTTCCAAATAAAGAAACCCCGCCCGACATTTCCGTCACCACCCACCGGTATTGAACGAGGAGAGCTGCGGTGAGCATAAAAAATAATCAGCCTGACTGGGACAAGATCGCCGAAAAATTCGACGTGTGGCTGCCGCACATCGCGCCCGTCGGCGAGGTATTGCTGGCCGCGCTGGATGCCAAACCAGGCGAACGGATTCTCGATCTGGCGTCCGGCACCGGCGAACCGGCGCTGACACTGGCGCGGCGCCTGAAGGGGCATGCCAACATTCTCGGGATCGACACCGCGGATGGCATGGTCCGGGTCGCGCAGGCCAAGGTGGTGAAGGAACGGCTCACGGGGATTTCCTTTCGGTGCATGCCGGCGGAACAGCTGACCTTAGAGGACAACACTTTTGACCGTGTCCTGTGTCGCTTCGGCGTAATGCTGTTCACCGATCCGCTGCAGGGGTTGAAGGAAATGCACCGTGTGCTCAAACCGGGCGGCCGCTTCGCCCTGGCGGTGTGGAGCACGCCGGAAACCATGCCGACCCTGCATTGGGCGTATGAGACGTTCAAATCCCGCCTGCCCGAAGATCTGCACCCACCGCTCGCCAAGGTGACATCGATGGGCGCGCCGGGCCTGCTTCAGGACCTGCTCAACGAAGCGGGGTTCTCCGGATTTTCGGTCGAGCCCAGGGCGTTCAACTACCAATTCAGGTCTTTCGACGACTTCTGGGACACGGTGGAGGCATCGGACATTCTCAAACAACAATACGACGCCCTGCCGCAAAGCGAACGCGGCAAGATTCGCGATGAAGTGGGGCGTTTTGCCCGGGATTTCATCCACGACGGGCAGCTGAGAATCCCGCATGAATATCTGGTGGCGGCGGGAAGCAAATAATCCCTCTCGCCACTGCGGGACGGGGGCCTCAATACCTACATATCGTTCAAATAAGACTTGGCTTCCTCGCCCGGATTGGGCAAACCCGCCACGCGCCACGCGCCGAGACAGGTGGTGAAACAGGTCATGGATCCAATGCCTGTCCTTGCCGTGGCGGCGGCAGATGTGGCTCATGGCGGGGGCCACACCGAACTTGGCGTAGTGTTCGCGTAGCGAGCGGATGACTTCCCAGTGCTCTTCGGTAAGCTTGCCGATGCCGTCACGCCGGGCGATTTCGGCGGCAACCGCTTCGCTCCAATCTGCCGGGTTCTCTAACAAGCCGTCTTCGTCAAATTTAACTTCTGGGCGTTTCTGAATCGCGGACACGTGACACCTCCTTTCCCGATTCCCCGGATGATAAAGCGACCTCCAATTTCATTATGCTACTGATTCAGGAACAGCGCCCGTATAGTGATACGGCAAATGTGGGATTCATTCAATGACCGGTGGCCGCTCTCGACATACCTGTCTCCCGCGGCAGTTGTGCATCCTGCACATCGCCGGTCAGGAACCAGCCACATTTAGTGGCTAGTCCCCGATGAACGGGTGATTTTGTTGTAAACGTTGTACTTTCCGGACGGTTTTTTCATCGGCAACCGTTTTACTTCCTTGAAGGTCGCGGCGTCGTACACCACCAGCGCGCCGTCCATTTCCCACACACTGACCAGTGCGTATTTGCCGTCGCGCGTGAATTCGGTGTGCGCCGCGGTCTTGCCCGGTGCGGGCGTGAGCGTCTTCACAACCTTGAGCGTACGCTTGTCGATGATCTGGATTTTGTCCTCGTCCTTCGGACTCATCATGACATCGACCCAGGCATAGGGCGTGTTCTCGTGCGAGCGCATGAAAAAGCCGGGTCCGAGGGTCTCGATACGCTTGATGGTTTTCCAGGATTCCATGTCAATGATGGAAACGACGCCTTCCTTGAGGTTCGGTGTGGCGAGCACCGGCGTGCCCTGCCAGTCCCAGGTGATGCCCGAGCCGAGATGCGGCAATCCGGGAAGATCCACGTCAGCGATCTTGCGGCCCACGATCAAGTTCAGCACCTGCCCGTTCTTGCCGTTGCGCGCCGCGCCGATCAGGTGCTCATACGGTTGGTCGAAGAAAAAATCATCGAGATAATCCTCGAGCCGGATGCGGCGCACCGGACAATCTTGCCGGGAGCAAGATTGGACGCGCTTTAGCGCGCCCGCAGGGCGAGGGCCAGGATGGCCCGAGTCAAACGGTCCCTTGGCTGCGAGCGCCTCGCCCATGCGGTAGTCGTGCACCAGCCCCGGGTAGATCGGTTCGGCCTTTTCATCGTAGGGAATTTCCCACACCTCGGGGATATCCTTGAGCGCGGCGATAAAGCTCTTGCGCGGCGCGGCATCGTAGACGGCCGAGACGCGCGACGTCTTCCCCTCGCGTCCTTTGACCTCGATCACCTTGAGGGGAGTCAAATCACGCGCATCCAGTATCACGATGCTGTGTGGCAGGTAATTGCCGACGGCGACGTATTTGCCGTCGCCCGAGACCGCGGCGTTGCGCGTATTGATGCCGGCGCGAACCTCGGCGATGAACTTCAGGTTGTAGATGTCATATTTCGATATCCAGCCGTCGCGCGAGGCGAAGTAGACGTAGCGCCCGTCCGGGGAATATTTCGGCCCGCCGTGCAGGGCGAAACGCGTGGGGAAGCGCGCGATCGGCTCAAAGCGGTCGCCGTCCAGCAGCGTGGCATGGTGATCGCCCAACTCCACCACGATGAAGAGATTGAGCGGGTCCCTGACCTTGAACACGGGCTTGTCCGAAAGTTTTTCCCCGGGCTTGACGTGCAGCAGGTGTGACGCGCGAATTTCCGTCATGCCCCAAGGTGGGACTTCCGCCAGGGGCTGGTAGATCAGTTCAGCGAGTTGCGCGATCTGCTCAGCGGCAAGTTTGTCCTTGAATGCCGGCATCTGGGTCGCGATGCGCCCGTCGTGGATGGCGGCGACCGCCTCCTCGCGTTTGAGTCTTCCGAGGTTCTCCGGCAACAGCGCCGGACCCATCTTTCCGAAACGATCGGCGCCATGACAGGACGCGCAGTGTTCGTTATACAACGTGCCGGTGTCGTTGACCGAAAAAGCGAAGGCCACAGAGATCACAGAGAAAAGCGGGAATATCAGGATGAAAACCTTGTTCACAAAGCTCTCTCTGTGCTTTCTGTGTACTCTGTGGCCAATTATTATTTGCTGGCAGTGATGGGAATGCGGGTATAGGGCCGGTTCTGCAAACGCTCGCCAAGGCCTTCCACGCCGATCTCTTCATCAGTGAGATAACAGGCCGGGTCCTCGGCCCAGGGATCGTTGGTCAGCTGATGTGCGCGCACGCGAGTATTGCCGCCGCATATATCGAAATACCGGCAGGCGCCGCAGCGGCCCTTGATCGTGCGCGGGCTGGCCTTGAGTCCGGCCATAAGTGGGTCGGAAACATCCTGCCAGATCTGCGAGAACGGCCGCTGCTTCACGTTGCCGAGCGTGTAATGCCACCAGAAGGTGTCGGGATGCACCTGACCCAGGTTGTCGATGTTCGCGATGTTCACGCCCGAAGAGTTGCCACCCCACTGCGCGAGCTTGGCGCGCATATGGTCTTCCAAGTGCGGGAAGTGCTGGCGTACCCAGAACAACAGATACACGCCGTCGGCGTCATTATTGCCGGTGACGAACTCCTTACGCAGACCACGCTGCGTGTAGTCCCAGCATTTGTCGAATAGCAGGTCCATGGCCCAGCGCGTCGTTTTCAGGATCACGTCGTCTTTGCGGTTGATGTTGCCGCGCCCGGCATAGTTGAGGTGCGAGAGGTAGAACTTGTCGATGCCTTCGGCTTCCATGAGATTGAGCAATTCGGGAAGCTCCGCGGCGTTGTCCTGCGTCATCGTGAAGCGCATGCCGACCTTGATGCCGCGCGCGTGGCACAGGCGGATCGCGTGCATCGAGGCGTCGTAGGCGCCTTCGAGACGACGGAAACGGTCATGGGTTGCGCGCAGGCCGTCGATGCTGATGCCAACGTAGTCGTAACCGATCCCGGCGATCTGCTCGATGTTGGATTCATCGATCAGCGTGCCGTTGGTGGACAGGCCGACATAAAAGCCCATCTGCTTGGCGCGGCGCGATATATCGAAAATATCCGCACGCATGATCGGTTCGCCGCCCGAGAGAATCAGCACCGGCACGTGGAAACCCTTGAGATCGTCCATGACCTTGTAAACTTCCGCAGTCGAAAGCTCGCCGGGGAAATCCGTGTCCGCGGAAATCGAGTAGCAGTGCTTGCAGGTTAGGTTGCAGCGCCGGATCAGGTTCCAGATGACGACGGGCCCGGGCGGATTATGCTTGGGTCCCAGAGGTGTGGGATTCTTGATCTCCTGCATGTATTGCGAGATACGGAACATAAGTTAAAACCTTAAGTTTTTGGAGCCTCAGATGAACACAGATAAACGCAGATAGGACTCGATAGATGCTGTGATGTTTTTATCCGTGTTCATCTGCGTTCATCTGCGGTTTCAAGAATATTATTAAGTAATCCTCAGCCCGGTTTTCTTGAGGATGCGCGTGCTGTACAACACCGCATGGCCGCGGTCGGCCTCACCCAGCAGTGCGGTGATTTGTGCCACCTTGGCCTCGACCTCGGCGCGGTCGCGCCCGTGCACCATGGCAAAAAGGTTGTACGGCCAGTCCGGCAAGTGACGCGGGCGATGGTAGCAGTGACTGACAAAATCGAGATCGCCGATTTTTTGGCCCAGCTCGCGTATGCGTTCCTCCGGCACGTCCCACACCGACATGCCGTTGGCCTGGTAACCCAGCGCGTAGTGGTTTGGCACCGCGCCGATGCGGCGGATCACGCCGCTGTCCAGCATGCGTTGCAGGCGCGCCATCACTTCCCCGGCGCTGACACCCAATTGTTCCGCAATAGCGTGATACGGCCGGCTCACGCGCGGCAGGCCCTCCTGGGTCGCCACGATGATACGGCGGTCAGTCGCATCGAGTGTGGGCACATTGTCGGTTCGCTGTTCGCGCAAGGCAGTGGCGGCGGTCATACTTCGAACCTCAGGCCGACGAAGAATTCCTCCAGCTTGGGCATGTTGTATACCGTATAACCGGTGGCCTGCTCGATTGCGCCGATGATCTCGCTGATGCGCTGCGGCGTCTCGGTCGCGAGCACGAACCACATGTTGAAGTCATGCTCGCGCTCATAATTGTGCGCCACTTCGGGAAAACCGTTCACGATTTGCGCCACGCGCTCGAAATCCTGCGGCGGGATTTTCATGGCCGCGAGCGTGAGCGCCCCGCCCAGGCGTTCGGCGTGATACATCGGACCAAAACGGGTGAGCGTCCCGTTCTCAAGCAGTGCCTCCACCCGCCGGATCAATTCGTCTTCGTTCAGGCCCAGCTTCGCCGCGGCCTCGGCGTACGGACGCTCGCAGAGCGGAAAGCCGCCCTGCAGATTGTTCACGATGTCGCGGTCGGTGGCGTCCATTAGCGGTCTTCATGGTTGCTGTAAACCGCGCCACGCTGCTTGAAGCGCCGGCGGCTGAACAGAACTTCATGCGGCAGGCTTTGCAGGCCGCAATGATTGACCATCCATTCGAGCTGCGCCAGCGCCTCGTCGCGGCTCTTGCCGTGAATCATGCAATAGAGGTTGTAGCGCCACTGCGGCAACCGCCGTGGACGGCGGTAACACAACGTGATGAAATCGAAGCCCGCGAGACAGCGCCCGAGTTCGGTCACCTGCTCGTCCGGCACGTCCCACACGACCATGGCATTGGCCGAATAGCCGAGTTCGTGATGACGCACCACCACGCCGAAGCGGCGTATCACGCCATTGTCCTTCAACCGCGTCAGGCGCGCGATCACTTCTTCTTCGGACAGGCCCGTCCACGCCGCGATCTCGGCATAGGGACGCGGGACGAGCGGCAGACCATGCTGGATCGCCGCCAGCAGGCGCCGGTCGGCTTCGTCCACTTGCGGGCGGTGCGGCGTGACCAAAGAATGCTTTATAACGCTCAATTCCGACAAGGTAGCCCTACTCGCTGCGCTCGTTCGTCTTGTCATATTCTTAACTCAAATCCCAGATCAATGTGGTAATCCTCCACGAGCGGGAACGACAGCACTTCATAGCCGGTGCGCGTGGCGATTTCGTCGAGCACGGCCGTGAGCCGTTCCGCCTCCGGGGCCGTGGCCACGAACCACAGGTTCAGCCGATGCTCGCGCTCGTAATTGTGATTCACTTCGGTGTAGCCGTTGACCAGCGTGGCCACCGATTCAAGCTGTTCCGGCGGTATTGCCATCGCGGCGAGCGTACTGACCCCCACGGTGTTCGGCCGCACCACGGCACCGACGCGGCTGACGGCCCCGGCGCTTTTGAGCGCCTCCAGCCGCGCGAGCACTTCCTCTTCCGTCACGCCGAGGCGACGCGCCATATCGGCATAGGGCGTAGGCGACAACGGAAAATCCTGCTGAAAATCATTCAGCAGGCGCCGGTCGAGTTCGGTCAGTTCCGGTTTCATAAACCGATCCGGTGCGCGCGCGCAGAAAAGAAAATCCCACTCGGCTTGTCCGCGGGCAGGGACGCCACGCGTTCGAGGGTATCGGTGTCGTACACGTCCACCCGATCCTCATCGCGCACGGAAATCCACACCTGCTCGCCGCGCGGTGTAAACTCCATGTGCAACACCGCTTTGCCGGGCTTGAGTGTCCGGATAATCTTTAGCGACAGCGTGTCGATCACCTGCACTGTATCGTTGTCGGGTGGGGCGAGGTTCACCCACACCTGCCGCCCGTCCGGGCGCGCGACCACGAACACCGGCTGACCGGCGACGGCGATGCGGCCCGCCTCCGTCCAGTTCTTCTGGTCGATCACCAGCACCTCATGCCGTCCGACCGCCGGCACATAAGCGATGTCGTTCGCCTGCGCCCAGTTGTCCAGGTGCGGCATCTTGAATACCGGCAACGGCTGCTGCCCGCGGCCGTAACCGTCCAGGACACGGCGCACACCCTTTTCCGTCTGCCACAGATCGAGTAGCGCCAGCCCGTCCTCGCCAAAAAGCCCGGCGATGTAATAGCGCCCGTCGGGTGTCACCGTGCCGTCGTACGGCTGTTTGCCGACATTGGTAAATTTGCGCACCTGCGGCTGGCGCGGGTTGCGCATGTCCGCGATCCAGATTTCGCCGGCGTCGTACAGGGAAAACACGAAGCGGTCGCCCGGCGCATCCACCAGGCCCACCACCTTGGAGCGGCGCTGGCTGTCGCCCGATCCCGCCGGGATGTCAGCGAGCAGCTCGAGCGTATCGGCGGCGAAAACTTTCACGCCACCCGGCTCATAATTCGATACGGCGACGAGACGGCCGTCCTGCGAGATGGCACCGCCAATGGCATTGCCCGCTTGCACGATGCGCTTTTCGATGCGCCTGCGCAGCAGATCGACCTTGGTCAAACCGCCGTCGCGCCCGAAGACGTAGGCATAACGCGCATCGCGCGAGTACACCGCCGAGGCATGCGACAGGTCGCCCAGGCCCGGAACCCGGGCCAGACGCGTGTGGTGGGTGGTTTCAACCACCTGCACGCTGCCGCTGGCGCGTTCAATAATGATACCCAGATCGCCGGTGCCGCGCGGCGAGGCACACGCCGAAACCAGCACGGCGCCGATGAGACTCAGGAAAATTTTGAGGAAGGAATGAAAAAGTTCAGCGCGCACCGGTCTTGCCCTGAATCAAAACCTGCACCAGCCAGTCCGCTTCCTGCGCGCTCATGAAACTTTCCCACGGCGGCATCGGCGTTCCCGGCCGGCCGTGAAGAATCACTTCGCGCAACGTGACGGCAGGCTTGCCGGCCAGCGCCTCCTGTGTCAGCGCGGGGCCGAGACCGCCCCTGCGTGTCAGTCCGTGACACGAACCGCAATCCTGGTCGAGAAGATGCAAAAGCTCGGACTGCCTTGAGGCGGGGAGATCGGCGCAAACCGCGGACGCCCACAACGCACCCAGCGCCGCGAGAATGATGCCGGTCTTATGCCTGGGCCTGCGCATGCGAACCCGCTCTCCCGGTAAAACGGGGCGGGATGATTCCCGCCCCTTGCTGCCAGTGAGTCTGCTAGTAGACGTCGTGCTGCGTGTTATAGACGTTGAACTTGCCCGTCGGCGTGATCAGTCGCTTGTCCTTGATCACGGTCTTGAGCTTGCGCGTCTTGTCGTCGATAACCACGATGGCGGATTCCTGGTTCTTGCCATTCCAGACGGAAAACCAGACCTCGTCGCCGCTCTGGTTGTATTCCGGCTGCACGACACGCTTCGGTCCCTCGCCCAGGCCGGCCATTTCCGCAATCTTGACGACCTCGTAACCCTTGCCCAGGTTGTTGATGTCATAGACGGCGACCGACTGGCTGATGGCGGGATCGGGATTCAGCGCCGTATCCACCCACAAGTTTCTGGACTTGGGATGGGTCTTGATGAAGAGCGAGCCGCCCCCCTGTCCCTTGAGGCTGCGCACGACCTTCCAGGCGTTCTTCGGTTGCTTCACCGGATCGGTGCCGATCAAGGCGATGGAATCGTCGCCCAGATGGCCCGTGGCCCACACCGGCCCGTACTTGGGATCGACGAAATTCGCCCCGCGCCCCGGATGGGGGATCTTGCCGACATCCACAAGCCCCGCCAGCTTGCCGGTTTTGGTATCCACGACGGCGATCTTGTTGGACTTGTTGGCGGCCACAAGGAAGTAACG
>Ga0209542_10002262_pt1 | contig 43472 bp, 49 predicted proteins | sample RifCSPhighO2_01_FD_184028 | JGI IMG/M metagenome (GOLD analysis project Ga0209542, IMG submission 184028) | Soil microbial communities from Rifle, Colorado - Rifle CSP2_plank highO2_0.1 (SPAdes) (version 2) | ecosystem: Environmental > Terrestrial > Deep subsurface > Rock core/Sediment ... | reverse complement strand
GGTCTCGCTTGGCGGCTCAACTTCTCTTACTTTAAACACCAGCGGGATCTCAACCTGTACCGGAACAACTCAAAAAGTCATTTGGGATAGCACGACAAGCAAGCTAACTTGCGGTACGGATCAAAATACAGGTACTACGTACTCTGCTGGAACCGGCCTCTCGCTTGCTTCTGGAGTATTTTCAGCAAACACAACATATTTGCAGCGCCGCGTATCCGCCACCTGTGCAGTAGGGTCCTCTATCCGCAGCATCGCGGAAGATGGAACTGTCACCTGTCAAACGGACAATACGGGTGCATCAACAATAAGCGCCGGAAACGTCTCCGCGGGCACCTTTGGATCTTTGACTGGAGGAGGAAATTATATGTTTAGCGGCAACGTCGGCATTGGCATAGCGACTCCTGGAGCAAAGTTGCACGTGCTTACTACTTCCGGCAATTCCAGTATCTATACGGAAGCTCCCGCGGGAAGTTACGGATATGTAAGATACAAGAGCGGAACCCAATTATGGGATCTGGCTGTGAGAGACAATGAATACTCAAGCGGCTTCCAGTTTCGGTATGGTGGTAGCACGCCGCAAATGATAGTTCAACCAGGCGGCAACGTAGGTATTGGCATAAACCCTGCTTATAAACTGGATGTGGTAAGCGGGGGCGCCACAACAGCGCGTTTCGGAACCGCGAGCGCGGACAAAATCGTTGTGGGAGGCGGAGCGGGAAAGATTGACGCGGGCACCGTAGACCCGGTCTACACGATAGGCGGAAAACGATATGCGACCTACATGGCGGGCATGACAGGCGTGAAAGAAGAAACAACGGGAATTGCGACGATGGCAAGAAACGAAGAAGGAATATATTCATACGTAATTGATTTCTTGAATCAGGAAAAAGGTTCGGATCTTTGGCTCTTTTCCAAAACCGCGAATCTGAAAGAAAATTTTGCGGAGATGGTTGTCCTTCTCACGCCCGAGCTTGATAGCCGTGTATGGTACGAAAAAGACAAAAAAAATCTTCAGGTGAAGATATTCGGAAGGGCGTCTGAAGTTTCCGCGCCTTCTGAAGCTCATGTGAGTTACCGCCTCACCGCGCCCCGATTTGACTCGGAGGAATGGAGAAATACATCAGACGCGAAATACGAAGGGTTTAATCTGGATAAATTATTAAAGTAGAAGAACAGATATGACAAAAAAAGCAACAAAGATAAGAAAAAATTCAGCGCACACATTTACTGTAGTGCTAGAAAATATCAATTCCAAGTTAGACCTTGTGCTTGATGGTCATCAAGTATTGGATAAGAAAATTACCGATTTACACGAAGAAGTGGGGGAATTCAAAGCAGAAGTAAGTTATAAATTTGATGTCGTGATAGATGAGCTACATATAATTCGGAATGAACTCAAGGAAAAAGTTGGGCGCGATGAGTTTGTGTTACTTGAAAAACGCGTCCGAGTACTGGAAAAAACGCAAAGCAGATAATCGTATGAAACAAAAAGCGATTCCACTGTTTGTTTTTATAATCCTGCTCACAATCGGAGCAGGGGTTTTGTATTCTAATTCCATGTTCGTGAAGAAAGAAACAAAAAAACAAACAATTGAACTTCCAAAAGGCGCGCAAACCTACCTCATTCAAAGCGCGAAGGCGTCAACTAATATCTACGAGGCAACCATAAACCCCCTGGATGTGAAAGTAGGAGATACGCAGACTATGGTTGTAAAGGCAAAAGCGGTGGAATATCCGATTGAAAGCGTGGTCGCGAACGTGGAAACAGACACGGGAATAAAAACATACAACTTAGAACTTTCAACCGGAAACTCGTCTGATGGTATCTGGGAAGGGGAGTGGGTTGTTCACGACACGCACTCAAAAACCTATCGCACCACATTTGTCGCGACAAATACAAACAAAGAAATTCAGGAAGTAACCTTGACCTGGACAGACCCCTGCACTCCCGCGCCGGGAGGCAATTGGACGCTTGATAGCAACTGTTCTTTTACGGGAGTAAGCGGAGTGGATAATGGAAATGTCATCATAAACAACGCTTCCCGCACCATGACAATTGAAGCAGGCGCCACCTTCGTGTGGAACCCTGGCAAGGAAATTCAAATTTCGGCGGGCACGACCGCGATTAACTCAACCGGAAAGTTAAAACAAGATTATCTCTGTATGACCGACGCGGATGGAGATGGATACCCACCCTCTCTCACTCAATCCGTATGTTCAACGGCAACTCCGACGGCGCCAACCGTACGAAGAAATATTCTTGCAACAATTACCACAGTTGATTGCAATGACGGAAACGCGACATATACATCCTCGTGCGTAACTGATGGTGATGGTGATGGAGTCACAGACGCAAGCGACTGCGCTTCTTCAGACAGCACAAAATGGCAATTTCTTATAGGATATACAAATTCCGATGGTGATGGATATGGCGTTGGAAGTTCACAAAGCGTCTGTTCGGGATCGGCTTTGCCCATGGGGTATGCTTCAGTTGGTGGGGATTGCTATGATACAAGCGCAGATGCGTATCCGGGAAGTGGATATACTTCCGTGAGCCCAAGAGGAGATGGAAGCTATGACTGGAACTGTAATGGAGTCGTTGATAAGTACCTGGATAATGTAACTTCATTAAGCCCGAACACTTGTTATGGTGGAAACTATGCCAATCTTGGTTATCTTATTAGTCCAACTCCAGCATGTGGTTCATCCGCCACAGCTATTATAAATGTATCACTTTACAGTGATGCATTCTGTGTAGATTCAATGATGAGTTGTGGACCAGGTCCTTGTGGAACAGAAGGAGCGCTTTCTTATCGAACAGGATCAAACACTTCTTACACACAGCCGTGTAATTAAAATCTAAAAAAACACTATCGAGTATCGAGGTTGAACCTCGATATAGTTTCTATCGAAGTCGGACTTCCTCGGCAAAGCGAAAAAATGAAAACACGGTAAACAACGATGAAAATTATTTTTACCCATCACGCCGAGCTTAAAATAAGGCAAAGAAATATAGAAAAAGAACTGGTAAAAACAACTCTTGAAGATCCAGATTTCGTTACAGAAAGCCACGCTAATAGAAAACGAGCATATAAGAAATTCATAAAGAATTATCTAGAAGTTATATTCGTGTATGAACAGGGAACAATCGTTGTTCTCACGGCGCACTGGGTTGCAAAAATAAAGAAAACACCTTAATATAAAACTATGAAAATAACATACGACGCAGAGGTAGATGTTCTGGATATCACGCTAAAAAAAGGAAAAGTAGCAAGAACCGTGGAAATTGCCCCCGAAGCGCTAATGGACCTAGATAGCAAGGGGGTCCCCCTCCATCTTGAGATTGTCGGGGCAAGCGAAAAAATCGGAAGAAAAAATTTTAGCGACGTAGTAGTAGGGAATAAAAATGTTCGTCTTTCCGCGTTTGTTTCATAGTTTTTACAGAATCATATGATGAAAGAAGGTAAAACAAACAAGATTCTTATAGCAATCATTATTCTCCTCGTTCTCGCGATTGGAGGAGTTGTCGGGTTTAAGTTTGTGAAAGGGGATGAATATCACGGGGTCTTTCTTCGCTCGGGAGACCTCTATTTTGGAAAACTCGTCCGTTTTCCGAGTTACGGTTTAAAGAGCGTCTACTTTGTTCAATCAAATCCGCAGAACAAGGAAACCCCTCTAAGCATTGAGCGTCTGGCAAATGTATTCTGGGGACCAGAAGACTTCCTGAAGATAAACAAAAATGAAATAATCTGGACGGCGAAGTTGGGAAAAGAGAGCGACGTTCTGCGTCTTATAAAAACGAATCCGAATCTAACTCAACAGCTTCCGCAACAGGAAAAGCCGTCTGACGAATAAAAGAGTGAATAAACAAACGACCGCGTCACTAAGACGCGGTCGTTTGTTTATGAGCGTGTTTCTTTTATCTTAATTTTGATATGATTAGAGAAATGAAAAAAGATGCCGGACAGATAACCCTGCCCTTCGTTCTTTTAATCGGAGGAATCATTGTGGAAATCGCGCTTGCGGGAGTATTCGTCTCATACTTAAGAAGTATTTCAAATCTGGGAGAAAGATTGAGTGTAAAAGCGGGAGAGGCGGCATATTCCGGCATTCAGGACGCGATGGTGAGAATAGCCCAAAACAAAGAACTGGGAAACAGCTCATACGAACTGATGGTTGGAGAAGACAAGACCGAAGTTACGATTACAAAGACGGACAATCCGGCAGATGGAGCGTACGCATATGTAATAGATTCGCTGGGAATCTCCGGTAGTAGAAGAAAAAAGCTTCAAGGAGTGCTTATCGTGGATAAGATAACGGGGAGGGCAAAACTAGACTCAACAAAAGAAGTAAAAGTATCAAACTAACCTATGGGGAAGATAAAAAACGGTTTTCAGGAGCTTATAAAAAAACTCTCTTCCGACCCGGAGGTGGGAGGGCTTGAAATTCGCGACCTCTCGCTTCAGTACGCGAATATCAAAAAAGGGAAGGTGGAAAATTTCTCGGTACGCCTTCCGCAAGGAGTGATGGAAGAAGGAATTATAAAAGAAAGAGAAAAGCTTGTAGAATATCTGCTTCAGCTCCACGACATGATAGCTCCGAAAGAGAGAGGGAGGGTAATCAAAGTAACGACATCTCTTCAGGCATCAATCATATACACGCAAAGTTTCAAAATCCCTCTTGTGGCGCAAGAAAAAATGGAAGAGTCGGCAAGCCTAAACCTTCAGGTGATATCGCCGATTGAGGCGGAAAAAGCCTGCATGAGCTGGCAGAAAATAGGTGAGGCGCAAACCGAACAGGAGCTCTTAGGGGCGTTTGTTGAGAAAAAAAGTGTTATGGATATTCAAAAAACGCTTGATGAAGCAAACTTTTATCCGGTGGTCTTTGAATTTTCGGCTCTCGGAATCGCCCGCCTCTTAAAAACGCTGGAAGGTGTCTCAAAAGAACGGGCGCTGGTCTTGGAAATATCTCCCGAAGGCATGGATTTTCTGATAGTGAAAAATGGAGAGCTTTATTTTGACTACTTCGTCTCGTGGAAAAAAATACAAAAAGAGAGTCCGCAAATCACGCAAGAGATGTTTGAGGAAAATATCACTCGGGAGGTGCGAAAGGTTTCAAACTTCGCCCTAAACAGAGTCGGCGGAAATATTGACGAAGTATTATATTTGGCTCCGGGAATGGAAGCGCAGGTTCAGGCAATTCTAGAAAAAAACCCGGGAGTAAAGGCTAAACCTCTCGTCTTTCCCGAACACGCCTCGCTTGGTCCAACATGGTACGCGACAATCGGATCCGCCCTTAGAAGAGATTCGCTTCTAAAAAAAGAGCAGGGAATAAACCTTGGGCCCGAAACGCTTGAAAAAGCTCTTTTTGAAGAAAGGCTGGTGAATTTTGGGAGAATGTGGAGAAATATTATAGCAACAACACTCGGAGCCTTTCTTTTGCTGTATGGCGCGCTCGCGGTCGCGCTCGTCGCGCAGTCAAAGGAAGCAGACCTTCGTCTTGGAGAATTTACGACGCAAAATCGGAAGCTGGAGCTGGAGGCTTTGGAACATCGGGCGAATGAATTTAACTCGCTTGTCCGATACATCGGGAAAATAAAAGAAGAAAAAAGAGACAAGTCTTTAATGTTAAAAAAGATTCTGGAACTTGCGGATAACAACGGCGTTTTTATAAATTCTCTTACTATAAACAAGGAAGGAAACGTGCAAGTAACAGGAAGCGGAGCAAGTCACAATACGGTAGTAAGCTTCAAGGGTATTGTCGCGAAAGAATCCGATGTGGAAAAAGTAGAGCTTCCGCTCTCAAGAATAACGGTTTCGGAAGATAACGCGGTAACATTCGCCTTAAGCCTCAAGATAAAAGACTAAAAAGTTCGTGCTCCTGAATAATGGTCTGAAAAACCGCCTCAAGCTCCAAAAGCTTATGAGAGGAAATAAGCTGAAGAACAATCTCCTCCGCCTTTTTACGAACTCGCGCCTCCTTGTCGCGAATACCGATGCGAAGCCGTGAAAAATTTGAGGTATGAAAAGCGGAAATGACGGAAGTAACTCCTCGATGCCCTGCGGAACGCTTTCCGAATGCAAGCTGATACTCTCCAAGCGGAAGGTCAGAATCGTCATGAACGAGAAGAAAATGTTCCGTTTGCTCTTCGGCAACGATTTCCGAAACCGCCCTCCCGGACTGATTCATGTATGTTGTAGGAAATATGAAGGAGACGCCGGAAGGAGAAAGAATAATGCGAGAATAAAGCCCGCTACGGCGACGAAAGGAAGAGAGGTTTGATTGTTGAAGAAGATACTGCAAAAAAAGAAGCCCGGCGTTATGGTAAGTATGTTGATATTCGGGGCCGGGATTGCCAAGCCCCATAACAAAGCGAATATCTCCAACCTTGAATTTCTTGTCCATAGTTTGTAGAATATACAAGTACATTGTAACCCGTAATGCGGGAAGTTGTAAAAAATGAAAAAACCCTCAAGCAGAACAAAAAAAGCAATAGTTCGCGGAATCGCGTGGTCTTTTTTTGAAATTGTGGAAACGCTCGCGATTTCACTCGCGGCGGTCTTTTTGGTAAGAACATTTATCGCCCAGCCTTTTCTTGTGAGTGGCTCCAGTATGCAGCCAAGCTTTTATGACGGGAATTATCTTCTTGTGGATGAGGTCACATATCGGCTTCGTAATCCGGAGCGAGGAGAGGTCGCGGTCTTTAAATATCCGGGAAACCATCGGTCGTTTTACATAAAACGGGTAATTGGTTTGCCTGGCGAAACGGTAGAAATAAGAAGCGGGAAGGTTCGTGTGAAAAAGGAAGGCGAAGAGAAAAAAATAATTGAAGAAGAATATATCACCCCCGCATGGACTTCGGGTTCCATGGAACTGGAGCTTGGGGAAGGCGAATACTTTGTGATGGGAGATAACAGAAATTTTAGTTTTGATTCCAGAAGTTGGGGGCCGGTAAAAAAATCAGAATTGATAGGAATGGTTCGTCTGCGCCTCTGGCCGGTTAACAAAGTGATGGCGTTCACCGCGCCAGCCTACTAATACTCATGCCTATAAAAAACTCAAAACAAAAAAAGAAGAAAAAAGATAACATTGAAAAAGAGCCAAAAGAAAAAAAAGAACCTGCTTTCCAGACAGTCCGAGGGATGCACGACATTCTTCCCAAAGATGAAGACCGCTGGAAAGCGATATGGAATATAGGAGAGAAGATGAGCGAGCTGTACGATTTCTCCCTTATTGAGACTCCCATTCTTGAGTCTGCCGCTCTTTTTGAGGCTGGTATTGGTGTTGGAACCGATATTGTGGAAAAAGAAATGTTCTCCTTTAAAACAAAGGGGGATGAGGTGGTCGTTCTGCGCCCCGAGGGCACCGCGCCGGTCATGAGAAGCTATATCCAGCACCACCTTGGACGCTTCTCCTCTCCTCTGAAGGTCTACTACGTCGGGCAAATGTTTCGGTATGAAAAACCGCAGGCGGGAAGATATCGCGCCTTTCATCAATGGGGCTTTGAAACAATCGGGGAGGGAGACCCGTTTTACGACGCGCAGACGATTCTTTTAGCCGTAAACTTCTTAAAAGAGCTTGGCATAAAAAACGTTACCTTAAAAATCAACACGGTCGGGTGCAGGGTTTGCAGACCGAATTACAGAAAAAAACTCCTGGCGTACTACAAGGGAGAAAAAAAACACCTTTGCGCGGATTGCCTGCGGAGATACGAAAAAAATCCGATGCGCCTTCTGGATTGCAAAGAAGAAGAGTGTAAAAAAATGAGAGAAGATGCTCCGATTATACTGGATCACCTGTGCCAAAGCTGTAATGGGCACATGAAAGAAGTGCTTGAGCTTGTGGAAGAGAACGGATTGGAATACGAGCCGGATCCATATCTTGTTCGGGGGCTTGATTATTACAATCGGACGGTGTTTGAACTTATTGCGAAAGATAGCGCGGGATTCGCCCTCGCGGGAGGAGGAAGGTATGACTACTTGGGAGAGCTTGTGGGCGGTCGGATGATACCGGCAGTCGGCGTCTCGTTGGGAATGGAGCGGCTGGTGGAGTATATGGAAGAGAAGAAGATTTTTGTAAAGGCAAAGAAAAAACCGGGAGTTTTCTTTGTCATTATAGGAGATCCCGCAAAAAAAGTCGGGTTTCGGCTGATACACAAACTCCGCGAATCAAACATGCGGGTATTGGAGGCGGTTGGAAAAAAATCCCTGAAGGCACAACTGAAAGCGGCAAATAGGGCGGGAACGGAACTGGCGCTTATGCTTGGCCAAAAAGAATGTTTTGAGGAAACGGTGATTATTCGGGATATGCGTACGGGAGTTCAGGAAACCGTGCTCGCCGAAAAAATAATTGAAGAAACAAAGAAAAGATTACGCTAAATGTCTAATTCCTAATTCCTAATTACTAATCAATGACTCAAGCGCCAATGTTCAAATATTTACTTATTAATCATTGGGTCATTCAATTATTGGCACTTTATTAGAAATTAGATATTAGACATTAGAAATTATGTCTGATTGTCTATTCTGCGGTATTGTTAAAAAAGAAATTCCGGCGCGTCTGGTGTGCGAAGATGAATGCGGGGTAGCGTTCCTTGATGTTAATCCACGCTCGGAAGGGCATGTGATGGTGATTCCAAAAACACACGTGGAAACAATTCTTGAATTGCCGGATGAAGAAGTAGGAAATCTCTTCAGATTGGTAAAAAGAATAACAAAGCAATTAAAAGAAGCTCTCTCGCCCGACGGCTTTACTTTTGGAATCAATCATGGTACAAATGCGGGACAGGTCGTGCGCCACTTGCATATTCATGTCATTCCAAGATATAAAGGAGACGGAGGGAAATCTATCCATAGTGTGGTTGATAATCCGCCCAAAGTATCGTTAGAAGAAACACTCACAAAAATTCTAAAGGCTTAGAAATTAGAAATTTAGAGATTAGAGATTAGGATTTAGAGATTAATATATATGCCCATACAATCACGAAGAAAAGAAGGAGAAAGCACGGGGTCGTTTCTTTATCGTTTCAGCAAGAAGGTGAAGCAGAGCGGAATCGTAAAGGAAGCGAAGAAGAGAAGATTTAAGGAACGGCCGACAAATCGGAGAAAGAAACGCCTCTCCGCCCTGTATCGCGTGGAGAAAGAAAAAGAGCTGGAGAAGAAGAAAAAATACGGCTTCGCGTAATACGGCGTATGTCTCTGAAAATAAAGCTTCTTGAAGATCTAAAAGAATCTCAAAAAAAGAAGGAGGGAGCGAAAGTAGACACGCTCCGTCTTTTTTTATCATGCGTCCAAAATTATGAAATTGAAAAAAGAGGCAGGGGAGAGGGAGGAGAGCTTTCTTCGGAAGAAGTGGAACAGGTCTTGAAGAAAGAGATTAAGAAACGCAAGGAGGCGATTCTGCTCTACAGAAAAGGGGAGAGAGAAGACCTCGCGAAAAAAGAAGAAGAGGAACTGCGAATATTAGAAGCATACGCTCCGCCGGAAATGGAAAGAGGGGAGATAGAAAAGCTGGTGGAAAAGGCAATAGAAATTATTCGCCCCGAAAGCCCGAAAGATTTTGGAAAAGTGATGAGCGAGGTGATGAAGATGGCGGAAGGGAGAGCGGACGGAAAACTGGTAAGCGAACTCCTTAAAGAAAAACTCAAATAACAAACAGTCCCGCCGAGGCGGGACTGTTTGTTTTTGGCAACGCGTATCTGATAGGATGGGTAAGCGTAGAAATATATATGAATAAAATTGTCTGCGAATCCGAAATTGAAGGATATAAAATGTTTGAGCCCGAAATAAAACGGGTAGCGAAAGCGTGTCTTCAAAGTATGAACATAAAGCAATCTCTTACAGAGTTCTATCTGATAAAAAACGAAAACATGCGTGGATTAAATAAAAAATTTCGCAAAAAGGATAAGCCGACAAATGTGTTAAGCTTCAAAGAACCGGAATCTGTTCCTCACCCCGAACTGAAGAGAAAAACGCGCCTTGGCGAAATCTATCTCGCGCCCGATTATATAAGGAAAAAAGAGGAGAAAATAGCTGTTTTGGTCGTTCACGGAGTATTGCATCTTTTGGGATACACGCACGGAAGACTTCGTGATAAAATAGAGATGGAGAAACGCGAAAGGAAGATTTTGGAAGAAATGACAAAAGTGTAAAATTTCAAGAGAAAAGCGAAAAACAACAACTCAAAATTCAAAACTTTTACGCTTTACGCCGTTGCTTTGCGTTTTTCGCTTTACACCTTACGCTTTCTATTCCATATTAGCGAAATCTTAATCATCGTTATTCCTTATTTCAACAAAGTTTCTAATTTCTATATACCATGCCAAACATGTTAACAGCCATTGATATTGGCTCATCAAAAATTAAAGGGCTTGTCGCGGAACAAAAAAAAGATGGGACACTGGCAATCATCTCTGCCTTCAAACATCCCTCGTCGGGATTTAGAAAAGGGGTCTTGGTGGATATTGAAGACGCGAATCAAACCATTCGTGAGCTCATGCGGGAGCTTCGGCAATTTTCAAAACAGGCGGTAAAAAATGTTTTCATAAACCTAAACAGCGAACACGTAAAGGTTCGTATATCCCGTGGCATCTCGGCGGTAAGCCAACCGGAGAAAGAAATTAAGCAGGAAGATGTTGAGCGGGCGATTCAGTCGTCAAAAGCGGCAAAGATGCTTCCGAATTATAAAATTCTTCACACAATGATTCGGGAGTATGTGGTGGATGATATAGGAGATATTCAAGATCCGGTTGGAATGACGGGAAGCAGGCTTGAGGTGAGTACGCTTCTTGTGGAAGCATTCGCTCCGCATTTTGATATGTTGGGGAGGGCGTTTGAAGAGGCGGGCGCGAACGTAAACGGTATTATTTTTAATCCCTTTGCTTCCGCGAAAGCGGTACTCACAAAAAAACAAAAGGTGCTTGGGGTTGTTTTGATTGATTTGGGGGGAGAGACGACCTCACTCTCCGCGTTTGAAGAGGGGAAGCCTTTGTACGCGAGAAGCTTTCCGATAGGATGCTCTCACATCACAAACGACATCGCGGTCGGATTAAAAGCGCCGGTAGATGCCGCGGAACGGATAAAGTTGTATCACGGAACGGCATTCTCGCGCGGAGTTTCAAGAAAAGACATGATACAGCTGGGAGATATTGACCCGACATTAAGTGAAGAAATATCAAAAAGATATGTAAGCGAAATTATTGAGGTGCGAGTTGCGGAAATCCTGGATATCCTTAATAATGAGCTCAAAAGTCTTCGGGAACGGTTTGAATTTCCGGCGGGAATCGTGATAACGGGTGGAGGCGTAAAATTGGAAGGAATAAAAGAGTGTATCAGGGAAACCATGCGCCTTCCGGTACAGATTGGGTTGCCGAATATGGCAAATATTGAAATTCAGAATCCGGCGCACGAAAAGCTCATTGATGATCCGGAATTTGCCGTCGCGGTAGGACTTCTCCATTTGAATGGGGCAAAAGGTGAAAGAAAACCGATGAATATCTTTGGCCGAGCGAAACGGTTTGTGAGAAACATCGTTCCCTAGATTCCACATCCTATTATTCCTTGAAGTGAAAAGATGAAATGAAGAAAGAACAAATGCAAAAAAATAAACTGAAATCAAAACGAAATATGGTGGGAGCGGAACGCGGAATAACCTCCATTAAAGTTATAGGAGTGGGAGGCGGAGGAGGAAACGCGATTTCCCGCATGATGGAAGAGGTGCGGATGCGGGGAGTGGAATTTATAGCGGCAAACACCGACGCGCAAGACCTTGATTACGCGCGGGCGCACAAAAAAATCTACATTGGCAAGGCACTGACTCGTGGCTTAGGGTCAGGGATGAATCCCGACATAGGAAAACAGGCGGCGGAAGAAAATCGTTCAGAAATTGGAGAAGCGCTGGAGGGGGCGGATGTCGTCTTTATTACTTCTGGCATGGGAGGAGGAACGGGAACGGGAGCCTCTCCCATTATTGCAGAAATCGCGAAAGAAAAAGGGATTTTAACGGTTGCGATCGTAACCAAACCCTTCTCTTTTGAGGGAACCCAGCGCATGAATATCGGACAGGAAGGATTGATGCGTCTGAAAGACAAGGTGGACGCGATGGTTGTTATTCCGAACGACCGCATCTTTTCTATTATTGATAAGGAAACCTCAATCGTAAAAGCATTCAGCCACGTAGATGAGATTCTAAAAAACGCGGTGCAGGGAATCGCGGAACTAATTAACATGCCAGGTATCATCAACGTGGATTTTGCCGACATCAGGTCAATTATGAAGGAGGCGGGAACAACCCTCATAGGAATCGGAACGGCTCAAGGCGCGGATCGGGCGACAAAAGCGGTAACAGCCGCGATTAACTCTCCGCTTCTTGAAACCTCAATTGAGGGCGCGCGCGGAGTCCTCTTTTCTATTTCCGGCAGTAAGGACTTGAAAATGTCCGAAGTGAATGAAATCGCGAAAATCATATCAGGAAACATTGACCCGAGCGCGAAAGTTATATTCGGCGCCTATCACGATAGCCGTCTCAAAGAGAAAAAACTCAAGGTAACCGTTATCGCGACAGGCTTTAATAACTCCGCCACAACCTCTCGTTTTGAAATCCCCGCGCTTTTCGCGAAAGAAAAAACCGAAAAAGACGACTTCCTGCAAGACCTTTTTAAAACAGACGCGGAAAAACAGGAAAGAAAAAAAGATAGGGAAGGGAAGGAAGAAAAGCCAATAACGCCGGAATCCCCAAAAAAAATTGTGGTGGAAAACCAATCGGATAACTCTTGGGATATCCCCGCCTTTCTTCGCAAGAACAAAAAACGAAAGTAGGCAATAGGATAAAAAAAACAGCCTAGTGGCTGTTTTTTTTAATCCTTTTTCGTTTTCCTTAATCCTTAATCTTCTTACCTTAATCTTCGTCTGTCCGCCCACCTGGATTCGAACGTCGCTCTCTCGGTTCGCTTTTAGAAACCCAGCGGTTTCTAGCTTCCGCAACGGGAAAACTCCCGTTTTCCCGACCCCTTTCCCGTTCAAATCCAGGTGACTTCAACTTCATTTACTATACCCTCTGTTTTTTTTAATCCTTTTTCGTTTTCCTTAATCCCTAATCCTCTTACCTTAATCTTCGTTCGTCCGCCCACCTGGATTCGAACCAGGGACCCTCTGCTTAAAAGGCAGGTGCTCTACCAACTGAGCTATGGGCGGATATGTATTGAATTATAGCCTCTATTTCAGCCTGCTTAAAAGTCCGTCAGCTGACGGATCTACCAACTGAGCTATGGGCGGATATGTATTGATATATTGCCACAAACATGAGCATCTTTTCAAGACGTTGACAATCTATGCGAGTAAAAGGGAAAATACTTAAAACCCGCGTGTAAATAACATGTTAATTCAAATCATCATAGCTTCAAGCATAGGAAGCATACTCGCGCTCATTGGAGGAGTTGTTCTTCTTTGGAGAGAGGATTGGATGAGGCGCGTCTCTCTTTTTCTAGTAAGCTTCGCGGCTGGAACCCTCCTCGGCGCGGCATTTTTTGACCTTCTTCCCGAAGCGCTGGAAAAAATGGAAGGAGGTGAGGGCGTGTTCATCGCGATTGTGCTCGGCATACTGGGAATTTTTATGTTTGAGAAAATACTCCGCTGGCATCACTGCCACGATGAGAAATGTGAAGAACGAACGCTCTCCTCCTCAATTCTTGTGGGAGATTCCATTCATAACTTTCTGGATGGCATAGCGATTGCCGCGGCGTTTCTTGTGAGCGTTCCCACGGGCATCACGACAACGATAGCAGTTTTTTTTCACGAAGTTCCGCAGGAAATAGGAGATTTCGGAATTCTTCTCCACGCGGGATACAGCAAGGGAAAAATCCTTGTGCTGAATGTTTTAACGGCTCTCACTACCTTTGTGGGAGCAATAGGAGGTTACTTCTTTCTTTCGTATATAGAAGGCTATGTGGGATACATACTTGCCTTCGCTTCCGGTGTCTTTATCTATATCGCGGCATCCGACCTCATTCCCGAAGTGCGCCACAAAGAAGAGGGAAGAAAGCTAGGACACACGATAACGGTTATCGTTGGAGTTATTCTTATCTTTGCAATAGGAACTCTTTTTAAAGAATAAAAAAAGTACGGAGCACGCGTTTGTATTGCGTGCCCCGTTCGTGAGCTGGCAAGCCGTCTAGAGAAGCGGCCTGCCGACGATTCGCTCATAGGCTTCCAGATAGCGCCGACTCGTTCCGCGAACGACCTCGTCGCTCAGCGGTGGGACGGGCGGTTGCTTGTCCCAGTTCAGCGACTCGAGGTAGTCGCGGACGTATTGCTTATCGAAACTCGCTTGGCTCCGCCCGGGCTCGTAGCCGTCGAGGGGCCAAAAGCGCGAGGAGTCGGGCGTCAGCGCCTCGTCAATGAGCATCGGTGCGCCGTCCACGTAGCCGAATTCAAACTTCGTGTCGGCGATGATGATGCCGCGCGAGAGGGCGTAGTCCGCCGCGACTCGATACAGGGCGACGCTCGCCGTCTTCAGACTCTCGGTGACATCCGCGCCGACGAGTTCCGCCATCCGTTCGACGGCGATGTTCTCGTCGTGACCCGACGCGGCTTTCGTCGCCGGAGTGAACAGGGGATCCGGTAGTTTGTCTGATTCACGCAAACCCAATGGCAGTTTCGCGCCGCAGACGGTTCCACTCTGACGATACTCCCGCCACGCGGAACCGCTCAGATAGCCCCGCACGACGCACTCTACATCAACTCGCTCCGCTCGATGCACGAGCATCGAGCGACCTTCGAGCGTTTCCGCGTGTTCCTGCGCGACAAGCGGGAAGTCGGCAACCCGCGTGCTGATGAGGTGGTTTCGCACGATGTGCTTCGTGTGGCCGAACCAGAACTCGGAGAGCGCGGTGAGCACGTGTCCCTTTTGCGGAATCGCCGACGGGAGCACGTAGTCAAACGCCGAGATGCGGTCGGACGCGACGATGAGAAGCCTGTCGCCGAGAGGATTCGGGTTGTCAAGATCACCTCGACGACCAAGGTCAGGGTCATCAAGGTCATAGATGTCGCGCACCTTACCGCGACTCATCAGATTTAAGTTCGGAAAGTGCGTTTCAAGAACCGTCGCAACCATATCCCTCTCCTTCAGAAGAAATTAGGGTTATTGGGGTTTAGGTGATGTGTACCTTCATTCTTATACAACTATTCCCTTTCTAAATCAATTTTGTAAACACAAAAAAAGCAATCAAGTGGTAAATGCCAAAGATTGTAAAAAGCGAATGTTCATTATAAATTCTTTATCTTGTTAAACAAAACCGCGAAAAGCCAAACGCCCGCGATTGTCACGATATTCCAAATAATCAAACCGGAAACGAAATATCCAAAACCGAAAAAATCAGATTGAAGGGAAATATCGCTATGCAAAGAATATCTCATAAACAAACCTCTAATCGGCGGGTAAATCGCAACGCCCGCGTAGCAGACAACATACACGATGCTTATCCAAGCCGATGATGTCTTGAGCAAATGTTTTACGTGTATCATATATTCAAATTAAGTTAATGTTAATTTTCGACCTTGAGGCAAGTATTATAATCATATTCTATCAAAAAATGCCCCAAGGGGCATTTTTTGATATCTATACAATTTTTCCTTAAGAAAGATGCTTAGAAACGAGCTTTGTCATCTCAAACATACTAACCGTTGCCTTGCCATCAAACACCTTTTTAAGGTTTTCATCGGCATTGATGTTGCGCTTGTTGGCTTGGTCTTGGAGATTGTTCGCTTTGATATACACCCAAAGCTTCTTCACGACTTCCGACCTGGGCATAGGTCCCTTGCCAACTACGGCGGCTAACTCCTCACTAATACTCATCGGCCTCATGAACGCTGAATTGGTTTGTGCCATGTATATTATAGTAGCATATTAACGTGGATATTGTAAACAGGTGTACAGTTAACGCTATAAAGTAACTGCCGCTTTTGTTTTATGACTACTATAATTCTTTTTTTCATCCAATTTGGCTCCCCGGGTAGGACTCGAACCTACAACCTATTGGTTACACGGAATCCATTACTTTCGTAACGGCGTGGACTATATCTTTGCCATATCTCGCCGAGGCGGGGCGCAGGCACTCTGGTATCTAGTCTCTACGGCGCTCCCCGCGATGAAACGAAGTTTCATTTTGCGGGGTTCCCTCGGTGTTGCCATCCCGCGAAAGCGGGGAAGGGTTCACCGATATCCCAGAGAGTTCATCCCAAGGTTTCCCTAGGGAGCTGCATTTTTCTACAGCCAACCGCTCTACCATTGAGCTACCGGGGAATATTCTTTTTTCTCACTTCATTATTTATACTATTCATCAAGTTTTTTAGCAACAACCCTCGCGACCATCGTTTGTCCCACCTAAAACATTCCAACATTCTTGAGAATGTTGGAATGTTTTATTGGAGTGGTATAATAAAAAGAAGGCGGACAAAAGAACAAATTAAAGAAAAACTAAACAAAAAAAGAAGCATGAAAACAGCTAAACAAATTGAAAGGTATTTTAAAGGAGGAGCAAATCACCGCAGAATTGAAATATTGCTTCTCGCGGCAGAACGTCCAAATATGACAGTAGCTGGAATCACAGAAGAATTAAAAGGAAATTTTAAAACCATCTCCGAACACACAAGGCGACTTGTGCAAGCTGGTCTTTTGAATAAAGCGTATCAGGGGAGAAGCGTAGCCCACACTATTTCGCCCTACGGACAAAGATTTGTAAACTTTATAAAAACATTCCAACATTCTTGAGAATGTTGGAATGTTAAAAAAGGTCGGAGAAATAAAATGATAGAGATGCTTATATATTATGAAACAGATAGGAAAAATCATCCATTATTACGATAAAATCGGGGTTGCGATTATAGAACTAAAAGCCGGACTGAAGGCTGGAGAGAATGTGCGAATTGAAAAAGACGGAGAGGGGTTTGAGGAGAAAGTTGAATCAATGCAGATAGACCACAAAGAAGTATCAAAAGCGAAGAAGGGAGATGTGGTGGGAATAAAAGTGAAGGAGCATCCGAAAAATAATGCCGAAGTATATCTTTTAGACTAGTGATTTATTAAAGAGGGAATATAAAAAAATCGTGCCCCTCGCCTTATTCAGGTTCGGGGCGCGGGATGAGTTTTAGTGAACTCGTCGTATGCGAGGCATTGGGCGCTTTCTTCGAAACGCCAAGAGAAGCCCCGCGAGACCCAAAACAAAGATGATCGAGAGGGTGCTGAGAATCGGATTCATAACAATCTCCAATTCAAGACCGTGTTAAAGACTCTATTCTCACGTTGCTCCGTTCAACAATACTTGTCAACATTTCCAAATAAAGAAAAAGTGTGGTATGCTAAATCTCATGAAGAGGGCGACAATTATTCTCATTGTAATTCTTATATCCGTTGGGATGTTGGGAACGCTGATGTATCGGGAGGGCGCGGGGCACTCAAGCTGTATCGCCTCGGCCGTTCAAGGATATGCCTGTCCGGAGGGCGCGGGGCTCTTAGGCATCGCGAACTTTCACATAAAAGCCTTCCATGTATTTTCTCTCGCCTTGCTTGCCGCGGCAGTCTTCGCGCTTTTTTTCATAAAATCGTTTTTTCAAAACGAAATAGAAAGAAAAAAATCTTATCTTTTAGTAAGAACATATGGAAAGAGAAATCTCTGGAATCAGACAATTCTTTCGTCGGAGGAGCAAGCGTACGCGTGGCATATAGCGCGCGAGCGTGTGCCGGAAGTTGAATAACCGCGAAGAGGAAACGCGAAATGTTAAAAGCGCGCCTCTTCATTTATAACCCGTATAAGCGCGGGATTTTTGTTATATTGATATAGTAAAACATATGAAAAAAACAATACCAATAAGCATAGGAATCATCGTTCTGCTCGGAGCGCTGTTCTTTTTTGGGAAGCAGAGCTCGGAGCAAACGAAAGAAAATGACACGGGAGCGCAAGAAGAAACGGCAATAGAAACAAGTGAAAGCTCTTTTGATTTCGGAACAATCTCTATGGCAAAAGGAAAAGTTTCGCGAATCTTCAAGATAAAAAACGCGGGCGCGGAATCAATAGGATTGAAAAAACTCTACACCTCCTGCATGTGCACAACCGCGTCATATAAAAAAGGAGAAGAAAAGAGGGGGCCGTTTGGCATGCCGGGACATGGAATAGTGCCTCCGCTTGGAGTAGAGCTTGGTTCAAATGAGGAGGCGGAAGTTGAAGTTGTGTTTGACCCGGCGGCGCATGGCCCTGCCGGTGTTGGTATGATAGAACGAGTAGTAACGTTTGAAACCGAAAGCGGGAAGGTCGTGAATCTGGGTATTAAGGCAAACGTAACGCCGTAAAACATGAAAAAAACAATCTACTATTGGATGGGAGGAATACTGCTCTTCGCGGGCGTCTTCGCTTTCTTTCGTCTGATGCCAATCGGACAAAGCATGCTTTGGAATGTAAGCGATGGGGGAAAGATGATACTCCCGCTCGTTCTCGTTTCCGCGCTGATTGACAGCATCAACCCCTGCGCCTTCTCGGTGCTTCTTCTCACAATCGCCTTTCTGATGAGTATCGGGAAGGGGAAGAGGGAAATGTGGAAGATAGGAGGAGTGTACATAGCGGGTCTCTACGCCTCATATCTTCTCATCGGTCTTGGTATTCTGCGCGCGCTTCATATTCTGAATACGCCGCACTTTATGGCAAAAGCAGGCGCGGTTTTGCTTATCGTGCTGGGAGGAATTCAGCTTATTGGCCACTATCTGCCCGCCTTTCCAATTCGTCTTCGGATTCCAAAGAAAAGCCATGAGTTAATCGGGAAGCTTATGGAAAAAGCCTCTATCCCGACGGCTTTTCTTCTGGGAATTTTGGTTGGTATATGCGAGTTTCCGTGCACGGGAGGCCCCTATCTTATGATATTAGGACTTCTTCACGACACGGCATCATACACGAAAGGATTTGCGTACCTCCTCATCTATAACGTCGTATTCGTCTCTCCGCTCATTTTAGTTCTTGGTCTCGCGGGGAATAAGTCGGTATTGGGAAAGGTTGAAGAGTGGAAACAGCAACACATGGGGATGGTAAAGATGGTGGGAGGAATAGTAGCGATACTTCTCGGCGCGCTTATCTTTATCCTCTAAATATATGAATGAAGACCAATTCGGAAAACTTATAGAAAAAATAGAAGCCGCGAAAAAGGGGGCGGGCGTAGATCTTTCAAAAGACGAAGATCTCGCGATTGCCGTGATGAATCTCATAAGCCTTGAAGAGCACTTTTTCTTCACGCGGCAAAAAACGGGAAAGGATGAGTATCTTGACCTCCTGAAAGAAACACGCGAGGCGCGAAAGTTCTTTTTGGGAAAGATGATTCAAAAACATGAGGGCGAAACTTGGTGTATCTCAAAACATCTTCTCTCTACAGCCATGCGCCTCATAGAAGTAGGGACGAAGCTGAAAAACGACGGAAAAGACAAAGAAGCGAAAGAAACGTTTGATTATGCCTACAAGATGTGGGGAATGTTTTGGGGACTAAGGCTAAAACTTGTGGAAATAGAAGACATAAAAAAGGAAGGGGAAGATGAAAAGCCGTGGACGCTAAAAGACATCGTAAGCAAGCTGGTGAATTGTTGCGATGAATAAAAAAATGTAATCGTATGACGAATCATTCTCAAAAACTTCTGACTCTAACAAGCGTGGCGGGCATAATCGGATTGCTGATGTTTGTGATGTGGTTCTTCTCCCGCCCCAAAACCGTCTATGGAAATCTAGATAAATTTGCCACTTGCCTTACGGAGAAGGAAGTAACTATGTATGGCGCATACTGGTGTCCGCACTGCGCGGACCAGAAAGAACTCTTCGGCTCGGCGTTCAAAAATGTAAATTATGTTGAATGCACCGAGGAGATAAAAACCTGTCTTGAAAAAAAAGTGGATGGGTATCCCACATGGATATTCAAAAACGGAGAGCGTCTTGTAGGAAAATATCCGCTTGAAACGCTCGCGGAAAAAAGTGGATGCGATATTAAAGCAACATTATATGGAAAAAACAAATAACACCTTAACATATATAAGCATCGTTATAGCCCTCTTCTTTATCGGAGCGGCAGTTATTTGGGGAGGAAGGGGAGAGAGTGTCGCGCAAAAAAGAGGGGAAGGGGCGTATGAAGAACCAAAAGAGGAAGAGGTGATACTGCCCATCACATGGGGCGCGATTGGTTCGCGTCTTGTAAGCGAAGGCGTGATAGATAAGGAAAAATGGAACGAGCTTTACGTGGGGCGCGAAGAAGAAAAAGCCGAAGCGCTAACATGGCTGGAGCCAACCGAAGAACGCATAACGATGACGAAAAAGAACGCGAACACGCTTCTGAACATTCTTTGGGCGTTTGGCCTCGCGAATAAAAATCAAATTTTGGAAGAAGGAGAGATGATGGATAAGGAATACGGCGGAGCGGGAAATTTTGCCTCAACCGGCGGTTGGACGCTCGCGAAAGGAGACGCGATGGAGCACTACTCAACGCATCGGTTTGTTGAACTAAACGAAAGCGAACAAAATCTCGTCGCGCGCGTGGCGGGAGGCATTTATCGCCCGTGTTGCGGAAACTCAACCCACTTTCCCGATTGCAATCATGGCATGGCAATGCTCGGGCTTCTGGAACTTATGGCAAAAGAGGGAGTATCGGAAAAAGAAATGTACGAGGTGGCGCTCAAGGTAAACAGTCTTTGGTTTCCGGGCGTATATGAAAACATCGCGGAGTACATGCAGTTAAAAAACATAGAGCAAGACCCTCAAAAAATGCTGGGATACGACTTCTCAAGCGCCTCGGGGTATCGGAACGTGCAGAACGCGATAACTCCAAAGAAACAGGAAGGAGGGGGCGGATGCGGAGTCTGATAACAACATGGAAGAACAAATATCCCCAAGTCCCGTTAGAAATGTCATTTCTAACGGGACAAGTGAAAAAAGAGTGTTTAGGGTGCGGGGAATGCACTGCGTTTCCTGTTCAAAAACAATAGAGCAGGTACTCCAAAAAGTAGCGGGAGTAGAAAGCGTCTCGGTGAACTCCGTATCCGAAGAAGCGCGTATTGAGTGCGCCAAAGAAACGAAAGACGAAGAATTGAAGCAAGCGGTAAAAAAAGCCGGATACGCGCTTGTGGAAAAAAAAGAAGAAGGCTTGGCAAACGCCCAACCAAAAGAAGGCCATGACCACGGGAGCATGATGGAAGGAGCCGAACTGCGCCTCCTTCGCCGAAAGCTTATAGCGGGAATCATACTCTCCATACCGATAGCGATTGGAAGCTTCCCGGAACTCTTTCCGTTTATTAAAACGCTTGAAGAACAAACGCGCCTTTCTCTTCTCGCGCTTCTCGCGACCCCCGTTGAGTGGTGGGTTGGCTTTCAATTTTGGCGGGGAGCGTGGTACGCCCTAAAGCAAGGGAAGGCGAACATGGATACGCTCGTTGCTTTAGGAACGGGAGCGGCCTACTTCTTCAGCCTCTTCATAACGGCAAAAAAACTTCTGGGAAGCTCGGAGTTGGAAACATATTTTGATGCTGGAGCGGTCGTTATCACGCTCATCGTTCTCGGTCGCTACATGGAAGCAAAAGCGAAAGGGAAGGCAAGCGAGGCGATTAAAAAACTTCTGCGCCTGCAGGCAAAATCGGCTCATGTTCTGCGCGACGGAAAAGAACTTGATGTAAAGATGGAAGATATTGTAGTGGGACATGTGATTCGCGTTCGTCCGGGAGAAAAAATACCCGTAGACGGAGTGATAACGGAAGGAGCTACCTCTATTGATGAATCAATGGCAACGGGCGAATCGGTTCCATCGGACAAAAAAACAGGAGACGAGGTGATTGGAAGCACGGTCAATCTTACGGGCTCCTTTCTCTTTCGCGCAACTAAAATAGGGAAGGATACCTTCCTCGCGCGCGTGATTCAGCTTGTGGAAAACGCGCAACATTCAAAAGCGCCAATCCAGCGTCTCGCGGATAAGATTACCGGTGTTTTTGTGCCGATCGTGCTTCTTGTCGCGCTCGGAACGTTCGCGATATGGATATTTATTGGTCCCGAACCGCGCCTGAATTTCGCGCTCGTAAACGCGATTGCTGTTCTCGTGATTGCCTGTCCCTGCGCTTTGGGGCTCGCGACCCCAACTGCGATTATGGTGGGAACGGGAAAGAGTGGAGAACACGGCATCATCATACGCGACGCGGAAGCGCTTGAGCTTGCGGGGAAGGCGGATATTGTGGTTTTAGATAAAACAGGAACAATCACAAAGGGGGAGCCGAAGGTAACAGATACTATCGGAGAAGAGAACACCCTCTCTCTCGCCGTCTCGCTTGAGTATCACTCCGAACATCCGATCGCGAAGGCGATTCTGCAAAAAGCAAAAGAAAAAGGAATAAAAATCATTGAAGCAAAAGAAGTAAGAGCAGTATCAGGCAAGGGGTTGCGAGGAAAAGACGCGGAGGGAAGAGAAATAATGCTTGGGAAACCCGCGTTTATAATAGAAGAAGGAGGAATGATAAGCGACGAGATAAAAAATCAGATAGAAAAATTTGAAAGCGAAGGAAAGACGGTGATGTGTCTCGCGGTAAGGCAAAATACGCTTGATGTAAAAGGAGTAATAGCCGTTCGGGATGAACCAAAACCGAACGCCCGCGAAGCCATAGAAAAACTGAAAAAACTCGGCAAGGAAGTGTGGATGATGACGGGAGATAATAAGCGCACGGCAGAGGCAATCGCGGAGCAGGTGGGGATTGAAAACAAAAACGTCTTATCGGGCGTCCTTCCCGAACAAAAATCCGAAAAAATCAAGGAACTCCAAAAAAATAAGCTGGTGGCGATGGTTGGCGACGGCATAAATGACGCGCCCGCCTTAACGCAGGCAAACATAGGCATCGCGATTGGAACAGGAACGGATATCGCGATTGAGTCGGGAGACATAACGCTCGTATCAGGCGACCCGATAGGAATCTGGAAGGCGATGATGATAAGCAAGGCAACCCTGCGAAATATCAAACAAAATCTCTTTTGGGCGTATATCTACAACCTTCTTCTTATCCCCATAGCGGCGGGCATACTCTTTCCGATAAACGGAACGCTCCTAAATCCCGTTCTCGCGGGCGGAGCAATGGCGATAAGCTCATTATCGGTGGTAGTAAACTCACTGCGGTTAAAAAGAGTAAAGATATAATTTTTGGACGTCAGACGTCAAAAGATTAGATTTATTAATAAAAACAGAAAAGGTCGTGGCATAAATATATATATTGATATGAAAAAACTACTTTTCGTTGGAACAGTAATCGCCGTAATAGTTCTGGCGATTGGAGCAAGCGCGCATGGCCCCGCGAGCTGGGGTGATGTGAAGGGAGGAGAAGGAATGATGAGATATATAGAGGATAAGGCAATCGGGTCTGCGGATACGCATGAAGAGATGGAAGAGTTAATGGAAAAAATGATAGGAGGAACGCTTACCGAAGAAGAGGCGGGAAAAATGGTTGAATTCATGCGCGGAAACGCCGGCTCTTTTGGCATGATGCTTGCTCGTCAAAATAGTAACGAGGGAAAAATAGGAAAAAATAAGAATACTGGCGATTGGGGAATGATGGGTAGCTGGGGAGGAGGGAATTCGTGGTGGAATTTCAGCTGGTTTTTCTTAATACATATCGTAAGCTTCATTCTTGTTTGGACATTTCTGGGTATGGGCACTCTCGCTTTCTGGAAATGGGTTCAGAAAAAATAGATTTTTCTGATGGAGAAAAAAAACGCGCGGCAGTTTCCCGCGCGTTTTGTGTTTGTAAATGGAGAGAGATACAATAAACGCATGAAGGAATACATTCTTGTTCTTGATGAGGGAACAACAGGCGTAAAGGCGCTTATATTCAAGGGAGATAAGCTTATTGAAAAGTCATACGAGCGAGTTTCAAAAAAAAGTCCGAAAAAAGGACACGTAGAGCAGAATTCAAATGAACTTCTGAAAAAAAGCGTGAAGGTCATGCGGAATGTTCTTAAAAAAACCGGCATTTCAGCGGGTGATATTAAAGCATGGGGTCTAACCGTTCAGCGCGAAACGATAATCGCGTGGGACAAGAAAACGGGAAAGCCCCTCTATCCGGCAATCGTTTGGGAAGACGCGCGAACCCGCGCCTATTGTAAAAAAATTGAGAAAACACGAGGAAGAGAAATCAGGGAAAAAACAGGCTTGCGCTGTATTCCGTACTTCTCCGCCTCAAAAATGAACTGGCTGTTAAATAACATCGCGGAGGTAAAACGGGCGGCAAAAAACGAAACCCTTGCCTTCGGAACGGTGGATTCATGGCTTATGTGGAATCTTCTTGAGGGAAATCCGCAAAAAACAGACGAAACAAACGCCTCGCGAACCCTGCTGTTCAATATCAAAAAAAAGAAATGGGATGAAAGTCTTATGGACATATTCGGCATTCCCGCCTCATCGCTTCCGTGTGTGGAGAACTCAAGCGGTCTCTTCGGCAGAATGAAGAAGGAGGTGGTGGGAGAAACCATTCCGCTTATGGCGTGCGTTGGAGACCAGGAGGCGAGTATGCGGGCGGCGGGGGAGAAGAAAGGAACGACAAAAATAACATACGGAACGGGAACCTTTGTGATGCAAACAATAGGAGAAACGTATATGCTCCAAGAACCGTTTTCCACCACGCTCACGCCGGGAAGAAATGGAAAGTCCGTCTACGCTTTGGAAGGAAAAATTGAGGGTTCGGGAAAGGCGGTGGACACTCTCTTAAAAAAGAAAAAACATCTGGAACCTTTTCTTAATATATTGGCGAAGAAAGTGGATACGCTCATCAAAAAACTTCCAATTCAGCCAAAAGAACTTATCATAGACGGCGGTATCACGCAGGCAAAAAAACTGCGGGAAATTCAAGAAAAAATCTCGCGTATTCCCGTGAGCGAACAAACTATCTACGATGGCACCTCTCTCGGCACCGCGAAAATAGTAGAGGAAGAAGGAAGCTGTTCGTGAGTCGCCGTACAGAACGTTCATTCTTCCACCCAAGCAAGGGTTCTGATTTGGTTTAGCGGAAGCTCTCGGAAACAGCGCGTTCTTATCTCAAGCGAGAGACATCCTCCTTTCGTGGCGCATCTAGACACTCAATCGTTCACATTTTTCAAAGGCTATTCACGAGTCGCCGTACGGGATGTCTCGGAGGGGCGTTTGGCTCGGTCTCCGTCAAAGACGGAGCAAACGCCCCGAGAGCTCAAGGCGGTCTCTCGTCGCAGGAACGAGAGAACCGCCGGTCCCGGTAGGCGACTCATGAACAGCCGTTCTTGCATTGTCAGGTAAAAGCTTTCTTCGGTGTCGCAAAAGAAAGATGGCTTGAGCGAATACTTTTCCACAGTTGACCTCTTACTGAAGAGGAATACAATTAAGAAAAAAGAAAAACAAATTTTCGAACATATGCAAAAAACGGAAACAGCGACGAAAAGCGTATACGGACTTTATTACAAAGAACTGGAACACTTCCCGGAAGCTGTATATCACAAAAACGCCCTTCTGTATCGCTTGATGGCAAACCCAAAAAGGCTTCACATGCTAAACCTTCTCGCTCAAAAAGAAATGACCGTCGCGGAACTCGCGAAAGAGCTTGGCGTGCGTATGCCAAACATTTCTCAACATCTCTCAATTCTTCGGGGCAACAAATTCGTAGAGACGAGAAGGGAGGGAACAAGCGTCTATTACAGAATCACCGACCCGAGAATCGTGGCTCCATGCAGAATTTTTAAGGAGTTATACGGATTGTAACCATATGATGAAAAGCAAAAAAGCATACGCCCTGCTCTTCCTTCGCCTCACGCTCGGCTGGCTCTTTTTCTACGCAGGCATTACAAAAATACTGAACCCCGCGTGGTCAGCGGAAGGGTACTTGAAGGGAGCGAAAACGTTCACGGAATTTTACCAGATACTCGCGAGGCCGGATATTCTTTCAATTATAAATCCTCTAAACGCATGGGGGCTGACGTTAATAGGCGCGGCGCTAATACTTGGTATTTGGATGAAAAAAGCCGCGTGGTTGGGAATCGCGCTGATGGCGCTCTACTACATTCCGATTCTAAACTTCCCGTACGCGGGAGAACACTCAATAATTGTTGATGAACACATCATCTACATCGGAGCCTTTCTTGTTCTCATCGCGTGCGATGAGATGCAATTATGGAAAATAAAAGTCGCTGGAAAGAAAAAATAATAACATGACAAATACTAAAAAAATTGAGTGGATTCTTCGTATCGCGGTAGCAGGAGAGTTTCTTGGACATGGTATATTCGCGCTTCAAGGAAAGGAGCAGTGGATTGGATGGATAGGGAAACTCGCTGGAGTGGAAGCCGGTCTCGCGACACAACTCCTTTTCTTTGTTGGAATAGGAGATGTCTTAATCGCAATTTTTGTTCTGCTTCGTCCGATGAGACCAATTCTTCTCTGGGCCGCGTTTTGGGGCTTCTGGACGGCGCTCGTGCGTCCGATTGTGGGAGAGCCGATTTGGGATTTTGTGGAAAGATGGGCAAACTGGGGCGCTCCGCTCGCGTTGTGGTTTCTCCTGCGAAAAGAGAAGAAATAATCAGCATCGTCTATAGTTATCAGCAACCAAACGCATTCGTTTGTTTAGTTTTTAACAGATAGTTTCAAGTATGCGAAAGAGTGAATATAAATAAAAATCTCTACCATTAAATTTACAATCATGTTTACAAAAATCATAAAACGGGACGGTCGGGAGGTTCGTTTTGAAAAAGAAAAAATAACCGCCGCTATCGCAAAAGCAGGCACGGCAACGGGCGAATTTAGGGAAAGCATAGCGGAAAAGCTAACCGACCGGGTGCTCGCGTATCTTGAGAGTAAATTGGAGGGCAAGATGCCTCACGTGGAAGAGATTCAGGATGCCGTGGAGCGAATCCTGATGTGCTCGCGATTTAAGCAGACCGCGAAGGCGTATATTCTCTATCGGGAACAGCACGCGGAAATGCGCGCCTTCGCGACCATGATGTCGCTGGGGCTGGTTGATAATTATTTGGAGAAGCTGGATTGGCAGGTGAAGGAAAACAGCAATATGGGCTACTCGCTTCAGGGGCTGAATAATTATATTTCCTCCGAAGTGAGTAAAACCTACTGGTTAAATAAGATTTATCCAGGCGAGGTTCGGCAGGCGTATGAAAAAGGAGATTTGCATTTGCACGATTTAGGCACGCTCGCGGTCTACTGCGTGGGATGGGATTTGATGGACCTTCTGACCGAAGGCTTTCGCGGAGTCTCCGATAAAATTGAATCAAGTCCGCCAAAACACTTCCGAACCGCTTTAGGGCAGGCTGTGAACTTTATGTACACCTTACAGGGCGAGGCGGCGGGAGCGATTGCCTTCTCAAATTTTGATACCCTGCTCGCTCCTTTTATTCGTTACGACAATCTTTCGTATGAGGAGGTAAAACAAAGCCTGCAAGAATTCGTCTTTAACATGAATGTCCCAACCCGTGTCGGCTTCCAGACGCCTTTTTCCAATATTACGCTTGATTTAACGCCCTCGCCGAACTTCAAAGACCAGTCGGTCATCATCGGAGGCAAACCGAAGAATGAGACATACGCCGACTTCCAGGTGGAAATGGATATGTTTAACAACGCCTTCTTTGATGTGATGGGTGAGGGAGACGCGGCGGGTCGTGTCTTTACCTTCCCGATACCGACCGTAAATGTGACCCGCGATTTTAATTGGGAGAACCCGAATCTTCAGGGGCTTTGGAATATTACCGCGAAGTATGGCATTCCGTATTTCAGCAACTTTGTGAGTTCCGATTTAAAACCGGAAGATACTCGTTCCATGTGTTGCAGACTCCGCCTCAATTTAGAAGAGCTTGATAGGCGCGGAGGAGGTCTTTTTGGAGCAAACGCGCTTACCGGCTCGGTTGGCGTGGTAACCATAAACTTACCGCGTCTTGCCTATCGGGCAAAAAGCACGGAGGGAGATGTGTCTGCTCACAAAAAAGATTTCTTTGAAAAGCTGGCAGTTCAGATGGACATCGCGAAAGAGAGTCTTGAGATAAAGCGAAAAATGTTGGAACGCTTCACCGACGCGAACCTTTATCCGTACACCAAGTTTTATCTGAAAAAAATTAAAGAGACATATGGCGAATATTGGAAAAATCACTTCTCAACCATTGGCTTGGTTGGCATGAACGAGGCGGTTCTCAATTTATTCGGAGAAGATATCGGTACGGAAGAGGGTCAGAAATTCGCCGCCGAAACTCTGGATTACATGCGCAATCGGCTCGTGGACTACCAAAAAGAAACAGGTAATTTGTATAACCTTGAGGCTACTCCGGCGGAGGGAACGGCATACCGTCTAGCTCTCAAAGATAAAAAATTGTATCCGGATATCATAGTGGCGAATGAAAAAGAATTTCGCGCGGGAGCCCAACCCTTTTACACCAACTCATCGCATCTACCCGTAAATTATACGGACGATGTGGTTGAAACGCTGAATATCCAGGATAATTTGCAGACAAAATATACAGGAGGCACCGTCATCCATCTGTTTTTGGGAGAACAGATAAACGACACCCGTTCCGTCCCCTCCCTCATCAAAAAAATCTGTGAAAACTATAAATTGCCCTACTTTACCCTAACCCCGACATTCAGCATCTGCCGCGAACACGGATACTTAACTGGCGAACACTTCTTGTGCGAAACCTGCTCTAAGGAGTGCGAGGTATATTCGCGAATCGTGGGCTATTTGCGCCCGGTGAGCCAGTGGAATGCCGGCAAGCGGTCGGAATACGCTCTGCGTAAAATGTATAATCCTCAAAAGAATCTTTCTGAAAAAACAGTGGAGCAGATATCCGTCGTATACTCCTAGAGCCAATCCTCATATAATCAAGATATGGAGTTTGGAGGACTGGAAAAATTCACGCTTATTGACTACCCAGGCAAGATTGCCTGCGTTGTGTATACGATTGGCTGTAATTTTAGATGTCCCTACTGCCACAACCCGGAACTTGTGGATGAAACCGTTGAGACAAAAATCAAAGAAAGTGAAGTATTAGACTTCTTGGACAAAAGAAAGGATTTGCTGGACGGAGTAGTTATAACGGGTGGCGAGCCGACAATGCACGGAGATGATTTGTTGTGTTTTATGGCGGAAATTAAGAACCGCGGATTTTTGGTTAAGCTTGATTCTAATGGCACAAACCCCGATGTGTTGCGGGAAGCGATTGATAAGAAGATAGTTGATTATATCGCCATGGATATAAAGTCGCCACTCTCCAAGTACGAGAGAACAGTCGGAAGGCCGGTAGACGCCTTGGCAATCAAAAAAAGCATACAAATCATCATGTTCTCGCCGGTTGAGTATGAGTTTAGAACCACAATCGTAAAAGGGATGCTTTCTCCGGAGGATATTGAAGAAATCGCCCGTGAAATTAAGGGAGCAAAACAATACTATCTGCAAAAATTTGTCTCCACGAAAATACTAAACCCTCAATTCAAAAAAAAGGTAACATATAGTGAAGATGAGCTAAAGGCCATTCAAGAGAGAATAAGCAATGATGTTGCGTATTGTGGAATAAGATGACTATCTACCTTGATTATGCCGCGACGACGCCTCTTGACCCAGGCGTCCTTAAAACAATGTTGCCGTACATGAGCTCCGAGTACGGCAACCCGTCGTCTTTGCATGGAAGCGGAAGAAGGGCGGGAAGGGCGATTGAGGAGACGCGAAAAAAAGTGGCGGGCGTGATAAACGCTCTGCCGGAAGAAATTATATTCACGGGCTCCGGAACCGAGTCGGATAATCTGGCAATTTTAGGCGTCTCGCGGGCTAATAAAGCAAAGGGAAATCACCTCATCATTTCGGCTATTGAGCACAAGGCAGTGCTGGAATCCGTAAATCAGCTAAAAAAGGAAGGCTTTGAGGTGAGCCTGTTGCCCGTAAATTCGGAGGGCGTGGTAGATATAAAAAAATGCCTTGAGCTCGTGAGAGATGAGACGCTTTTGGTTTCCGTGATGTACGCGAATAATGAGATTGGTACGATTCAGCCGATACGGGAACTATCCGAAGCAATCAAAAAGAAACGCGGCAGAAGCTCCTTTCCGCTTTTTCACACGGACGCCTGCCAAGCGGCTGGTTACTTATCCTTAGATGTCTGTGAGTTAGGCGTTGATATGATGACGCTAAATGGCTCAAAAATATACGGACCAAAAGGCATTGGGATATTGTACAAAAGAACAGGCGTGAAATTGGAACCGCTTATCGTCGGCGGAGGGCAGGAATACAATTTAAGGGCAGGAACGGAAAATATATCGCTTGTAGTCGGCTTCGGTGAGGCGCTTCTTTTGGCAGAAAAAATGAAAATTGCGGAATCAGAAAGATTAACTGCCTTGCGGGAGTATTTTATATCACGTCTCTTTGAAGAGATTCCGAATATCGTGCTAAACGGCGCAAGAAAAGAGCGTCTTCCGAATAATGTTCATGTTTCCATTTCGCACGTTGAGGGGGAAGCTATCCTGCTCATGCTGGATGAGCAAGGCATAGAAGTTTCAACCGGCTCCGCCTGCTCCGCAAACGACCTCAAGGCATCTCACGTGCTTCTGGCAATCGGTCAAACCGATGAGCTGGCGCATGGAAGCATCCGTTTTTCTTTTGGCAGAGATACGACAAAAGAAAAACTGGATGAGGCGCTAAAAGTTTTACCTTCGGTAGTCAATAAATTAGAAACCATATCGGCGACAACGGTAAATATATGAAGGATGAAAAAAACACATGTGGTGGAAAAGGGTGGGTGTACAGCGAGACAGTGAAGGAACACTTCTTTAATCCTCAAAACATCCTGCGTGACGAAAAAGAATATGAGGCGGATGGAATAGGTATGGTCGGCAGTCCCGCGTGCGGTGATATGATGGTTGTTTGGATAAAGGTTGAGCCGGAAAAGAAACAAATATCGGAATGCAAGTGGCGAACATTCGGTTGCGCTTCCGCAATCGCCTCAAGCTCAATGATGTCGGTTATGGCGACGGAACATGGCGGTATGACTCTCTCTCGGGCAAAAAAGATGATGCCGGAGGCGATTATAGAAAGATTGGGAGGACTTCCCGAAAGAAAGTATCACTGCTCTGTGTTGGGACACCTTGCTCTTCGGGAAGCGATAGAGGATTATGAGAAAAATCATGAGCACGGAGGATAGAAAAACATACGTAGTGCGGGAAAGAATATCCGAAACACCAAGCGTTTCAACCTTACGACTGGAATCGACTGACAACAACCTACCGGCTTATGTTTCAGGACAATTCATCACAGTCTATGTTTCGGAGACGGGGGAATCCGAAGGCAGGGCGTATAGCATATCAAGCTCGCCCGAAGAAGAAGCGCTTCACATTACGGTCAAGGCCGTTGGTAAGTGTTCAAATCGCCTTTGTTCTATGAATTTCGGCGATACTCTAACCGCCTCGCTTCCATATGGCTACTTTTACAGCGAGTCGGACAAAAGCCCGCTCGTGATGCTTGCCTCGGGTATTGGTATAACTCCGTTTAGAAGTATCATCCGAAGCGCGGCAAAAAACACGCCCTCAAGAAAACTGGTATTGTGTTACACCAACGAAACAGTTGAGGACATCGTGTTTAGAAAAGAATTTGATGAGCTTCAAAAAAGGAATGATAGCATTGATATAAATTACTTTATCACTCGCGAAGAAGACACTCCTCAATATATGATAAAAGGAAGAATGAACGCGGATATTATCTTAAAAAAAATTGAAAACTTGGACAGCCCGGAATTTTTTATCTGCGGTTCAATCTCTTTCGTGAGAGATCTCTGGCGCGGTCTTCGTAATGCCGGCATTCAGGAAGAATCCATGTATACGGAAGCCTTCTTTTAGAAAAAAGGTATACTTAAAAAATATGACTGATATATTGCTTATGTCGCTTGTTGGTCTTATCGGCGGTTTTGTGGGAAGCCAGGCGGGAGCCGGGTCGCTCATAACCCTGCCCGCCCTCTTATTTTTAGGCCTTCCGCCCGCGCTCGCGGTTGGAACGAACATCCTCTCCGCGTGGCTCACAAACGTAGTCGCCGCGCTTACCTACTGGCGAAAGGGAAAGCTTCGCAACCAAGAAACATTTTCACTTGGAATAATAGCATTTTTTGGTTCATTGGGAGGCGCGTATCTGATTCTCTACATTCCTGAAGACCTGACCCGGAAAATAATCGGAATACTCTTCCTCCTCCTTATCGGCGTTCTTGTGTGGGAAAACGGCAAAAAAGGGGAGAAGGAAAAGAAAAAACCAAAACACGCGCTTGGTGTCGCTCATATAATTTCGTTTGTTCTTGGCGTGTATGGGGGCTTCCTCTCGGTTGCCGTCACAACACTTTTTATTCTAATGTTCGTCCTTCTCTTAAGACGGTCATTTGTGGAAGGAGTCGCGGAAGCGGTAACAGTGTCGGCTATTCTTCTCTTCGGCGCGCTCGTTGTCTTCGTAAAAGAAGGCTCTATAAACATGGCGCTTGCCCTCCCGCTTGCTATAGGGTCGGTAATAGGAGCTTATGGAGGAGCAAAAACAGCCATGAAGCTTGGTGAAAAATGGATAAAACCCCTCGTGGGTATTGTAATGATTGGCGCCGCGACAAAACTACTTCTAAACTTTTAGAACGCTAGAATTGACAAATTTAGCAAAAGATAATATTACGAGGTTCAACCTCGTAAGAGTTACTAAATATGGCAATTATAAAAAAGAAAATCTGGTTGGAATACTTTGATGCTATCGCGTCCGGCAAAAAGAAGTTTGAGCTTCGTCTAAACGACTTTGATATAAAAGAAGGAGACACGCTCATCTTGGAAGAGTGGAATAACAAGAAAAAAAATTACACGGGAAGGAAAATAGAGAAAAAGATAACCTATGTATTCAAATTCAAACCCGACGAACTCACATTCTGGAGTAAGGAGGAGGTAACAAAAAAAGGACTCCAAATAATCTCAATTGAGTAAGTGTTAAGAAGCGCGACTTCCAAAACCTTGCTAATTTTCATATTATACCGTTATGTTACAATTTAACTGATATGAAACTCGAAAGGCAGGGACCAAACTATAGAAAAGTTAATGAAGAAGTTACAAAAATATTGCGAGCTAATTTTGTTATAGCTCCTCCTGTTCGCATTGAAGAGATTGCTCAAAACTATGGTTTAAAAATTGTTGAAGCAGATTTTAAGTTATATTCTGATAATGTTTCTGGGGTTATAGACCTAAAAACAAACACTATTTATGTAAATCAAAACGAGCCGGATGTTAGACAAGCATTTACTATTGCGCATGAATTAGCCCACTACATTCTTCATAAATCAGAATTAGAAAAGGATCAAACAGGAAAACTTAGTGTATTGTATAGAAAAGCACTGGGGGAATTAAATCAAGATCCAAAGGAAAAAGAGGCGAACTGTTTCGCGGCAAATTTGCTTGTTCCCGCAGAACTACTTGAAAAATACAAAGATTATAATATTGATACAATAGCAAAAATCTTCGGAGTTTCTCAAGAAGTAATAGGATATAGGCTACAATTTGAAAATGGAGGAAAGCAAAGGAAAAACACCGCAACAAGAATCTAAACCAGAAAATTCCTCTAAGGGAGCCGAAGAAAACTCTGTACTCAGGTCTGAAGCAAACGTTTTGCGAGATATTTTGGGTTCTTTAGAGAGAAGCAAGGAAAAAGATTTAGATTTAAAAAATAGATATACTGAATCTTCTCTTGAACAGGAACGTAAAAAAATAGACAATGAAGGTTTGCAAAAATTTTATAAATTAAGAAGTCATTGGTCATGGTTTCTTTTTGGATTTATAACTTTTTTGTTGATGTTTCAAACTACTTTAACATTTTTAGTTGGTTGGAAAATGATGAGATTTTATGAAAACGAGGAATTTTTGAACATAGTGATTGGAGAAAATTTTGGGTTAATAGTTGGAATGGGATATATAGCAGTAAGATTTTTATTTAAAAACCCAGACAAATAAATCTTTAGAAGCCTAACTGCAAAAAATTTACTAAAAAACGTTCTAATCCAAAGCAAGAAGAGCTTTCCTTTTTAGAAATTTTCAAACCCTGAATCGTTCCTCACCTATCTCCAAAGGCTATTCATGAGTCGTCGTACGGGATGTCTCGGAGGGGCGTTCAGCTTGGACTCTCGCGTTAGCGAGAGTGAACGCCCCGAGAGCCCAAGGCGGTCTCTCGTCGCAGGAACGAGAGAACCGCCGGTCCCGGTAGGCGACTCATGAATAGCTGTTTTCACATTATCAGGTAAAGACTCTCTTTCTTCGGGGTCTCGCAGGCGAATTGAGTTTGATTATCTCAACCCAAGTGAGGGTTCTGGTTTGGTTTAGCGGAAGCTCTCGGAAAGGCGGCAAGCTTGGCTCCCCCGCCTTAGGCGGGGGATTGCCGCCTTGAGAGCGCAGGTTGCGCCACATCGCTGGAGTGTGGCGACAACCGGTTCCGATAAACCAAACCAGAACCCGAAAGAATACTTATGCACAGTTGCAAACTTCTTGTGTAGTGTATAATAGAAACATACACAACATACACAACAAGTCGAAAAACATTATCCACAGGTTAATAACAATAAGGAATATGAACACACTAACCAAACGGCAGAAGGAGGTTTTAGAACTTCTTCGCCAGCATATCGTTCGTCACGGCGCCTCGCCGACAATTGAGGAAATGGCAAAAAAAATAAAGGTCTCATCCCTCCGAACAGTAACCCAATATCTGGAAGCGCTTGAAAAGAAGGGATATATTCTCCGCACCAAAAACAAAAAGCGAAGCATTGAGCTCATCCGCAAACCGGACAGGGAGCTTGAGGAAATCGTCATGCTCCCGATTATAGGCGCCGCCGCCTGCGGAGGTTTGAATGTGTACGCGGAAGAATCTTTCAACGAGTTTATTCAGGTGTCCCGAAGCTTCCTCGGGAACCGCCGGGAAAATGACGTGATGATTATTCGCGCCTTCGGCCTTTCCATGCAGGACGCGGGTATAGAAGATGGAGACTTGGTGATGATTGAGTGCACGGAGGATATAAAAAATGGAGATGTTGTTACGGCTGTGATTGACGGCATGGCGGTTATCAAGAAAATAACCTTCACGCAAAACGCGGTTATCTTAGATCCCGTAACCTCCATCGGCTCATATCAGCAAATCGTTCTGCGACGCGACTTCAGGGTATTGGGAAAGGTGATTCACGTCATAAAAGCAGTCCAGCACGAAGACGTTGAGCTGGTGCCGATAACGTAAAAAAGAAAGGTGTGCATAACTATCACGCCTAAAGAAAAGAAAAAAGGTATAATAAAGACACGAAAGCTTTTGACAGCCTTGCAAAGAAACAAGGGAATTTTTTGTATCAAAAAAATTATGAATAAAAACAACACAATAATAGCGGGAGTACTTGGGCTCGTGGTGGGTCTGGGAGTGGGATACTGGTACGGCGGACAAAGAGCGTCAAAGCAAGCTTACGAGAAGGCGGTATCGGATATAAAGGCGCAACAGGAAGAAATTGCGAAAAAAGCAGGAGAGGATGCGGCGGATAAAGCAAACCCATTCAAAGTCGAAAATCCTTTGGAAGGAGTAAAGGCAAATCCTTTCTCCGACGCGAAAAAAGCTCTTAATCCCTTCGCGGATTAAGGCAAAAGAGCCATGAACACAACAAAACTAAAAAATCTCATACTGGGAAGCGTGATAACGGGAGGACTTATCATAGGAGGATTCGCGGGGGCGCAGACACAGGGAGAAGAAATTCCTCAAAATCTCCAGCCTCTCGCGAAAGAGCTTGGGTGTTCCACGAAGGCGGAGTGCAGTACGGCGTTTGAACAAAATTTTGAACACGGGCTGGAGCTCGCGGAAAAATATAATGCCTACGCGAATCCGGAACAGAAAAAGCTGGCGGAATCCTACAAAAAAGAAGTAATCTCAAAACTCTCCTCAATAAAGGATGAGAATGTGGAAGAGGAAATCGTAAAAATCGCGCGGGAGATACTCTCCAAAAACAAAGACCTCGCGAAAAAATTGGCGGTTACGAATGAAAACGTGAGAGCGGCGGAAACGATCGTAACCGAAATAAAAAACGCGGGCGGAAATCTTGACTTGTGTTCAAAACCCGCGAATTCGCTCTCAAAAGAAGACTTAATCATTTGCTTTGAGGCGAGCAAACAGCTCTCAAAGAAGGCGGAAACGATACAAACATACATTTCAAAAGAAAGTATTGCCGAAGCGGAAGCAAAAAGTAAAAGCCTAAGCTTAGATGAGGCGCTCCGAAACGGCGAATATCCGGAGCTCGGAAAAACGCCCGAAGAGGCGGGAACAAAATGTCTTCGCGCGGGCTCAGAAGCCATAACTGCTTGCGATGACATAGCGCGGAAGTTTTTCGGCGAAGAGGGAGTAAAAGAACTTGTTCGGGCGCGCGCGGAAACAAAACAGGCCGAAGAGTTCTATAAAAAAGGAGTGGAAAACCTCTCGCTCCAAAGACCAACAGGAGAAACAATTGTGGGAAAAGACGCGATTCGAAAAGCATGCGATACGGCATTTCAGAATAAAGATGTCGCGTCCGCGAGAGCCTGTGGAGACTTTGCGGTGAAAAACGGATTTACGACGCGCGAGGAAGCGGACAGGGGCTTAACGCTTTTGCAGTCGGTAACATCTGTTTCACAGGTGAACCTGAACGCGTGCAGTCAAAACCCGGAGGCGTGCAAAAATTATATCCCTGATGATTACAGAAAAGAGTATGAGGCAAAGAAAAAGATTTACGAGGCAATTTCACAAGAGGCGGGATTAAAACCGGAAGATTGCCGCCGCGCTCCATTTGATTCAAGTATCGGAAGACGGTGCGTGGAAGCGTCAAAGCGGATTATTCCAAACCTGAAAATAATCGCCGGAGATCTTTCAGAAGCGGAACGGTTAGTTGGGGAAATTGAAATAAGAACGCAAAAGGGAGAAGAATATGCAAAAAGAGCGGGTGAATTTACATCAGTTCTTAAAGCTCAAGGAGGTCCCGGAGGATGTCGAACGGAGGCAGAATGTTCAACATACTGCTCTGACCCGAAAAACGGCGCGGAATGTATTTCATTCGGCACGAAGTTTCAGGTGTTTAGCGGGGAAGAGGGGGTGCAAAGATATACGGAGTACAATAGAAGGTATACTACACCGACACCGCAACCCGCGCAGGAAGATGAAGGATCGCGCTATACCTATCCTTACCCAACTCCAAATCCATATCCGTATCCAAATCCGAATCGGCCAATCGCAGAGCCGTACTATTCGCCTAGGCCGGGGTATCCGGGCGGAGGGATAAGCCCCGAATGTTACGCGGCAATTCAGAGTGGCGACTTCGTCCAAGCAAAAACGGTTTGCGTTACGACAAAACCTTATCCGCAACCAATTCAGCCGCCACAGCCCACTCAATGCCCGATAGCGACCGCGATCTATCTGCCTTGCAGTGAGGGAACATACAGAGAAACAAAATATTCAAATGGGTGTCCTTCGTTTGGCGAATGTATCGCGATTCCCGGGTATCAGCCGAAACCTGAACCGATAAAAGGCGTTTGTCCGGCGCTTCCGACAGTCTCAAGCTGTTCGGATGGCCAGGATAAGATTATCTCCTACTCATCACCGGAGTGCGGAACATACTATTCATGTAAAGCAAGAGAAACAAAAAGCACATGGACAAATCACACTTGGTATCTGAAGGACGGCAATAAGCGTACATCAAGCATTCTTCCAAGAACCGACAGGGAATATCTTGACTACATCGCCTTGGTAGAAGTTGAATGCCGGACAAAAATAACCACTGACACATTCAACTGGAAGGTGGGAGCTGGAAATGACAATCCCGACAACTGGCAAAACTTCGGAATTCCGGAGTGTTCGGGAGGAACAGTGATAGAAGATCCCGCGAAAACATACCCGGGCGACACGAATTCCTGTCCCGGCTTCGCCAACTCTCGATGGGACACAACTGGTAAGCGGTACTGCCAGTTAAACACCGAAGAGAGGTGCGACTATAACTATCCAAGCTATCTCACGAATGGTGGAAACTACGTTGCAACAAATTGTCCAAAAAACGATTGGCAACAAGCAACATCAACAACCTATTCTTCGTGTTCAGCGTCCCTTACATCTCTTCTCGGCGCAGGATGTCACTTCATGTACAGCGACTCATCCGGACGCCAGACATACTGCAACAGCGGAATGACCCAATCCGCGAAGGAGGGAGATACTGCGGTAACGCAAGGATGTCCCAACTCGCCCTCATCGCAGACAAACACAACAACATCCGTAGTGACAACCACGACAACGACACCGACTCCGGTATACGAATGTACAGCCGACCTGAAAGACCAGCTTGGAACGGGATGCCACTACATGGGTAACGCCTACTTTGACAACACGATGACGCGCTATGTGATTCAGGGGGAGCGGTACGCGAAGCAATGTTACTCAAATTATATTCAAAATTGCACCACAGGAACGCCGTCAACAGGAACATGTCCTTCAGGCCAAACATGGTACACACCCTCCGGCGGAGGAGCTGGGTATTGCGTAAACTCCACGCAAACAACAACGCAAACCCAAACTCAAACTGGAACAACCTCAGGCAACTATGGAGCGTGCGGAAGTTATGTGACGCAATCATCATGTACGGGTGCCACAAATTGTTACTGGTTTTCCGATCCGACCTCGCCGTACTGTTACTACAGTAGTAGTGGGGGCGCAAGCGGAAGCGGAACATGTTCGGCTTCTCTAATCTCTCTCCTTGGCACGGGATGTCACTACATGTATAACGATTCAGCCGGCCAGCCGATATACTGCAACAGCGGAATGACTCAATCGGCAAAAGATAGGGATACGGCGATAACCGCGGGATGTTCAGGAAACGCGCTACCAACATATTCCAGCGGATCCTCCTGCCCCTCAGGTCAGTACTGGAATGGAACGTCATGTGTCACAAATACCACGACGTATACCGGCAGTGGCTCCTGCTCAGCTTCTCTAACCTCTCTCCTTGGCACGGGATGTCACTTCATGTACAACGACTCATCCGAACGTCCGACGTATTGCAACAGCGGAATGACTCAATCGGCAAAGGAAGGCGATACGGCGATAACGCAGGGATGTTCAGGAGGCGGGTACTCATCCACGTCTACGTCCTGCCCCTCGGGTCAGTACTGGAACGGAACATCATGCGTGAACACCTCATCAGAGGGAACCACGTCGGGAGGAACCACATATAGCTCTGATCCCGCAACTGCCTGCTCACAGGCGGGAGGAAGCTGGAATGCCTCCTCAAACTACTGCCAGATGCCGTCTTCGGGAGGAACGACGGGAAGTTGTACCTCTGGTCAATACTGGAACGGAACGTCATGCGTGAACACCTCAACAACCGACTGCCCCTCGGGTCAGTACTGGAATGGCTCCGCGTGCGCGCCGACCTCAAGCAGTCTGAACCCTCGCTATATGATGGCAAGGCTAAACCATCTCTACTACAAAGCTTGGACGACGGTACAAAAACTGCTGGACAGATAAGATGAAGCTGTAAATATAAGTTAGCCTAGCGCAATCCTCCGTGAACAAATACAAGTTCGCGGAGGATTCGCGTTTATTGAAACGAACGATTGACTTAACAATCTTTTTCTGTTGTACTCATCAAGTTGTTGTAAAAAAATCACAATGAAAAAGAATATACGAAACATCGCGATTATCGCGCACGTTGACCACGGAAAGACGACTCTGGTGGACGCTCTGCTTCGCCAGTCGGAAGAATTCAGAACCAAGGAAGGAGCAGGAAGCCTTATTATGGATTCAAACGAACTGGAAAAAGAGCGCGGAATCACGATCTTTTCAAAAAACGCGGCGGTAAAATACAAAAATTTCAAAATCAATATCGTGGATACTCCCGGCCACGCCGATTTCGGAGGAGAAGTAGAGAGAATTATGAGTATGGTGCAGGGCGCTCTCCTTTTGGTAGACGCGAAGGACGGCCCGATGCCGCAGACAAAATTCGTATTAAAAAAAGCGCTTGAGGCCGGACATAAAATTATTGTCGTTGTAAACAAAATTGACGTGCCCGAGGCAAGAGCCGAGTGGGTATTAAACGAAACATTTGACCTTTTCGTGGAGCTGGGAGCAAGCGATGAACAGGCAAACTTTCCCGTTCTCTATACCTCCGCGATTCAGGGGAAGGCGGGAAAAGAGAATAAGTTGGAACATATGAAGAACATAGAGCCTCTCTTTGATGTGGTCATAGAAAAAATTCCCGCGCCTCTCACGGATAAAACAAAACCGATGCAAATGCTCGTGGTAAATGTTCTTTATGACAAATATAAGGGGCAAATAGCCGTAGGTCCGCTCGTATCGGGAAATATGAAAAGAGGTATGAGGATTATGCAGATACGAAGAAATGGAGAGGAGGCGGAAGGAAAAACCGCGTCTGTTATGGTATTTGACGGACTGGGTCGCGTGGAAGTTGAGGAAGTGGAAGCGGGCGACATTGTGGCGGTTTCCGGAATTGAGGGAGTGGAAATTGGAGAAACGATTGCTGATTATGAGCATCCTATTGGGCTTCCGGTTATCAAAATTGATGAACCGACGGTAAAGATGAAATTTTCGGTAAACACCTCCCCGTTTTACGGAAGAGAGGGAGAGTTTGGAACCGCGCGCCATCTAAAAGCAAGGCTGGAACGGGAGATATTAAACGATGTCGCGCTCCGAATTGAATCCGCGGACGGAACAGACTCTTCCTTCATCGTCTCGGGAAGAGGGGAACTCCACCTCTCCATTCTCATAGAAAAAATGCGTCGCGAAGGATATGAGTTTCAGGTCGCGAAACCAGAAGTGATTTACAAAGAAAAAGACGGCAAAAAACTTGAACCGTTTGAAGAAGTATATGTTGAATGTCCAGAAAAATATTCGGGCGCGGTGATTGAAAAATTGGGAAAACGAAAGGGTGAAATGAAAGATATGCGAGTAGACAGGGGAGTTGCGCACCTTCATTTCGTCGTGGGAACAAGAGGGCTCATCGGCTATCGTTCGGAATTCTTAACCGATACGAAAGGCGAGGGCATAATAAACACTCTTTTTCACGGATATGAACCCCTCTCGGGAGAAATAAAAGGAAACACGCACGGTTCGCTTATCGCGCATGAAACGGGAATAAGCAACACTTTTGGTCTCTTAAACGCACAGGAGCGGGGAGAGCTTTTTATCGGCCCGGGAATAGAAGTATATGAAGGAATGGTTGTGGGAAGAAATTCCAAACAGGAAGATTTGGAGGTGAACATCTGCAAGACAAAGAGATTAAACAACATCAGAGCTAAGGGAGAGGGAGTCGCGGAGCACATGGATACTCCCCGAACCATGAGCCTTGAAGAATGCGTGGAATATCTGGGAGACGATGAGCTTCTTGAGGTAACTCCGCAAAACTTGCGCTTGCGGAAGGCGATTCTGAAAAAAAGCGATAGAAAACGATAGGATTATTTTTAGAACCAAGGCATTATTTATTTCCAGCAAGTAATTCACTAAGAAAACCAAAAACCGCCCCGATGCTATCAAGGCGGTTTTTTTGGTGTCTAATGTTTAGCGTCGGTCTCTTCCAAAGGAAGGGCGTCGCTGTCGGTGACAGTCTCTGCAAAGAAGCTGATCAAGTCTGTCTGGGTCGGGCTCAAAGGGGAGCTGCGTAATAGCGGTTCCACACTTCGCGCATGCCCAGTTTCCTTGAAACATCTGTCTCTGAAAGCCACCTCCGTCTTGCTGAAATGCCATGTTGATTCGAACTGTATAATAGACCTTTATAACGACTCTAGGCAACTTGGCATACCTCAATACGTGAAGCAAAAATGACTAACACAGCGAGAACATAAGCCAATATTGATCCTGAATCTACTGAATACATTTATTATTCCTGAAAACGCCAAAAAAGTCAATTTCGTAATTATAGTCTACTAACTCACGATCGTGAGTTAGTAGACAAGTTATAGGTGGTGTGAATTATGAAATTCCGTTATTGCTTAAGCTTGGTCGTTGGCATGCCTATGGAAATAAGGCAAAAATGTTACTCTTCGACAGGTTTAGAGAATAACACTTCTGCCTTTTCGTAATTCATAGTAAGAGACAGACATGGACACAGCAAGCATAACGCCAAGAAGAAGGAAAAGTATGGTATAGTTAAAGATAATGAGACGAAGCATGAGACAGAAGGAAAAAACCTCCTCATACGTCAGGTACTTTGTATTTGGAGTAGAAGACAGCATCGTTTCAACCGCAGGTCTCTTGTCCGGCATCGCGATCGCGGGCATGCCAGGAAAGACAATCCTCCTTACGGGAACTATCCTTATCATTGTTGAGGCCTTCTCAATGGCGATAGGAAGCTTCGTCTCGGAATATTCCGCGGAGGATTATATGAAGCAACGCGCGACAAGATCAGGAGTTCCCATTATTGATGGGGTAATTATGTTCGTATCATATTTTATAGCGGGGTTCATCCCTCTCTTTCCGTACGCGATATTTCCTCTAAACATCGCCTTTACAACTTCAATTATAAGTTCTCTCATCGCGCTTTCCGCGCTCGGATACGCGGAGGGCTGGTTTTCAAAAACATCAAAAATGAAAGGCGCGATAAAAATGAGCCTGATGGCGGGAATAGCGATATTCGTCGGAGTGATGGCGGGGAAACTCCTTGCTTGAGCATAAAAGGTCGTATAACAATAAAACCTATGAAGAAAATACACATCATCGCCTTCATCCTTCTCATTGTGGGCGGGCTGAACTGGCTTCTCGTTGGAATAAGCGGTTGGGACATAGGACAACTTTTCGGAGGACAGGAAGAAATAATTTCCAGAATCATATACATACTCGTTGGAATTTCGGCGGTTCTTGAAATTGTGGGACATAAGAAAAATTGTTTGGGATGCGCTGAAATGAAAAAAACGATGTAGGGCGTAAAGAAGGCGAAAAAACGCCCGGGGCGAAACCCGGGTGTTTTGCATAATGAAAGTAGACAAAACAGAGAAACGGATCTGATGAAGAGATTCTTATGAGAACGATAGAAAAATTGTTGATATTCATTATTATTCTCCTTGTGCTTCTCATAGGGCTCGGGTTTTTGGTTGGAAAGACATACGTGGTGGAGGAGAAGGAAGGAAAAAAAGAGATATCGGAAAGAGGGACGCAAAATAGAACAATACAAAAACTTGTTGTAAAAAAAGAAGAAGGAACGCCGTCTCAAAAGCCTCTTCCCAATCCGCCAAACATCATAAAAGGAATCTATCTTACCTCCTGGTCGGGAGGAAGCGAAAGGGTGATAAATCGGGTAATCGCGAAATCAAAGGAATCGGGAGTAAATGCCGTCGTGATGGACATCAAGGACTTCTCGGGGCGTCTCGCGTACAAAAGCGATATTCCCGCGGTTCAAAAATATGGCGCCTATGAAGAAAAGATAAAGGACGTAAACGGCGTA
>Ga0209542_10002261_pt1 | contig 43485 bp, 45 predicted proteins | sample RifCSPhighO2_01_FD_184028 | JGI IMG/M metagenome (GOLD analysis project Ga0209542, IMG submission 184028) | Soil microbial communities from Rifle, Colorado - Rifle CSP2_plank highO2_0.1 (SPAdes) (version 2) | ecosystem: Environmental > Terrestrial > Deep subsurface > Rock core/Sediment ... | reverse complement strand
TTATTTATACTGTGGACAATACCCTGGAAGATTTATGCGTTGTGGACAGCAGTTAAACATAACCATAAAAAATGGTTTGTCGCTCTTGTGATATTAAACACTCTTTCTGTTTTAGAAATTTTTTATATTTTCTATATCGCAAAGAAAAGCTTGGCGGATGTAAAAAGGGCTTTCATGAAAGCGGTGTCGTGGGGGAAGAAATAAAGAGGGAGGCGTCGCATAGTGGTTTAGTGCACCTGTCTTGAAAACAGGAGTGTCGCAAGGCACCGTGAGTTCGAATCTCACCGCCTCCGCAGAGTTTTAAATTCAGCGACACAAAAAAGATAAATTTAGAAAACTCTTTCACCGTTTGCTTTGAAGCGTCGATGCAAATGATAGGCCGATACCAAATAAAGAACTCCGACAACGAGAAAGATTACTCTGTTGGAAGAGATGGACATGCCAATATTCTGACTAAGAACTCCGGCAACCCCAAGATTGATACCAGAAACAATCATCACCCAAAACGCCCACAAATCGTATTTTTGTTTCCCACCAAAAACAGTTTGCCCTTTTTTACTCCACATATATACGAGATACACAGAAGCTACTCCTGAAAGAATCCAAGATAGATTTAGGAGCGTGGCAACAAGACCAACCCCCTTTAATACTAAAAGCACGGGCGGAACACCGCCGAGAAACAAGGCCAGCGCCGCGATAACCAACCTAACCTCCGACCACAAAAAACTATATTTCTCTAACATGTCCGGAGTGGTGTGTTCTTTTATGTTCATAAAAATAAGTGTTATCTAATAATAACTCTATTATAATACTTTTAGGAAATTATCGCACACCGCAACGGTATTATGATATTATTCTTAATATGTCATACAAAATTGTTGTCTATGTTCCATTAGAAAATTCTGACTCTGTTCGAGAAGCTATTGCCAGTGCGGGAGGAGGAAAATCTGGTAAATATTCACACTGCACATTCTCTACTCTAGGTATCGGGCGTTTTAAGCCCGGGAAAGGAGCTCGTCCCCATATTGGACAAATAGGAAAATTAGAGTCGGTAAAAGAAGAAAGAATAGAAGTAACGTGTGAAAACAGCGTAGTCGGAAATGTTATTGCGGCCATTAAAAAAGTACACCCATACGAAGAAGTTGCAATGGATGTGTATGAATTAACTAATTGGTAATTTGTTATAATCAAAAAATGAAACTGATATCACTGAATATTGAAAGAAATTTACATACTGAAACTGTTTTGTCTTTTCTGAAAAAGGAGAAACCGGATGTTGTGTGTCTGCAGGAAATCCTGGAAGAAGAATTTGTTTTTTATAAAAATGAATTAAATTTGGATGGCATTTTTCAAGCTGAAAATTACGTTAGGGGGCCAAAATATCCAGCATTGTTGGGGAAAAAAGATGGAGTTGCAATTTTTTCAAAAAACATAGTAGATTCTGGTACAGTTTTTTATTACAGAGAAGAAGAAAACACATTAAGGACTTTTAACAAACACATGTCCGATGAAAAAGATAAAAGAAACTACGCCCTCGTGTGGATAAGTACAAAGGACGATAGTGGAAAATTATATAAATTCATAACTGCCCATCTGCCTGTAACGAAGGATGGGGCAACGACCCCATTCCAGCTTAAAGTTTTGGACTCATTTTTAGTTCAAACTGAAAAACTGGGAGACTTCGTTTTATGTGGCGACACGAACGCTCCGCGCGGGCAAGAAGCTTTTAGTCGTCTGGCAGAAAAATACAAAGACAACATCCCTAAAGAATACAAAACTAGCATTGACCAAAATTTACATAGAGATAAGGGTATTCAGTGCATGGTTGACGTTCTTTTTACCACACCTTCTTATAAAGCCTCAAATGTAAAACTGGTAGACGGGTTGAGCGACCACATGGCCGTTGTGGCCGACATTAGCCAATAGGAGCTAAATGAAAAAATCTTAATGGATTTCATGTGGATATTACTAAATTTCTTTTCTACGCAGGAGAACAGCGTTGAAAGCCACAATCACAGTACTTGCAGACATGAGTATAGCGGCGACGGCCGGGTCTAGAAGTATTCCTTTGAAAGCAAGTGCTCCCGCCGCGAGAGGAAGGGCAATGATGTTGTACCCTGCAGCCCACCAGAGGTTTTGAATCATTTTTGAATACGTTATTTTTGACAGTCTGATTACTTTCGGGATATCCCGCGGGTCGTTGCGCACAAGAATAATCCCGGCTGATTCAATAGCAACATTCGTGCCTGCTCCGATGGCAATCCCGAGGTCTGCTTGGGTTAGCGCTGGAGCATCATTAATGCCATCACCAACCATGGCGACCTTTAAGTTACGACTTTGGAGTTCTTTTACTTTTTCAGATTTTTGGTGAGGAAGCACGCGAGCAAAATATTCATCGATGTTAAGCTCTTCGCTTACCCACTTGGCAACATCAAGTGAATCCCCGGTAATCATTGCGGTGCGAACGCCCATCTTCTTGAGCACTTCAATCGCTTCCCTGGATTCTTCTCGGATAATATCAGCCAAGGCTATCGCGCCAAGCAGTACCTTGTCTTTAAGCGTATAGACTATTGTCTGTCCTTTCTTTCCCGCTTCTTCTATTTGTTTTGAAAGTTCATTTGGTATATTTATCCCCATACTCTCAAGCAAAGCTGGGCCACCAACCATCACTTCAACGTTTTCTACTATAGCTTTCACACCTTTACCTTTTATTGCTTCAAATTTATTTGGCTCTTTGAGGGTCAATCCCTTTTCTTTGGCCTTAGTCACCACAGCTTTGGCAATAGGATGTTCCGATAACGCATCAAGAGAAGCGGCTAACATCAGAACTTCGTCCGTCGTGTGACCTTCTACGTTCCACATATCCACAACCCCGAATTCACCCTTGGTTAAAGTTCCCGTTTTATCAAAAAGCACGACATCAATCGTTCGAGCCGCCTCTAGTGCAAGTCTTTGTTTTACCAGAAAACCATTATGGGCTGCTTTAGTTGTAGAGATAGAGGCAACGAGAGGTACTGCAAGTCCGAGAGCGTGCGGACAAGCAATAACAAGCACAGCTACGAGCCGAGCAACAGCAAATCCGACTTCAGCACCAACCATAAGCCAGGCAACCAGAGTGATAGCGCCTCCACCCACAGCCACAACAGTTAGATAGAAGGCAGCGCGGTCAGAAAGCATCTGCAGTCTTGATTTAGAGGCTTGGGCTTCAGCAACCAAACGCATCACTCCGGCAAGAAAAGTTTTTTCTCCAATATTCGCAACAATTATTTTAAGAGCTCCATCGCCGTTGATAGTTCCAGCAATAACTGAATCATCTTTCTTTTTGGAAACAGGTTTTGATTCTCCTGTCATCATGGATTCATTCAAATCGGATTCTCCATTTATGATTTTGCCGTCAGCGGGAACCTTGGTTCCTGGTCTTACTAAGATTACGTCATTTTCTTTAAGTTCAGAGAGAGCTATGGTTTCTATTTTGTCATCACTTGTCCCGAGCGTAGTTGAGGGGCGGATTACTTCAGCAGTATCGGGAAGTAATTTTGAAAGTTCTTTCAGCGCCCCTTGAGCACCAGACACTGCTCGCATTTCAATCCAGTGTCCCAAAAGCATAATAGTTATAAGTGTAGTGAGCTCCCAGAACAAGGTTTCTACGCCAGCGAACACGGCATATACACTCCAGATGTAAGCAGAGGAAATAGCGATAGCGATAAGAGTCATCATTCCAGGTAAGCGCCCTTCTATTTCTCTCTTGGCTCCGGCTAGGAATATCCATCCACCGTAGAAAAACACAATAGTGCCCAGGACTAATGGCATGTAGGCGAGTCCTGGAAAATCTGGTAGAGACCATTTAAAAAATGTTTTAAGAACGTCAGCATAGAGCACCACAGGAGCGGTAAGAATTAAACTTATCCAAAATTTACGGAGAAACATTTGAGTTGAGTGCCCAGCATGTTTATCGTGCGCACCATGACCCATATCCTTCTTTTTCTTTTTTGTCGGGACTAGGGCCATCCCGCATTCGGGACACATTCCCTGCTGGTCCTGCATTATTTCAGGATGCATTGGACAGGTGTACATTACTCCCTCCTTTTCTTGTGTTGTATGATTGTTTTTATGATGATTGTGACCACACATATTATTTTAATTAACTGATTAAATAATCTCTCCTGTTTTTTCAAGCATCATGTGATGAATTGTTCCAACCGCAAGCCAAATTGCAATGAGAATAAGAATTCCCGCGCAAAGCAGAGCATCCACTTTTGTGACTCCGAATACTAAGTTATCAGACCCGCCTAAAATAGCACTCGCAAATGTGACAATTCCGACTAAACCAACAATAATACTAAGAACATGCAATATTTTTGATAGTTTCATAAATCTTTTTCAATTAATTTAATAATGCGCAATCTTTATAATTTACTTATACCAACTTTTATACCAATTCTTCATTTCTAGTATTTCTTTTGACTGCGACTCGATGATATTCTCAGCTAGAGCCAGCATTTCTGGCCTATCGGTTCCGGCTTTTAGCATCTGCGCCATCATGATGGCCAGTTGATGATGAGGAATCATAGATTCAATAAACGCCTTATCAAAATCAGTCGCATCTTCGAGTGCTTGCACCTCTTCCTGCCCCCCCATGTGCATTCCACTTCCCGACATCATTCCCCCTTCCATCATTGCGAAACTTCCTTTTAGAACATCTTTCCCAAACCAATTTTTGTACCAATTTTGCATTTCTGTTATTTCTTTTTCTTGAGCACTAATAATATCTTGAGCAAGGTTTTTAATTTCTGGTCTTTTTGCTTTTTGCAAGGCGAGATTTGCCATTGCAATAGCTCCATCGTGATGTGGAATCATCTGTTCGATAAAATGTTCGTCTATGCCATTCATCATTCCAACCGTTTTGCCTGGTGTTGTGCTATTTGAGCTATTTATTCCCCACATCATTGACCCGGGTTGCCCCGTAGAACTTAACAATAAAGTAATGATTACTCCGAACGCCACTCCCCCTCCGATTCCAATTAAAATTTTGCTGTTCATGTGTTTTTTAATTTAATTAATTTTAATAATTTTTCTATAAAAACTATTTTGCATTATTAATAATGTTTTGAATAATTTGATCAATTTCTTGTGGTCTCTCACCTAAATCTACGTGTGGAAAGAATTGTGACAAAACAATTGGTCGCATGCCGGAAATAAAAGTTTGCCCATCTTTTATATAAACGTTTATCTTGCAGGGCAAACAAAGTCCGATTTTAATATCTTTATTCAAAAACTCATTAGCAAACTTGGCGCTACAAAATTCAATAATTTTAAATGGCTCTCTTTGAAATCCCTTCTCGCCTAAAGTTTCCTGTACATCATGAATATATAAAACTCGCATACCGGCTCTGGTAATTTCATCTTGTATTCTTTGGACTGCTTCATCAAAGGCTTTATTTGTAGTTAGTGTGTAATCAAATTCCATAAATTTTTCGTGTTAAATTATAATAGATTTTATTTATTTGATAACGTGTAAATTCTGACTAATTCTTTTACCGCCTTCTCGTCACTGCCTTTGTGTTGCATCTGGTGCTTAACATGAGTTCGCAGATGATTCTCTAAGAGAAAACAGTCCAGGCTTTTAAGTGACCTTTGTATCGAAAGCGATTGCTCAAGTAGGGTGGGACAATACACTTCTTCTTCTATAGCTTTAACCAATCCGTCCATCTGGCCACGAATGATTTTAGCTCGGTGAATGGACCTTCTTTTCAACTTTTGATCTAGCATAGATTTAATGACATTTAATAAAATTAAAACGACCCCTGCATATAGGGTATACCCCTATATCCTATTTGTCAACTATCCTGACTGTGGATAATTTATTTCCTCTTTTAGTTATCACTTATGAGCTTTATTTAGATTGGCGCTTTCTCGGGCGCTCTGTCGTTGTTTGTTTCTATGAATTCCTTTATTTTTTCTTGGTCAATAGTTTCAAGCTTCAGAAGATATCCCCATGACGTTAGTGCAACTGGAACATCCAGGTCTTGGCGTGGTATCATTATTTTCTTTCCAGATGCGCTTTGAAATGCCTCTTTGATTATATCTACATCACCTTGTGGCAAATCATATTTATACCAAAGTACTGCCGCCCCGTGTTCCATACTGTGAAGCACAAGCTCGTCGGGAACAGGCTCCGTCTTAATTCCAGGCCCCGCTACATCAATCCAATGCCAACCAGAAGTTGGAGGATTGGAATTGTATTCTGGATGTGACTTATCACGAGCAACATGCGCCCCACCCAAATCATCTATTTTTTCTCCCATTAGAGGCCTACTAAGTCTGTCGAGGTTCACGGTTTCTTTTTTGTCGGAAAACCATACCCCTCCAACCATAATAATCAGTGTTGCCAATATAATTCCTCCAATAACTTTGTGTTCTGTTGTCATAAAATTTTTTTATTAAAGTTTTAAATTTATTTTTCCTGCAGAGCGAGCTCAATTAATTGTTTTACTGAGTCATACGGCAATGCACCAGACAATGGATACTTCTTTCCATTCTTTGCAACCACAATACTCCAGGGTGTTCCCCTACCCCCTGTTACAATTGCATTTTCAACATCATCTTCAATGTGTTTGTCATACTTACCACTTTCAAGACATGTATTGAACAAAATTAAATCAAGTCCAATCTCCCTCGCAATCTGCGGGAGCACAGTATCTATATTGGTTTGATTATTCGATGGAGTAAGTTCATAAAAACGATTAGCAAATTTCCAAAAAGCATCGTTTCCACCCAACTCATTGGCGCATTCAGAGGCCACAGCTTCTTTGCGCGCTTTTACCGGATGAAGCTGGTCAAGCGGGAAATGACGATAGACCCACACCACTTGCCCGTCCTTACCATACTCGTCCATCACCTGCCCAAGGGTACCGTGAAAGCGTTTACAGAATGGACATTCAAAATCTGAATATTCAACAATTTTTACCGGAGCATCAAAGTTACCTAAAATATGGTCGTTTCTTGAAATTTCTCTCATATTCTCTAACCCTTCAGCTTGCTGTTCCACCCCCCTTGGCTGAGGAACTTTTACTTCTTCTCTGTTGCTATTATTGGGAGTACCTAAAAGCACAGCTCCAGCAACAAGAATTCCTGCGATTACAATTGCAGTGGGAATTGATAAATTATTTGGTTGTGCCGATGGTTGAGCCTCAGGTGTTTTTATCTCATTGTCCTCGTGTTCTGTTTTCATTTATCAAGTTTAGCAAAGTTTTTTTAAAAAACCTAATTCCCTTCATAGACATCTTTGTCTATTGTTTGATATAATCATGGGGTGAATCCAATAGAAAAATTAGAGTGGACTGCATTAGAGTATGAAGACAAGGAACGAAGCAAGGATTGGTTCTGGGCGCTCGGTGTCATCATTGTGACCGCTGGAGCAACATCAATTATTTTCGGTAATTATTTTTTTGCGATACTTATTGTTTTAGGTGGGACATTACTTGGATTTTTCGCAACCAAGAAACCTAACGAGGTTCTTTATGAATTAAATGAAAAAGGTTTAAGGGTTGGAACTCGTCTTTTCCCGTATGAAAATATAAAATCTTTTTGGGTAGAGACTGAATCCCCTGAAAACAAGACAGAGGTAGTGCCAACACTTTTTATAAAATCAGAAAGATTTTTTATGCCAATTATTTCCATACCTTTAAAACATAATATGGTTGCAGAAATTCACGACGTATTTATTTTTAATAATATTCCAGAAGAAGAAATGCGGGAACACATCTCTGACCACATAATGAGGTCACTTGGATTTTAAAATATTTAAATAATTGTATTTTTTATTCCTAACTGCTAATCTAACAAAAGTCTTAATTGGTTGGCAAAAAATAAAATACGCCCTCATAGTTTAATGGATAAAATGCGAGCTTGCGGAGTTTGCGATGTAGGTTCGATTCCTACTGAGGGCACAACTTGACTTTAGTTATAGGTGGTGATATAATCACAATCAGATAAAAGGGTGTCGTCCGTAATGGCATCCCGACCCCAACCGTCATAAGGTGGGGAGAAGTGTTCCCCACAACCTAAATCTCCAACCACCCCCACCCGGAGGAGCTCATGAGGCTCATGCTTGCAGTGTTCGTCGCCATGGTTCTGGGCTCTTACCAGGCCAGGGCGCAGACCAAGCCGAAATTCTTCAGCTCGCAGACAACCTGTTTGGTCGCCTTGCGTTCAGGGAACTTCGAGTACTATGTCCCCATCGACACCACCAATCGAGGACAAAACCCGGCAACGGGACCGAACAAGAAGGTTTCTCCTTTGGAAGCCGATGCATGCGTTCACATGCGCACCACGGCTGGACCACAGCACATCGTGCGTCAATCGGGATCTCTTCTTCGTTGGCAACTGGTCAATGGAACCTGGGTCCCGTATGCAGATGATGCATGCGGAAACGATGCCGATAAGGTCGCTTACCTTTCGGCGTTGTCTACCACATCAACCCAAGCTGAAGCTCTTGGTCGCTTGATGGGTAGGATTGAACATGATGTTCATATCACCTCCGACACCTTGGTGTTCAAGGTAGTGGGGGGCTTGGATATTACCATGCCTCCCTTCCCGGAATCATCAGGACCCACGATTCGTCGTGGTGGACACGGATGGCGAAACTTTGCCATCGGGTTCGTAAGTGCGGCGGCGGTCGGAACCGCCACCTACTTCATATTCAAGAAGAAGAATCCAAGGGGTCCAGGAGTTATCACCCAACCCCCAGGACCCGGAGTGGACACTCGGCCTCCAACTGGAGGCTGAGCGAAGAAAGGGACAGGAGAGAGGTTGTATCAAGATTCAGGAGCGGAGAGCGAAGAAAAACGCCTCCCTCCTGTACCCTTTCAAGTTATGAAAACTGTTTTCATAATTTCAAAGAGTAAAAATTATAAGTTTTTGCTTTAAGTAGTTTTATTAGAATAATTTATAAACAAATATATGAATAACAAAACAAAGTTGTCTATAGCTGGTGCCATCATAATGGTCGGAGTTTTTATTAGTGTTTCTGGGGCGACAGCTCAGACATCTCAAATGAGTGTCTTGCCGACATGTAATAGTGTAACTTTCAACGGCTACGTAACTCCAAACGGGAACCCTACGACTGTATGGTTCGAGTGGGGCACATCTACAGCTCTAGGAAATCAAACAAACAAACAAATTTTTAACTCAAACTCAAATTTTAGTCAATTGGTTAATGGTCTGGCTGAAGACACAACTTATTATTACCGAGCGATGGCAACAAACATTGAAGGAAATGCCGTTGGGCAAATAGTTTCTTTCAGAACTAGCACGTGTACAGTTCCCATCCCCCTTCCTACCGTCAACATCTCAGCTGACCAAACAAATCTTCAATACAATGGTTCAACAGTAGTTCGCTGGAATTCAAACAACGCAACTTCTTGTTTCGGAAGCAACGGCAGTAACGGATGGTCAGGTAACAAAAGTTTTTCTGGTAGCTTTACTACTGGAGCATTAACTAACGGAACTACTTTCTCTATCACTTGTAGTAATGCAACCGGTCAAGTAAATGATTCAGTGACGATTTCGGTGGCACCTAAGCCTCTGAATCCTCCAGGAGTAGAGACTCGACCACCTACAGTTACGACAATGACAGCTTATTAAAATCATGAACAAAAAAAGTATTCAAATATTCATATTTAGTTTTGTTGCTCTTGTGGGGCTTTTGACAAGCACTAATCTTGCCTCCGCTTCGACCACTAATGTAGTTTCAAATTGTAGTTATGTAACTTTCAACGGTTACGTAACGCCAAACGGAAACCCAACTACTGCGTGGTTTGAGTGGGGCACATCTACAGCTTTAGGGAATCAAACAAATAAACAAACCTTTACAACCGACTCAAGCTTTAGTCAGATGATAACTGGTTTAAGTGCAAACACTACTTATTACTACCGAGCAATGGCAACCAGTAGTGGAGGAAACGCTGTGGGAGAAATTATTTCCTTTACAACTCCGACATGTTCTTCGGGAGTTCAACCTAGTGTCACACTATATGCAGATGATAGTAATATTGATTATGGTGATAATACTACTGTCCGCTGGTCTTCCAACAATGCTACTTCTTGTACCGCAAGCGGTGGAGCAAATGGATGGTCAGGACTAAGGTCTACTTCTGGTAGCTTCTATACTGGGTCATTAACTTCTAACAAAACATTCACTCTCGTATGTACAAGCAACAACGGCAATACGGATGCTGATTCGGTAACCATAAACGTGGGTAGCAATAATGGGTCTAGTGGAAATCTAAGTGTAGATATATACGCAGACGACACAAGTATCGACCGTGGTGATAGTACTAGAATCCATTGGAATTCAAACGATGCGGACGAATGTACCGCAAGCGGTGGAGCAAATGGATGGTCAGGAAAAAATATAGGAACTTCTGGTAGCTTCTATACAGGGTCACTAACTTTTGACAAAACTTTCCGAATTACTTGTGAGAATTTTGATGGTAATGATACTGAGACAGATTCAGTCACTATTCGCGTCAGCGGAAGTAACAACAGCAATCGCCCAGACATAAATATTTCTGCAGATCGAACAAATATTAATTTTAATGAAAGCACTACAATTCGTTGGAACGTAAATGACGCAGATGATTGTTATGCAAGCGGTGGTAGTAACGGATGGTCAGGTTCGAAAAGTTCTTCAAGTGGAAGTTTTAACACTGGAATACTAACCTTTTCTTCTACTTACACACTCAATTGTAGCAATGACAGGGGATCTAGGAGTGATTCAGTAACAGTAAATGTGGGAAACTATCAGCAACCTTCCACTCCAGTATCCCCAGCGCCAACAACAGTCACTTTAGTTGCAACACAAGTAACAAGCGGAAGTGCACAGCTAAACTCCTTAATCTTTAGTTCAGGAAATGTATCGCCCAATGCATGGTTTGAGTGGGGAACCAGTGCAAGTCTTGGTAACAGCACCACTAGCAGGTCAGTGGGATCATCTGCTTCTTCTACACATTCTGATATCATCACCGGCTTGGTGCCAGGTGCAAGATATTACTACCGTGCTGTAGTAGAAAATGTTTACGGAAGAAGTTACGGATCAACTTTAACTTTTCTAACTACTAATAACACACAAACCCCTCCAACCACCGTCGTTAGAAATACAACTGTAATAAATAACAACACAGGGACAGGAACCAAATCACTAGTTATGCTTACCATAGATGGTGGACAAGATTCTATTGCTTTAGGCGAGGCGCGAATTTACCATGTAGAATGGGAAAATATTAGCGGTCAAACACTTAGCAAGGTAGTCTTGCGAATACTTCTTCCTCAATCAATGAGCTTTGAAAATACAAATAGGGGAAGATTTTCCAGTGGCGACAACACAATTACTTTAGACTTAGACACTCTCTCTCCGGGGAAAAAAGGAGATTTGCTGTTTACAGCTAGAGCTGGTCTTAACCTTAGAAATGACGAACTAGTAGTGGTGGTAGCAAATCTAGTATACACTAACGCATCAGACGTACAGGGCGATGTGGTTGCATACGCGACACATCATGCAGAACTCTCTGGGTCAGTTCTGGGAGCGAGCGCTTTCGGAGCAGGGTTTCTTCCAAATACATTCTTGGGGTGGCTCTTTCTACTTATTCTCTTGCTTATTATTTTACTTTTAAGTAAACATCTTTACGATCAATCCAGGGAATCTAGGCGAGTAGCAGAAGAATTTTAAACTTTCTGCCTACCTCATTCTCTGTTCGTGGTAAAGTAGAATAAATGGATAAAAAAACAATAGAGCCATTTCCTATGCGAATAAATAAATATCTTGCTTCTCAAAAAATTTCTACCAGACGGGGAGCGGACACATTAATCGAAGAAAAAAAAGTTTTCATTAATGGAAAGCTCGCGAAACTTGGTAGTCAAGTAAACGAAAAAGATGTTGTGGAAGTAAGAGAGGAAAAAAAGAAAGAATATTTATATTTTGCCTACAACAAACCAATCGGTGTTGAAACTGTCTCTCCTAAGAAAGAACTTTTCCCTTTGGGAAGGTTGGATAAAAATTCTCATGGACTCTTAATTCTTACTAACGACGGACGTATCACCGACCAATTGTTAAACCCAAAGTACTTTCATGAAAAAGAGTACGTGGTAAAAACAAAAGAAAAACTTCGCTCAAGCTTCAAGACAAAAATGGAAGCTGGAGTAAATATTGAGGGTTATGTGACCAAGAAATGTAAAGTAACTATATTAAATAATTTTACTTTTAAGATAGTCTTGACTGAAGGGAAAAAACATCAAATAAGACGTATGTGTTCCGCTCTTTTTCAGGAAGTAGTTGATTTAAGACGTATTAGAATTACGAATATTCACCTTGGAAATTTAAATTCAAATGCTCTAAGAGAAATAAAGGGGAAAGAACTAGCCACCTTTCTAGCTTCAGTGCTTATCTCGACACCATTGACAAAATAGTAAGATTATACTATGCTTTGCAGACAAAGTAGGTCGTAGATCCGCCTGAGTTTAAACTCTAACGGATAAAGAAAAGAGTCGATTTCGTAGAACACTTTTGTATTTAACAACTTAATTAAAAAATCAATGACTGGCACAATAAAAAGGCTCACTGATAAAGGTTTCGGCTTCATTACTGGAGAAGGACTTGCGAAGGATTTATTCTTTCACAGCAATTCTCTTGTAGGCGTAACTTTTGATGAGCTAAAAGAAGGTGATGCTGTTTCTTTTGAAACAGAGGAATCACCAAAGGGATTGAATGCAACAAACGTACAACGTGCGTAATAGTTTTCTTTCCAAACAAAAACCACCCCTAGGGGTGGTTTTTGTTTTTTAGTATTCCTTCTTTCACTTTTTTTATTCTTCAGTTTTTGCCCATTTCTTTAGTTCTTCATATGGGACTTCACCACATAACCACTTGTTTGATTTTAAATTATAAAAAAAGGGCACCCCACCACAAAAATCTTTATCCAATTCTAGCAAGCGACGCTCGTTTTCTTTATTGTGCCAAACCTCAAGGGCATCCACCTTTACGCCTTCTTCTTTTTCTAATTTCTCTACAAGTTTGTGCATCCTTACACAATGTGGACATTCTGTCCCATAAAATTCTAACAGATGATTCATATTATTTAAGCATTTTAGACAAACGAGATTTCTTGCGAGCAGCGTTGTTTTTTTTAATAATGCCCCCTTTGGCAGCTTTGTCTATGGTAGCAAAAGCAGATGGGAGTAATTTTTTAGCTTCGGCTTTGTCTGTTTTGGCTACTTTCTCAATTTTCTTAATTATTTCTTTCATCGCTCGCTTTCGATGGTCATTAAAGGCCTTTTTTCGAAGAGAACCCCGGACGGCCTTTTTAGCTGATTGTGTTATTGGCATGTAAGCAATTTAGCAGAAAATAGGAAGAAGTGCAACTCTGCTCTTTCGCCATAGAGAGGGTTGGTATGATATGATAAGAACATGATTGGAAGCATAAAAGGAAAAATAATTTTAAAAACTGAAAAATTTTTAATAGTTGAAACAGGTGGAGTTGGCTATAAAATAAGTGTATCAGTAGACACGTTATCCAAGATAAAGAAATCGAATGACGAAATCTTGCTTTGGATTCATACTCATGTTCGAGAGGATATTTTAGATTTGTACGGATTTTTGGATCGTCAAGAATTAGAATTTTTTGAAATGCTTATAAATGTTTCGGGCATCGGACCTAAAGGAGCACTTGCTATTTTAGGTATTGCTTCAATTGAAACACTAAGAAAGGCCATAAACACAGGTGACACAGCCTATCTGACGAAAATATCCGGCATTGGAAGGAAAACAGCAGAAAAAATAGTTATTGAACTACGAGATAGAATGGGAAGAGATACAGAAGGTGGTTCGCTTCAAGAGGAGCTTGATGCCTTAGAAGCTTTGAAGTCTCTGGGTTATTCTCAAAATGAAGCTCGAGAAGCTCTGAAAAAAGTTTCTGCAGAAGAAAATACTAACACGAAAGTTCGCGAAGCGTTGAAAATATTGGGAGGAAAATAAAATGCCAGAGTTACCAGAAGTAGAAACAACAACGATGGGTCTTAAAAGGACAATTGTTGGTCTAACGATAAAAGATGTTTGGACAGATATTAATACGAGGGATAAAAGACAATTAGGAGCAGTAGCTAATCCAAAATATTTTAAATCTTTTAGAAAGGAGGTTAAAAATAAGAAAGTTCTATCGGTTGAAAGAAGAGCGAAAAATATTCTTATACATTTGAGTGGGGATAAGACAATTCTGATCCACATGAAAATGACCGGACATTTATTATATGGAAGGTACGAATTAAAAAAGAAAAAATGGCTACCCGCGGGAAGGGTTGGTCCACTTCATGACCCTTTCAATAGATTTATACATGTTGTTTTTGTTTTTTTAAACGGTAAACATTTAGTTTTGTCAGACATGCGAAAGTTTGGAAAAATAACTTTGCTTGATACGGATGTTACACACAACAGTAAACACTTGAAAAACATCGGCCCCGAACCGCTAGACCTAAAATTTACATTTGAAAAATTTACCAAATGCCTGTCCGCCTCCGGCGCGAGGAAAATCAAAACAGTGTTGATGGACCAGGGTGTGGTTGCGGGCATCGGAAATATCTACTCTGATGAAATACTCTGGCATGCAAGCATACATCCGGAAAGAAAAGTATCGAAGTTAAAAGAGAAAGAGTTAAAACTAATATTAAAAGCCACGAAAAAATTGCTGGCTAAGGGCATAAATTTCGGCGGAGATTCTATGTCGGATTACCGCAATATCCACGGACTACCCGGGAAGTTCCAGTTGCACCATCAGGCTTATAGACGCACGGGAGAACGATGCAGAAAGAAAAATTGTAAAGGGAAAATCGTGAGAAAAATGATTGGTGGCCGTAGTTCACACTTCTGCTCAATGCATCAGAAGTAGAAAAAAGCTTAGTATATCATATATGATATACTAACGAATTTAGGTTTTTAATATCTGAAACAAGACGATTCCTAAAGAAACAGAGACATTCAGCGACTCCTTCTTCCCTCGCATTGGAATTTCAGCTATTACATCACACTTTTGGAGTATGTTTTGGGGTATTCCGGTAACTTCTGTACCCACGATGAAAACATTTTTTTGTTTTAATTTAACTTTTTTATAATCTACTGATTTTGGATCTTGCTCGATGGCTATAATAAAATATTTTTCCCGCTGGAGTACGTGGAGGAAGGCAGGTAAATTTTTCTTTTGCTCCCAAGGCACGAATTCTTCCGCCCCCAATGCCGACTTGGCTAAATCTTTTCGGATTCTGCCGAAACGATCCAAGGGCGCCGGAGTATAGCCCGTTAAATAAATTTTCTTTATACCCACAGCATCCGAAGTGCGAAACATCGCTCCGACATTCGCTACGCTTCTGATGTTGTGCAGTATTAAAATATTTTCCATGCTTTTGTTCATTTTAAAAAGCTTTTGTCGCGTAAATTTTTATGATAATTAATTGCGAATCTGTGCGCTTCATTATTTGCCAGAATAATAGCAGACTTATGTATTTTTATAAATTCCGCATTTCCTAAGACTGCTTTGGGTTTATGGCGCTCATCTTTAACCACAGATACTGCTGAAATATTAATTTTTAATTCCTTTAGAGTTCTGCTTGCAACGCGCAACTGAGCTATTCCTCCATCTACCACAATTAAATCTGGTTTTTTCCATTCTCTGTGAGTAAATCTTCTTTCCAGGACTTCAACAAGAGCGCCAATGTCATTGGCTTTGGTGTGAGTTTTAATTTTGAATCTTCTGTATTCATTTTTATTTAATTCTCCATCTTCAAGCACTACCATTACTCCTACCATGTTTTTGCCTGACATATGAGCAATGTCATAGGCTTCTATCCTCTTTAACGGAAGCAAAAGTAGTTTTTGTGAATGGTCTGGCTGGGAGAGGGACCCAGAGATCCGAGGACCTGAATAAAAGCTACTTTTGCTGGAGTGATCATTTTTCAAAAGAGCCACATCATTAATGTGTTTTAAGGCAAATAGTTGTCTTTTAATTTCCCCCGCTCTTTCAAATTTTTGAATTTTAGCAACTATTTTCATCTCTTTTTCTAAATCTTTCAAGATTTTTCTTTTTTTTCCTTCAAAAAATAATTCAAGTTTTCTAATATTATTTTTATATATACTAATACCTTCTTTAGTAAGAATATCTGGTATTAAATTTACTTGTCGGTAAAATTTATAATGATTCTTTGATTTATCATCTAAAAATGGGAAAAAGAAGCGAATTATTTTGAGAGCTTCTTTTAATTGAGAGCTATTTGGGAAAGGTCCAAAAATATTTTTAAAATTTGTTTGTTTTTCTATTTCCTTACCTCTTTTTACAATTATTTTTGGCAGTTCTTCTTTTGTGATACAAACATAATTAAAGCTTTTGTCAGATTTTTCTTTGGTATTATATATGGGCTGATGTTTTTTTATTAGATTCGCTTCCAAAATAAGCGCCTCCAAAACTGAATCTGTTTCAGTCCATTTGATAGAGTTTGCTTTAAAAAACATATCTCTAATCAGCGGTCCGCGTGTCGCACTCAAGTCCTTGACCAAGTAACTTTTCACCCTATCACGTAGTGAAGTGGCTTTACCGATATATAAAATTCCTTTCCCTCTAAGAAAAAAATATACACCGGGTTTATCTGGTATTTTAAATTTTTTAAGAATTTTGCTGTTCATTTTATTTTCTAAGAGCTCTTTTTAAATATTTTCCAGTATGGCTCTTTGTATTATTCGCTACTTCTTCGGGTGTACCCTTGGCAACTATATTACCACCATCTACTCCTCCTCCAGGACCAATGTCTATAACGTAATCAGAGCTTTTAATAATATCCAAGTTGTGTTCAATCAGGACCACAGTATTCCCTTTTAAAACAAGCTTATTTAATACTTCAAGGAGTTTCTCTACATCATCATAATGAAGCCCCACTGTCGGCTCATCAAGAAGGTAAATAGTTTTTTCCAAGTGAGGACGATAAAGTTCACTTGAAATTTTAACTCGCTGAGCTTCCCCACCGGAGAGAGTGGTAGCTGATTGACCAAGCTCCAGATACCCCAGTCCAACATTCATAAGAGTCTCTAATCTATCAAAGATTGCGGGGATATCCTTAAAAAATTTCAATCCTTCTTCTACTGTCATATGAAGTACTTCATAAATATTTTTCTTCTTGTATTTTACTGTCAGAGTTTCTTTATCGAAGCGCTTGCCACTACAAACATCACAAGTCACGTAAACCGTGGGCAGAAAATGCATTTCTACGGCAATTTCTCCGTTCCCTTCACATGCTTCACATCGTCCCCCTTTGACATTAAAGGAAAAACGGTTGGCCTTCCATCCACGAAGCCTTGCTTCTTCGGTGGTAGCAAAAAGATCTCGTATGTGGGTAAATGCGCCGGTATAAGTAGCTAAGTTTGAACGTGGGGTTCTGCCAATAGGAGATTGATTAATTAGAATTGCTCGTGAGAGATATTCGGTGCCACTAATTGTTTTACAGTTGAAGACTTTAGCACTACGATATTTGCGTTCATAGCGAGCCTGAAGATTCTTGTAAAGAATTTCATACATAAAAGAGCTCTTCCCGGAGCCAGATACTCCAGTGATGGAAGTTATCACTCCGAGCGGAACTTCAACGTTCATGTTTTTAATATTAAAAATTTTCCCACCGGCAATACGGAGTGCTCCTTTCCAGATTCTCCTTTTCTTGGGTACTGGAATTTTTAACTCACCACGAAGATATCCCAGAGTTCTGGATTTTTTATTTTTTCCTGCCCTGTCGGAAGCTTGCTTTCCTTCGGGGTTCGCAGTTAATAACTCATCAAGGTAGTCCGAGGCAATAATTTCCCCACCATGAACTCCGGCCTTGGGTCCTAGGTCTACTATGTAATCCGAAGCATAAATAGTGTCCTCGTCGTGCTCTACTATAAGTATGGTATTTCCCAAATCGCGAAGATTGAGCAGGGTCTTAATTAAGCGGTCGTTGTCGCGCTGGTGAAGTCCTATGGTCGGCTCATCTAATACATAAAGAGCTCCTACCAACCTAGAACCAAGCTGGGAAGCCAAACGAATGCGCTGAGCCTCTCCACCAGAGAGAGTATTAGCCTTGCGAGAAAGCTGGAGATAATCTAGTCCAACATCTAACATGAACTCTAGTCTGGCTTCTATTTCTCGCACAACGGGAATAGATATTTCTTTTTCTTGATCTGAAAGTTTCAGATTTTTGAAAAAATTATGTGCATCTTTAATAGAAAGGTTTGCTAAATTAAGTATGTTTACTTTTACTTTGTGTGTTTTGGGGACTTTCGTCTTTTTCTCTTCAGCAATCTCCGCTGTCAAAAAAACATTAAGGGCCTCGGGGCGTAAACGTGCACCATGGCAATCTTCACAGGGTTCATCTCCCCCAAAATACTTTGTACCCAATCCGTTACAATGAGGGCATGCACCATAAGGAGAATTAAAAGAAAACAAACGAGGCTCAACTTCTGGAAAAGAAAAGCCATCATTTTTACAAGCAAACTTGGCTGACATAATAAATTCATTCTCATCTTTCCCATTATTAATAGAAATAGTCACAAGTCCATCTGATTCAATCAAAGCGCGCTCCAGCGCCTCAGACAACCTCATTCGGCCTTCATTTTTGTCATCAGAAAATTCACTAAAAGTGAAATGGTCAACTAATACATCTATGTTGTGTGCTTTGTTTTTAGAAAGTGTTATCTGTTCGCGAAGTTTTTTTCTTACACCATCAAGACGAATTTCAGAAAATCCCTTGCCAAGTAAGTCATAGAGTAATTGATAGTACTCCCCCTTTCGCCCACGGACAATGGGAGAAAAAATACTGATTTTAGTTTTATCCCAATTTTTTATTTTTTCTAAAACAAAATTGAGAATTTCTTCATTTGAAAGTTTTTTAATTTCCTCTCCGCATTTAGGACAATGCGGGTGTCCGATGCGGGCATACATCACGCGAAGATAGTCATAAATCTCGGTTATGGTGGCCACAGTTGAGCGAGGGTTATTGGAGCGAGATTTCTGGTCAATGGAAATAGCCGGTGAAAGACCGGTAATCTCATCCACATCGGGCTTGGGCATTTGGTTTAAAAACTGTCTGGCATACGAAGAAAGGGATTCCACATATCGACGTTGACCCTCGGCAAAAATAGTGTCAAAGGCGAGAGAGGATTTACCGCTACCAGAGACACCTGTAATAACCACCATTTTGTTTCTGGGAATTTCAACATCTATATTCTTTAGGTTGTGGGTTCTTGCCCCTTTCACAACTATGTTTTCTATTTTCTTTTCCGTTTTCATAAATAAACGCGTGCCACACCCCGCTACGCCAGTAGGGGGTGTGTATCAATATTGAACTATACACATTATGCACTTTTCTCTCTGAGAATCAATTTTATTTTCTCGGCATGGTCACCGTGAATTGCCCCATCGAATAAGGGGCGACTTGGTATTGATTGAAATAAAAAGTGATTTCGTCTCCTGTAAAAGTAAAGACGCTGAAATTTATCTCGTCCAGCTCGGTGCCGGCAAGAAGCATGTCTTCTTCCACATTTTTACCAAATTGCAATCGCAAGTCTTTGCGCGCGTAACCAGAAATAGTTTTTAAATAATTTGGATCACTGGGGAACAAATCTCGAAGCGCAATTTCTTTCTGATTTTTCACATCATAGTTAAAAGACGTGAGACTTGAGTAGCCATGAGCTCCTCCTGTATACCCCCCAAAACGTAACAGAAAACTTATAAAGCTTTCGTTCACTTGCACTGGTGTCCAAGAAGAATTGAATTCATACTTTTCTCTTGGAGAATACTCTTCAGGAGGAGACTCCGTATAATCATCACCCGGAACTTGTGCAGAAAAGTAGCCAAGAACAGTTTCCTCAATTTTCTTATTAAATTCATTGGGAACGTTCTTAAATTGTGGATAGACCTCATTGTGTTCAACACCTTGAGCCGATTGTTTATTTGTCTTAGTTTCATAGAGAGCTGGGTTGATGAGAAAAGTAACCTCTTTAGTCTCCTTTGAGGCTTCTGGTGTCTTTGTCTCATATTGATTTTTGTTCTTCAGCACAAAGTTAGCTCCGACAAAAACCAGCAAAATTATAACAATTGAAATTACTAACTTTTTCATAATTAAAGTATAGCACTTATTTTACTATTTTTTCTGTTTTTGTTTTTAAAACTACGATTTCGTCGCGCAGGATAGCTGCGGTTTCGAAATCAAGCTCTTTAACTGCTTGATTCATTTCACGCTCTTTAATTTTTATTATTTTATTATAAACAAACATCTCACGTTCTTCGTCGGAAAGTGTAATAGAACCTAATGCGCCAGGACGAGAAGTCTTTTTCAATTCCTTTTTATAGGCTCTCTTAAATATTTCTACATCAAGAGCAAGTTCTGCATTTACTATTTTTCCATGTTCACTTTCCAGCTCTTCGGTTATGTCTTTTATTTTTTTTGTTATGGTTTTCGGAGTAAGTCCATGTTTTTTGTTATAGGACACCTGTTTATCACGACGGCGGTTGGTCTCTCCAAGTGCTCGCTCCAGCGAGCCAGTCAAGTTATCAGCATAAAGAATAACTTTTCCTTCGGAATTACGTGCAGCACGTCCGATGGTCTGAATGAGGGCTGTTTCTGAACGTAGAAAACCTTCTTTGTCAGCGTCCAAGATGCCGATAAGGGCTACTTCTGGTAAATCCAATCCTTCTCGCAAAAGATTAACGCCAACCAAAACGTCAAATTCACCTTTTCTAAATTGGGTGAGAATTTTTATTCGTTCCATTGTTTTTATATCACTATGTAAATATTCTGCCTTGAGTTTTTTATCTTTTAGATATAAAGAAAGGTCCTCGGCCATTTTTTTAGTTAGGGTTGTGGCTAGAACTCTAAATCCTTTTTGAATTGTTTTTTCTGTCTCTGTTATAAAATCTGATATTTGTCCTTTGTAAGAACCTTTCTCACTAACTCCACGCACTATTGTCTCTGGGTCAATAAGTCCGGTAGGTCTAATAATTTGTTCAACTATTTGTTCGCTTTTGCGCTCTTCATCTCCCGGGGTGGCACTTGTGTAAATCACCTTACCCACACGCTCGGTAAATTCTTCATATTTTAAAGGTCTATTATCCTTGGCTGAAGGTAGGCGAAATCCGTATTCCACAAGGGTGCTTTTGCGTGAAGCATCCCCCGCATACATGCCCCGCAGTTGTGGCAACGTGACATGCGATTCATCGATAATGGTAAGAAAGTCTGGCTTACCATCTTTGGTGTGTGGAAAATAAGACAGAAGAGTTTCAGGTGGTTCACCTTCGCTCTTCCCTGAAAGGTGTCTAGAATAATTTTCAATCCCATTACAATAGCCAACTTCTTTTATCATTGCCAAGTCATAATTCGTACGACGTTTTATTCGGTCTGCTTCTAGGAGCTTCCCTTCCTTTTGAAATTTTCTTAATTGAGCTGTTAATTCTTTTTTAATTTCCATTAATGCCTTTTTTTTCTTGACGTCTTCAGTAATGAAGTGTTTGGCTGGAAAAATAAAAACACTTTTTTCTTCTCCTAGAATATGCGAAGAAATTGGGTCAACTTTTATTATTTTTGATATCACCTCCTTATTTATTTCTATCTGATACATTGTGGTCTCTGAAACTGGCATAAATTCTATCTTAGAACCAATGGAGCGAAATTGTCCGGGGTTCAGGTCTGCATTCGTTCGTTCAAAATGTATTTCAATCAAACGCTTCATTAGGGTTAGGCGCTCTGTTTTCATTCCTAGTTCTAATTTCAGGTTAACTTTTTCGTATTCTTCCGGACTGCCTAAGCCATAAATACAAGACACAGAAGCAACGATAATGACATCGTGTCGCGTAAGTAGAGCCTGGGTCGAAGCATGCCGGAGACGGTCTATTTCTTTGTTTATCTGTGCATCTTTTTCAATATAAGTATCAGAAGCGGGCATATAGGCTTCGGGTTGATAATAATCGTAATAAGATACGAAGTAATGCACCGCCGAGTCTGGAAAAAATTCTCGGAATTCTTGAGCGAGCTGGGCGGCCAGTGTTTTGTTGTGAGCGATGACAAGAGTTGGTTTGTTATACTTTGATATGACATTGGCCATGGTAAATGTCTTACCAGTGCCCGTGGCTCCAAGTAGGGTTTGTTTTTTCATTCCTTTTTTGAGGCCCTTTAAAAGCTCAGAAATTGCCCCTGGTTGATCGCCGGCTGGTTTGAAAGGGTTATGTAATTTAAAGATATTATTTCGCTCTGATGATTTGGGTTTCATAATCATCGGTGATTATACCACCATATGCCTTGACCACAATTCTGTAAGCCAAAACAGAGCCCACTAACGTTAAAATAAGAATATAAACAAGGGATTTTGTTTCATTGCTGTGCATAGTTTGTCTATTCTACCACAAAAACTATTTTTTTGTTATAATGTATAGGCTATGGAAAATTTTAAATTTATGTTGGTTTCAATTATTATTTTAGCGGTGTTGGCTCTTGTCGGCTATTGGGCAATTTTTACCATTGAGCCTGGTAATGTAAATGTTGATAGACAAAAACAACAAGAGCTTGAAGATAAAAATAAAGAACTTGAAAAGGAAGTAGAGGGACTAAAAAGTGAACTTGGACTTTTGCAAGCTACCCAAGAAGAGCAGGTCAAACAAGCAGAAGATGCTTTAATTGCAGAATCAGAGAAAAACCCTCCAGCCACCACTCCAGCGTCTTCAAAGTACCAAAGTCTTATAAACGATTTACAAAAGCTTGTTGCTGATAATGTTTTTATGAAAGAAGGGTCGCGTGGCACCAGGGTGGGCACCGTGCAAACTTTTTTAAACACATACAATAAAACTTCTAAGAAAATAGACAACGACTACGGCAAGGGCATGAAGGCAGATGTGGCCGCTTTTCAGAAAACACAAGGGTTAACAGCTGACGGAGAAGCCGGTCCGTCTACTTTTCGTAAGATGATTGAGTGGTTAAAGAAACAGTAATTCTGAGTTTTTATCCTTGATTTTCATCTTTATTTCCTATATATTTGGTCTCTGGTGTCTTTTTTGTACATGCGCCCGTAGCTCAGTCGGTAGAGCAACTCCCTTTTAAGGAGATGGTCGTAGGTTCGATTCCTACCGGGCGCACAATGAGAGAGTTTGAAACTAAATAGACAAATCCATTATATCAATGTATAGTTTGAGAGGATTGGTCATGCCTCATAACCCTTATTTTTTGCAAGGAGCAGCCCATGTCGGAAAACGCAGTAGATAGGTTTGTTGCAGACCTAGACCGTCGTGGGCTCGTCTTGGAGATGGAGAGCAAAACCTTCAAAGCAAGCATTGAAGCCTTTGAGCGAGAGGAGGAGAAAATGGGAAGGGAATTCAGGTATCACTGGGTCGCTTTTAATGAGGGAGAGTTCGTTGGAGCAAGTCTCTCTCTTTGGGGGCTTGCAAGGGGCCTAGACAGGAAAGGGATTTCGCAGACCAATGTTTTCATCCGCAAAATTGATCCCCGTCCCCGCACCCTGATCCTCGAAACAACGTAGAGTTCGAGCTGTGTCCCAAGGTGGGCACAAGCTCACCTTGGGGCGTGGCGCTTATGCGACCCGCCCTTTTTTATTTAAATTAGAAAGCTTTCTAAAAGGACTCTAGGAGAAACTGCTCAAAGGCTGATTCGGCGTCAAGACCTTCCTTGCGGGCTTCTGGGAGAAGATAGGAGATTTTTGAAGCGTAGTTTTTAAGTTCGGATTCAGAAAATTTACTGAAATTTTTTTTCAATATCATATCTTTAATTTTCCAGAATAAAACACCGACAAGTTCTTCCATTACCACTCCTTTATCTACAGCTTGTCTGAAATAAATCCAAAGGTTTAGTTTGTCTTTATTCCCGAACGCATTTGCCAGTAAAAAATTATTGAATTTTTCTTTTTTCTCTTTTGGCAGTTCAAAAACATTAAGTTCGGCTCGAACTTTTTTAAAAGCATCTAAAACAGGCTTGTTTAATTTGCTCTCTAAAAATGTAAAAGTGTTTTCTTGTTGTGCTATTTTATTTAGCTTTCCCAAAACAAAGTCTCGTACTTCTTCTCGTTCAAAAATATTTTCATAAAAAACAGCGCACTTAGAAAAAAATAAACCATTACTGGAATAAAATCGTTCAAATTCTCCTTTATTAAAATCATTTCGATTTATGAAGAAAGTCTCGGTATCGTCCGGTATGGATTTTATAAACTTTTCATAAGCTTTGAGTTTGTTTTTAGCGTCGTCCCCAGCAAAAAGATAAATCATATGAATTAAAACTTGACTGATTTTTTGTATTCCAGATATGGTGTTCCGTATTTATCTGCAAGAATTGATTCTTCTTTCTTAAGAAAGACTAATTTAGTGACAATAAAAGAAATAATCGTAAAGAGAATTATAAAAACAGCATTAATTACAACTCCGAACCCTAACATTAATAGAAAAAGGCCCCAGTGCGTTGGGCTTCGAGTGTAACAATAAGGGCCACGACAGAAAGTTTCTTTGTTTATGTTTTCCTCTTTCCTGAAATCTCGCGAAGTCTTCTGCGCCCAAAGTATTAAAAGTGAAGCCATTATTAAGAGCAAGACACCGACCGGCACCATGATCGAATTATTAAAAATCCTTATTGGAAAGAAAAGGTCCAAGAATACACCAAGCAATAGAAAAAGAAAATAAAAAGAATAAGAATGCGCCAATACATGATGAACTGTATGTTTCCCTTGAGATGCATGGACAGAGTCTTCTTTTTTACTTTGATTCCTATCTTGAAATTCCATATCCTAATTATACCATGAAAAAGACTACTTGACTTCCCCTAAATTATCTCCAAAACCAGAATGAGCCAAAAGAGGGATATCGGTTTTATAGTGCATGTATGACTTCTGGAGGACTCCCCCCATGGCATTTTTTATCACTTTATCGGCTTCTATTAACACACTTTCTTCTATTTCATATACTAATTCATCGTGAATCTGAAGGACCAAGTGGGCGTTCTTTAGGAGCCCTTCTTTTTTTAGATCTTCCTCTACATACCTGATGGCTAATTTTATTATATCAGCCGCAGTCCCTTGAATGGGTGCATTTATTGCCATCCGCTCTGCCATGTTTTTCAAAAATGGAATTCTGGAATTTATGTTTGTGAAATATCTGCGCCGACCGAACAAGGTCTCGGTATAAGAATTCTTTAAGGTAAACATTTTCACTTCTTCCAAATAGTCTCGCACGCCCGAAAATTGATTAAAATAATTGTCATAAAATTTTTGAGCCTCTTCTCTGGTGCCTCCAAGATTTTTCCTTAAAGCAGAAACCCCCATGCCATAAATGATGCCGAAGTTTATTACCTTGGCTTGACGTCTCATTTCACTGTCCACACGTTCTATTGGCACATTAAATACAAATGATGCTACTCCCGCATGAATATCTTTCCCTTCACGAAAAATTTGGGTCATTTTTTTGTCCCCTGAGAGCATTGCTGCCACTCGAAGCTCAATCTGGCTGTAATCAAAGGCCACGAGTTTATGTTTCTTCTCCGCCACAAAACCACCCCTTATTTTCTTCCCCAGCTCTGTTTTTATCGGCAAATTTTGTAAATTGGGGTCGGAAGACGAAAATCTGCCCGTGGTTGTGCCATTTTGTAAAAATTTAGCGTGAAGCCTTCCGTCGCTCTCAACCATTTTAGGAATAACGTCAATATAAGTGGAAAGTAATTTTTGTAATTCCCTGTAAGAAAGAATTTCTTTTATAATTGGATTGCCTTCTTCTAATTCTTCTAAAACTGAAAACTTGGTAGAGAAAGACCCGCTTGGCTTCTTTTTAGATTTTGTTTTCATTCCCATTTTTTCAAAGAGAATCTCCCCCAACTGTTTGGGTGAATTGATATTAAATTCACTACCAGCCATTTTATATATTTTTTTAGTGAGTTTATCTAGTTCCAAATGATAATCGTGTGATAATTTTTCAAAATATTTTTTGTCTATGAGAATACCCCTATCTTGCATTGCTTTTACTGTCGGGATGATTGGCCTTTCTATCTCTTCATATACTTTTTCCAAGTTATCTTCTTTTAGTTTTTTGAAAACGTAATCATATGCCACCGGAAAAGAGCTAGTTTTTGCAAAAAGTAAAATATCTTCCAACCCAGGATTAGTTATGTCAGAATTTATAAGCCATAGGGCAATACTGGCTTCTTGGAGCTTTTTTGTGGGGGGCGGGAGAAAGGGTTTGGGAAGCTCTCCTTTATTTGTTTTTCCATTTCCAAAAAAATTTTTCAAGCGAATAAATAGGCTTCGAAATTCAAATTGAGAAAAAATTTGCTCAACTTTGTTTAAATCAGAATTTTCCCAAAAAGTTTTTTCAGGTAGAACAAAATCAACTGGTGCATCGAGTCTTATTTTTGCTAAAATTTTAGAAAAGAAGGCCTCTTCTTCATTGTTTTTTATCAACTCTATCATTCTGGGTTTTATCCCGACTTTTAAAAAAGAATTTTCATCTTTTTTTATTTTTTTATAAATCTCTTCCACCGAGCCAAAGTTTGCAATTAAATCTGTTGCAGTTTTTTCACCGATTCCCTTAATGCCAATAATATTATCTGAGGGATCTCCTCGTAATCCTTTGTAATCTGGCAAAAGTTGGGGTTCAAATCCGAACCGAGCAATAACTTTTTCTTCATCGTATAAAATAGTATCGTTAATCCCCTTTTTTAGAGTATAGACCTGCACTTTCTTGTCGTTTATCAACTGCATAGTGTCCATATCCCCCGATGCAATAATTATTCTTATGTTTGTATTTTTTTTTAGTTTTTCGACTATCGTGCCAATTACATCATCTGCTTCAAATCCCGGGCTGTCGTACATGGGAACGTTAAAAGCTTTAAATATCTCTCGAGAATTTTTTAACTGCAACACAAGAGCGTCTTCTGTTTTGGCTCTGCCTGATTTATATTCGTCATATGCTTCGTGTCTGAAAGTCTTGCCAGGCAAATCATAACAAGCCACAATATAGTCTGGCTTTAAATCAGTAACAATTTTCATCAACATACTCGATAGCCCGTAGAGAGCTCCCGTAGGCTCGCCTTTCGAAGAAAGAAACTCCGGTAAAGCGTGATAGGCACGGTGGATTATTGCGTGAGCATCAAGCAAAACCAATGTTTTAGTCTTTTCTCCGGCATTTTTTTGCATTATGTAAATTATATCATTTAAGATATAATTTATCTGTGATGGCAACATTTGATGAAGATAAGCAAAACAAGCAATTGGCTGACCTGCATAAATTAGAAGAGGAGCAGTTGGTATCAACGCTAGCAGAGTCAAAATATGGACTTCCATATATTGATCTGTATCGTTCTGTAATAGATAACGAAGCCCTTCGAGCAATCCCCGAGAAGGATGCTCGCGAAATGAAGGTCGCACCTTTTAAGCTTTCTGGAAAAAATATTTTTATAGCGGTACGTTCTCCATCTCCAGATATTTTGGGAAAATTAAAAGATGCAATGGAAAATAAAAACTTGGTCCCAACTTTTTATATGGTATCTTTAGCAAGCCTAAACAAAGTATGGGATAGATACAAGGAACTCTCTATGGCTAAAAATTCCCAGGTGGGGGGGTTGGAAATTTCTCTAGAAGTTCTAAGAAACACAGCTAAAAACATACACAACATAGGGGATATAAAAAAGATAATAAGTGAAACATTAAAAGAAAACAAAACACACAAAATTTCCCGTCTGCTGGAAATAATATTTGCTGGAGCAATTGCTATTAAGGCTTCTGATGTACACATTGAACCAGAAAAAGAAAGAACAAGATTGAGACTTCGTCTTGATGGTATACTCCAAGATGTAGGTTTTTTGGGAACTGACGTGTATCGTTTTCTGAATTCACGCATTAAACTCCTTTCTGGAATGAAATTAACTTCGAAAATTACTCAGGATGGACGCTTTTCCATCACCGAAGGAGATGAAGAATTAAGCATTCGTACTTCCCTTATTCCGGGGTCATATGGGGAGTCAATCGTGATGCGCATACTGGATCCAAAGTCTATTCAAGTAAATTTTGAAGAACTCGGAATTGAACCTTATTTATTATCAATCATTGAGGAAGAAATTAAAAAACCAAATGGTTTAATTTTAGTTACAGGCCCAACGGGCTCTGGAAAAACCACAACTCTTTATGCATTCTTGCGAAAAATATATTCTTCGGAAATAAACATTGTTACCATTGAAGACCCAGTCGAATACCACTTGGTGGGTATTACTCAAACTCAAATAAGCCAAAAAAAGGGAGGTTACGATTTCCCAGGAGGGCTACGTTCAGCACTACGCCAAGACCCTGATGTAATAATGGTTGGAGAAATCCGCGATTCTGAAACTGCTAAGATCGCAGTGCAATCAGCATTAACTGGCCACGTTGTTTTATCTACACTTCATACGAACAATGCCGCTGGAGTTATTCCTCGCTTAATCGACCTTGGAATAAATCCTAAAATTATGGTTTCAGCATTGTCGCTTTCCATGGCTCAGCGTTTAGTTCGCAAGCTCTGTGAGTTCTGTAAAAAAGAAAAAGCCCCCGAAAAGGAAGAAATAAAAATAATAGATGGAATTATAAAAGGAATGAAAGAAGAGGGAAAAGAACTTTCAAAGTACAACATAGATCCCGACGCTTCCATTAAACTTTTTATTCCCGCCAGTTGTGAAAAATGTAATTTCACGGGTTACAATGGAAGAATCGGTATTTTTGAAGCAATTATCACTGATGAAGCAATAGAAAAAATCATACCCAGCAATCCGAGTGAACGTGAAATTAAAAAAGTGGCCAAAACACAAGGAATACTTTCTATGCGTCAAGATGGTCTTATAAAAATTTTAAGTGGCATTACTTCGCTTGAAGAGGTGTCAAATGTGGTTGATTTAAATGAAGAATAAAACAAACAAAAAAATAAGAGACGAATTTGAGATGTTTGAAAAAAAAGATAAAAAACATTTCAAGGTAGTTATTTTTGGAAGTTCAAGAGTAACAATGAATGACGTTGTATACAAAGAAGTCAAAAACCTTGCCCAAATGTTGGGAGAAGGTGGAATTGACGTAGTAACCGGCGGAGGACCAGGACTAATGCAAGCGGCCAATGAAGGACATCGGCTCGGAGCTAAAAAAAGTAAAAAAAGGTCACACTCAATTGGCATAGGGGTAAAGCTTCTTTGGAAACAAAAATTTAATGACGCCGTTCAATATAAAAGAGAATTTAATAAATTTTCCAAAAGATTAGATGAATTTATGCTTTTGAGTAACGCTATTGTGGTGGCCCCAGGAGGCCTTGGAACATTACTTGAATTATTTTATAGCTGGCAACTTGTTCAGGTTCATCATATTTGTGATATACCAATAATTTTAATGGGAGACAAATGGGAAAGTTTGCTTAGGTGGATAAAAAGGAATCCCCTTAAAAAGGGTTACTTGGATGAAGAAGATTTTAAATTAGTTTTCTATGCTAAGACCCCCAAAGAGGCTGCGAGAGTTATAGAAGACAGCTATGAGCACTTTAAGAAAGGTGGGAAAAATTTTTGCTTAAATTATAAAAAATATAAAGTTCACTAGAGAAACAGGAGAAAACAAAAAAACACTAATCTCTAAACAATCCTTCTGAAGATAAACCTCAAAAGTAACAAACTTTTGAAGGATAGACCCAGCAAATCAATAAAGATTGCCAGAACGTCCTACGCAAACTTGTATAACCTATGGCTGATTGATTAGAGATTGGTGCCTTCTTGTTTTTAACACTACTACAGTAAAATCTCTGAAAACAGATTATACTACATCCAACACCAAGCAAATGCTATAATGTGGATAGCGTGTTAATAAAACAACATGAGTAGTATAGCATAATACAAAGTCAATGTCAAGAGAAAAAACAAAAAATGAAAGAGGGCTTATCGCCGACAAAATAGACAATTCAGAAGACTCTTTTCTAGATAAAACCCTTCGTCCTAAGGCCTGGAAAGAATATATCGGCCAAAAACACATAAAAGATAACCTTAAAATACTTTTAGGGGCTGCTGAAGAACGCGGACACATTCCTGAGCATATACTTTTCTATGGGCCTCCAGGCTTGGGAAAAACTACCCTGGCACACCTTATTGCAAAAGAAACCGGCAGACAAATGAAGGCAACTTCGGGCCCTGCGATAGAAAAAATTGGGGATTTAGCTTCTATCCTTACAAATCTTTCTCCTGGAGATATTCTTTTTATAGATGAAATCCACAGACTTAATAAAATGGTGGAAGAGATTCTTTACCCTGCCATGGAGTCTGGTGTTTTAGATATTATTATTGGCAAAGGACCGGGAGCCCGCACCATCCAACTAGACCTGCCTTCTTTTACTTTAATTGCAGCTACTACTAGGGTTGCACTTGTTTCTTCCCCCCTTCGTTCGCGCTTTTCGGGAGGTGTCTTTAGATTAGAGTTTTATTCAAACAAAGAAATTGAAGAGATTGTGAAGAGGTCAAGCAAATTACTTAAAACAGAATTAGAAAAAGAAGCTTTAGAAGAAATTGCAAAGAGAAGTCGATTTACTCCCAGAACGGCAAATTATTTTCTAAAACGCTGTAGAGATTTTGCCCAGGTGCATAAAAAAAAATTAGATAAAGAAACAGTACAAAGTGCTCTTGCCATGTTGTCAGTTGATGAAATCGGACTAAATATTTCAGATAGAAAATTTTTAGAAGTGCTTATTAAAAAATTTAATGGAGGACCTGTGGGACTAAAGACCATTTCAGCCGCCCTTTCAGAAGAAGAAGCCACAATAGAAGAAGTAATGGAACCGTACTTAATCCAGCTTGGATTGTTGGAGCGCACCGCCAGAGGCCGACTCGCTTCAAAAAGAGCATACGAACATATGGGGTTTGACTTGCCGAAGAATTTACAAAATAAATTATTATAATGCGAATTCTAGGAATAGATCCAGGATTTGAAAGATTGGGTGTGGCCATCCTTGAGAGAAACAAAGGCGAGAGCAAGGAGTTGGTTTTATTTTCAGAATGCTTTAAAACTTCTGCAAAATTAGAATTCTCTGCTAGGCTACGGTTGATAGGCGAAGAAATAAAAAAAATTATTAAAAAATATAAGCCAGAAGTTCTTGCCATCGAAACTTTATTTTTAACTACAAATCAAAAAACAGTGATGCATGTGGCCGAAGCACGAGGAGTTGTAATCTATGAAGCTCAACTGGCCGGACTTGAAATTTTTGAAGCTTCTCCTCCTAAAATAAAAATGACCATAACTGGCTACGGTAAAGCAGACAAAAAACAAGTAATGAAAATGGTGAAAATGTTAGTAGAAGTAAAAAATTTAAAAGCCCGCCCGAACAACAGTTCGGTCGAACGGGAATCAGACGATGAGTTAGACGCTATCGCTGTTGCCTTAACCGCTTTTGCTCATAAAAGAAACTATTAAATCTTGTTTTTGGGGTATATTTTAAAAGGGTTTTATGGTTATCCACAGGTTTAGCTTTACTGCCTTGCTAAACCAGAACGTTTTTGATAAAAATAGTGGAAAGTATAGACAAGAAAATAATTTTTATTAATTGTTTTATTAGTGGTCGTCTTAAAAATATTTCGAAAGCCAAAAATCATATGAGTTATTATGATGAGGATGAGTTAACGGAAGATTTGGGTTTTAAAACATCTAATGAGGAGGATGAAGATACAGAGGAGGAGTTGCTGGATGACAGTGAAGAGGATGACGATGATGATGACCCAGACAAAGATCGTTAAAAACTAAAAACACCCCGCTGGGGGTGTTTTTAGTTTGGTTTGATTTTTATAAAACGATGCTTCCCTATTTTATAAACATGTCCGGCTTCAAATCTGTCTTCTTGGGTTAATTTTTTATTATCTACCATATCGGTAACAGCCCCAGCATCAAACAAGCGTCTCGCCACAGAGACTGATTTAGCTACTCCACTTGCAACCAGTATGTCTAAAGGTCTACCTTTACCACTAATCTCTTCTATTCCCTTTGGAATTTCTTTTTTTTGAAAAGTATTAATAAAGTTTTCTTCGGCTTCTTGGGCTTTTTTCTCACCGTGGTAAAAGGAAACAATTTCTTTAGCCAATGTTTTTTTAAAAATCATTGGATTTTCTCCAGACTGCATTCTTTTCTTCATCTCTTCTATTTGTTTCATCGATACACGTGTAACAAGTTCAAAATAATCAAAAATCACATTATCAACTAAAGCCATAATTTTTCCATACATGTCATTGGGTGTGTCTTCAATGGGTATAAAGTTTTTCAAACTTTTCCCCATGGGCTTACCGTCGGAACCAATCAAAAGCTTCATCACCACTGCGCACTGAGGTGTAAGTCCAAAAGAAGACATGATGTGTCTGCCCGCAAGCAAATTAAATGTTTGGTCGGTTCCTCCGAGTTCCACATCACAATTAAGCACCACAGAATCATATCCTTGCATGAGTGGATACATAAATTCATCCAGACCGATTGGCTTACCAGACTTGAAACGATACATAAAGGTCTCACGATCAAGCATCTGAGAAACTGTAAATTGTCTGGTCAGAATTAGTACATCATTAAAATCTAAATCTTTAAGCCACTCTCTGTTGTGTCTTACTTTGGTTTGATTTTTAATTACAGTTTTAAAAAATTGACTTTGGTAAGTTTTTCCCATTTTTTTGACATCCTGAGAGGTTGTTTCTTTTCTCATGTCTATTTTGTCGGAGTGATCTCCCACTAAAGTAGTAAAATCTCCAATAATAAGGGTAACCCTGTGTCCAAGTTCTTGAAAATCACGAAGTTTCCTGTGAATGACCGAATGCCCTAAGTGTAGTTGGGCTCCAGTAACATCTGTTCCAAGTTTAAAATGTAATTGCTTCCCACTCAAAAGCTTCTTCCGGAGTTCTTCTTTGGTGAAAACCTCGTGAACTCCACGATTTAATATTTCATCTATTTTTTGCTCATCGGTTATCACTTTCATAGTTCGGATTATAACATATTTTCTGTTATAATTAAGCCAATAATGCTAAAAAGAGTATTAAAAAATAAAAAATTGTTAAAAAACATAATACTGTTTTCTGCTGGCATTTTTGTTTTAACTGCAGGAATAGGATTTATCTGGATCTCTTCTTTTAAGGTTCCTGATTTCAACTCCTTTGAGGATAGAAAGGTTACAAATTCTACAAAAATATACGACCGGACGGGCGAAATCCTGCTTTACGACATAAATCGAGACATAAAAAGAACCAGTATTCCTTTTGCCGACATGGGAGCAAATATTAAAAATGCTACCGTTGCTGTTGAAGACTCTGAATTTTATAGTCACAACGGAATAAGAATAAGTTCAATTTTTCGTGCCACCATTTGGGCCAAAATAACTGGTAAAAAAGTAACCGGGGGCTCAACCATAACCCAACAACTGATAAAAAATACTTTACTTAATTCCAAGAAAACTTTAGGGAGAAAAATTAAAGAATGGGTTTTGGCTGTTAAAATAGACGAGGCTCTACCAAAAGAAAAAATTCTAGAATTATATTTAAACGAGGTCCCTTATGGAGGAACAGTCTACGGCATACAAGAAGCAGCTAAAACATACTTTGATAAAAATGCTGGGGAATTGTCGTTAGCAGAAGCTGCATACCTTGCGTCCATTCCCCAATCCCCTTCTTTTCTTTCTCCTTATGGAAAAAACAAAGATAAGTTAGAAGAAAGAAAGAACTTTGTGCTTTTTAGAATGCGTGAAATTAATTTCATTTCCGAAGAAGAATATAATCAAGCAAAAAATGAAGTAGTAAATTTTATGCCCCAAGCAATAGGGGGGATAAAAGCACCTCATTTTGTATTTTTTATTAAAGATTATTTAGAAAAAAGGTATGGGGAAGATGTGGTTGAAAACGGAGGACTGAAAGTTACCACAACCCTAGACTATGGACTACAAGAAAAAGGGGAAAAAATTACAAAAGAAGGAGCACTAGCAAACGAAAAAAATTGGAATGGAGAAAATGCTGGACTTGTGGCAATAGACCCAAAAACTGGTCAAATTTTGACAATGGTGGGTTCAAGAGATTATTTTGATAAAAACATAGACGGTAATTACAATATCGCAACAGCATTAAGGCAACCAGGGTCATCATTTAAACCTTTTATTTATGCTACCGCTTTTAATAAGGGTTTTACTCCAGATACAGTGCTTTTTGACCTACCAACAGAGTTTCAAACAACCTGTAATGCACAGGGCATAGCCTTGCCAGGACGCGACCAAAAGGACTGTTACATGCCAAGCAATTATGATGGAAAGAATCGTGGGCCAATGACGCTCCGGAATGCATTGGGGCAATCAATTAACGTTGTAGCTGTAAAATTATTTTATTTAGCGGGGTTAAAAGACTCACTTAAGACTGCAGAGGACATGGGCATAAGCACCCTAACAGACGTTAGTCGGTATGGTCTCACTCTAGTTATTGGAGGCGGAGAAGTTTCGCTTATTGACATGACTTCAGCTTTTGGGGTTTTTGCAAATAATGGTGCAAGAAACCCTTATACTGGAGTTTTGAAAGTTGAAGACAAAAATGGAAAAACTTTAGAAGAATATATCCCAAAAACCAGAGAGGTTTTGCCTAAAAACACTGCTTTAACTATTTCAAGTATTCTTTCTGATAATATTGCTCGCACACCAACATTTGGTGCTTCTTCTGTGCTTGCTATACCAGGAAGAAATGTGGCTGCCAAGACGGGAACAACAAATAGTAATAAGGATGCCTGGATTATAGGATATACTCCTTCTATTGTTGCTGGAGTTTGGGCAGGAAATAATGATAATACGCCAATGAAGAAGGGGGGTGCGGCCATGGCTGGTCCTATTTGGAATAAATTTATGGTTGAAGCACTGCAAACCCTACCAAATGAAACATTTGAAGAACCAAACTTGGAGGTTGATGAAGAAGTGGTAAAACCAGCACTTCGCGGGTCTTGGCAGGGAAATGAAAATTTCTTTATAGATAAAATTTCTGGAAAACTAGCAACCGAGTTTACTCCTCGAGAAACTAGGAAAGAAAAAATTGTAACGAACGTGCATTCAATCCTATTTTGGGTAAACAAGAATAACATCTTAGGACCTCCACCCCAAAACCCAGACGATGATTCACAATTTAATCATTGGGAAATTCCTGTACAAAACTGGTGGGCACAAAATAAAGGAAGATATGCGATAACAACCTGGGCAGAAAAACCAACTGCGTTAGATGATGTACACACTGATTTATCTAAACCAGTTGTTTTAATTATTGAGCCAAATAAAACAACAACATACTCTGCCCAACAACGAATAAAACTAAGGGTTTCAAGTTTTGGTAGTTTTCCTCTTCAAAAAATAGAGATTTTTATAAACGATATTTATTTAGGAAGCACCGATGCTTCTCTTGGTTTTTCTTTTATTCCAGAAGAACTAGATAATTTAAAAGAAGAAAATGAACTGAGAATAATTTCTTACGATAGTGCTTATAATCGTTCTGAAACTGTTTCGGTTTTTAGTGTGCAAAAATAATTATCTATTCATTGGCATTATTAAATAAGTAAATGAGTTGTCCGCCACAGGATATATTACTATTGGATGAGAGGCTCCTGCTAGTTTTATGGCCACACTGTCAGTGGTGATAGACTGAAAACAGTCTAAAAAATATTTATAGTTAAACCCAAGCTCAACACTCTCCCCTGTGAGGGCGGCGTCTAGGTGGGTTTTGTTTTCTCCAATTTCGTTATTAGCAGAAGAAAGTTCAAATATTTTTTCTTTTGGCTTTATTGTAAGATTTACCTGATTAAATTTGTCTGAAAAAATATTTGAAAGTTTGAGTGCGTTTAATAGTTCCTGTTTCAACACAACAGCCTCCGTTTTTGATTCTTTGGGGATGATTTGACGATAATCAGGAAAAACCCCATTAATTATTCGTGATGTTAAGTATGTATTTTTAGAAGAAAAGGAAATTTGATTTTTATTGAAACACACCACAACATCATCCTGGCTTTCTCCAAAAACTCTTAAAATTTCAGAAACATTTTTAACAGGAAGGAGAATTCCTTCAATTTCTTCAAGCCCCCTTACTTTAATTTTTTTCTCAGCCAGCCTAAAAGAGTCCGTAGAAACAAAAACTAATTTATCTTCGTTAGAGTAAATATAAACACTTGAAATTTCAGGCTTAATATCAGATGGAGAAGAACTATAATATACCGACTTTATCCCCTCTATTAACTTTTTGGCTTCTATGTTGAAGGTTGTTCCAGAGACCAGGGGTATTGTTGGAAAGTCGTCATGTGGTTGACCTTTTAACTTTATTTGATTCTTTTTTGTTTTTATTAATAAGTTTCCATCAACTTCTTCAAGTTGAATGTTTTCATTTTGAAAAATATTAGAAAATATACCAGCCAACACGGGCCCGGAAATAGCCACAATTCCTTCTTTTTCAATTTTGGCTGGAATTTCAATTTCAACACCAAGGCTTAGATTTGTAGCACGAAGCTTTAATGATTTTCCAGAAGCAATAAAAAGTATAGAGTTTAAAACAGGAAGAGTTAGGTTTTTACCGGTAATTCTTTCTGCTTGAGAAATTCCTTCTTTAATTTTTTCTATTTCACATTCTATTTTCATTTGTTTATATGTTTCTATATTTAATTTATTAATACTATTAGGTCTGTTTATAAGTGGATAAGTGTATTTTATGTTGTTGTTTAAGTATTTTGTTTTAATTTATTTTTTAATAACCCTCTTATAATTATTTAATATATATCCAAATTATTTTTCACTTAATTTTTATCCACATTTACTACTTTAATTATCAATGACTTCTTAACGGTTTGTAAACAACTACTTAAACATAATTCTGATCTGTTCTAATTCTTGTGATAATTGTGGGTCGTTCTTTAAGTCTTCCTTTATTTTTGAATACGAATGAATTACTGTTGTGTGATCCTTCCCACCCAATTTTTGTCCAATCAAGGGATAAGACACACTAAAATCTTCTCGAAGTATATACATTACCACCTGTCTTGCCTTTACAATTTCTTTTCTTCTGGTTTTCTCATAAATGGATGACTCCTCTAGGTTGTAAAAATCACTTACTATTTTAACCACATCTTTTATTGCCACATTCCTTTTGGGTTTAATGTTGTTTTTGAGTAGACTTTTAACTTCAGAGAGCGAAAGAGCCCTGTTTTTAAGGCGATATTGACAAATTATAGTATTTAAACTTCCTTCAAGTTCACGAATATTGCCCTGGATGGCCTCTGCCACATATTCTATTATTTCTTGATCTAAATCAATATTTAATTCTTGGAGTTTCACTTTTAAAATTGCAAGACGCGATTCATATTCTGGTTCAGTTATATCTACAATCATTCCAGCAGCAAAGCGAGACTTTAAACGGTCTGCTAGTTCAGGAATATGGTTGGGGTGTTTGTCGGAAGAAAAAATAATTTGCTTATTGTTTTCATGAAAAGTGTTAAATGTGTGAAAAAGCTCTTCTTGAATTTTCTCCATTTTACCAATGAATTGTATATCATCTATGACCAAAAGGTCATATTTCCTATATTTTTCTTTAAAAGAATTTGCCTTATTGGATTGCAGTGAATTTATAAAATCAGTAGCAAATTTTTCTAAAGTCATGTAGTGCACTTTTTTATTTGGATATTTTTCTTTTATTGAGTTTCCCACTGCTTGAATTAAGTGAGTTTTACCAAGCCCAGTGGGTCCGTAGACGAAAAACGGATTGTATTTGGTTCCTGGACTCTCTATTATTGCTTGGGATGCCGCATAAGCGAGCTCATTAAAGGATCCAACAATAAAAGAGTCAAAACGATAGCGCGAATTTAAGTTATCTTCTGGATTTATATATAGATCTTTTAAAGGTAGCTCTTTATTTATATAACTTTCGTTTGTTTTAAATATTTCTTGCTTACCAGCCTCTATTTTAGTAATGGTGTATTCTACAGCACGCATGTTTTCATATACATCAGCTATGGTTTTAGTAATGAGTTTGTGATATTTAGTTTTTAACCAGTCTCGAACAAATTCATTTGGTACCCCAACATAAATAACCCCCGTATCCTCCTTTAAAATAGAGGTATTTTTAAACCAAGTGCTAAAATTTGCTTTTGAGACATCTGCCTCAATTTCAGCTAAACAGTTTTCCCAAAGTTGTTTTGTGTCCATTGGTTGCATTATACTACCTCATCCCACCATAAAGAAATTCTAAAAACTTATTAACCCTGTTGATAAGCTGTTAATAAGTATTTGCTTAAATGCTTGTTTTGGATTTATTTCTTTGACTTAAAATAAATGTTCGGGTATACTCTACACTATGTCACAAACATATCAACCCAAAAAGAGAAAAAGAAGCAAGAGTCATGGATTTTTAGTTAGATCTAGAACTAAGGCTGGCCAAAAAGTGCTTTTGCGAAGAAGAAGAAGAAACCGCGCCAAACTTTCTGTCTAAATGCTTACTCCGTACTAAATTTTGGGTACAGTAAATAACCACTATTAATAATAGTTTAAAATTTTAGTACTGGTATGCTTTCTAAAAAAAAAAGAGCTGATCGTAAAGACATTGAACAAATCTTCAAAGATACTCGTTTTATTAGTTCTCAACATTTAACTTTAAAGTTTGTTTTAGCAAAAAAAAAAGACCTTCCTAGAATTTCTTTTGTTGTTCCAAAAACTGTGGTCAAGCGCGCAACCGGTCGCAACCTATTAAGACGACGTGGGTACGCTGTACTGGAAAAATATTTGAATAAATTTCCACCAGGCTTCAAGGGGATTTTTGTTTTTGGTAAAAAGAGCATAGAAATTTTTGGACAAAGAAAAAACAAAGGGAAAAATAAAACCCAAGATTTAGCCATAGAGTTAAAACACGAGATAGAAATTATTTTAAACAAACTATGAAATATTTATTTATAAAATTAATTAATTTTTACCAAAAAAGAATTAGTGGCTTTAAAAAACAAAGTTGCGTATTCTACCCCACTTGTTCCGAGTATGCTAAAGAAGCAATAAACAAATACGGTGCCACAAAAGGCACCTTTCTTGCCACTCGTCGCGTCCTTCGTTGTCATCCATGGCAAAAAAATCACATTGACCCCCTAAAATAATCGGAGTTATTTTCATGCCTGTCCGGTAGTAAATTTTGCTAAAAATTTCACTACGGGGTAGAATGGGAAAATGTTAAGTAATATCTGGAACATTGTTTTATATAAGCCATTTGTGAACATATTGGCTTTTCTGGTTTCTGTCATTCCTGGCGGTGACGTTGGTCTTGCCATTATAGTCCTTACCCTTCTTGTGAAGATTGCGCTTTTCCCTCTTTCTCAACGCTCTATTGAGAGTCAAGCAAAAATGAATCTACTTGCTCCAGAGCTTAAAAAAATAAAAGCGAGCGGGGGAAGCAAAGAAGAACAAGCAAAAAAAACTTTTGAACTTTACAAAGAACACAAGACCAATCCGTTTTCTGGTTGTCTTTTGATTATAATTCAAATTCCAATTATTTTCGCACTATATTATGTTTTTTATAAAGGAATAAACTTTGATAGTGGCGTACTCTATTCCTTCATCCAACCCCCAGAGAGTATAAATATGCTTTTTTTGGGTGTTCTTGACATTGGAGGGAAAAGTTTATTGTTGGCAGTTTTAGCAGGAGCTTCTCAGTATCTTCAGGCGCACTTTATGCCCAAGCCCCCTCCCCCAGGAGAAAATGCCAGCTCTTTTCAAGAAAGCTTTGCTAAAAGCATGCAACTACAAATGAAATACATTTTTCCCTTTGTAGTGGCCTTTATCGCTTATAGTATTTCTGGTGCAGTTGCATTATATTGGATTGCTAGTAATATATTTGCTGTTGGTCAACAGATTTATGCCAACAAGAAAAAACACCTAACCACACTTACCCTGAATTAATTTTATGGATCCCGTTAGAAATATGAAAATTTTTAAAACAGTGATATATTATTTATTAGTAAATTTCTAACGGGATGGACAAAACACAGATGCAAAATTTAATAAAAGAGCTTGTTGAAAAAACAACTATCCCTGTAAGTAAAATTTCTATCAGTGATGATGATGGAGCTCTTGGTAAAGTCAAAACTACTTGGTTTTCAGTAGAAGTTTCGGAACCACATTTTTTTTGGGGACGTGGAGGAGAAGCTCTCTTTGCCTTGAATCACCTTGCTCGGAGGATGATTGAAAATAAAATGACTCCAACCACAGAGGTTGAAACAGAAAATCCTCCAGCGTTGGAAATTCTCATTGACATTAATAATTTTCAAAAAAAACGAATAGAAAGCGTTAGAGCGGTGGCGCACATGATGGCTGAGCGAGCGAGATATTTCAAGTCAAACATAGAAGTTGACCCAATGTCAGCTTTTGAACGCAAAATCGTGCACGAGTTTCTCTCCGAAGCAATTGATTTAAAAACAGAATCAGAAGGTGTTGGGCACTCTCGCCGAGTTGTTATTAAATACGTAGGGTCAATTTAGCTCTAATCTCCAAAGATAGGAATCTTTCTTGTTTACAAAAAATAAGTAATTCTCATTTTCGTCTTGGGTTAGTTTTATACCATCTAGCCCTTCACCCAAAATTGAAGTTGGATCTAAAACAATATTTGCATTTCCATTTTCAATATCTATTTTCCAAACATCATCCATAAAAGATACTTCTCCTCGATACCATGCGTCTGGATACAAAGCTCCACTTATTGATTTGGGCACGGCACAGTAAACAATAGTGCTTGTTTTATTCCACGTGCATTTTTCTGGTAGGGTTCTTACTATGAGTGGAGTAATTTCTCCTGTGCTGATGTTGTAAACATTTAATGATAAACTGCTATTTCCATAAAGAGTTAATTTGCCGTTCGGACTAGTAAGTGTAGTTAGTCCACTTATGTCGCCCAAAATTTTATTAAAATCTTTTTTATTAGGGTCTATGGCATACATATAGCCCGGGACATCAGAAGAAGGTTTAGTTGTTAGGGTTATCATTTTTGAATTTGACCAGAAGGATAACCACTCCGTGAAAGGAGAATCAAATATTTGAACTTTTTTATCTCCTAAAATACCGGAAGTAGTGCCCACCACCGAATCTCCTATGTTCAAAAGATAAAATATTCTAGAATGGTCAGGAGAGACGCTAATGTCAGAAATATTATCTGGCAAAAATGAGCCCTTCACTTCATTGCTTTCACTTGTGTCTCCCCCCAAAAACTCTTTCGGCAAGCTACCAGCAAAGGTCGCTATCGTTCTGTTGTCTTCTTTCAAGTATCGCATAATTACAGATTCTCCTTTGTTTCCGAAATACGCTTCATACACTCGGGGTATTATGGTGGTAGAAAACTTTCGTTCGTCTATTTTATCTGCGAAGGTTTGATAAATATTTCCACTTGAACGGGCAACATATCTTAGGGCTGGGACGAACTCAGTTGGTGGTGGGACAGGCTTTGTTGTTTTTGGTTTTGTTTCTGGGTTTTGGTTTGATTCTTCTCCCGGAGGAGCTATGGGTATTTCTTTAAATCTTTCTTTTTGGTATACAGAAAACCCAGCAATTGGCATGCTTGAAACTTCAGTTAGCTTAACCCCAAGGCCCTCTTCTGGAGGAGTGGTGTTCGAAACATCTGGAGGGGACGTAACAACTGGAGGAGCAGGTTTACTTTTTCCGAAGGGATTAAAATTGGAAAGAAAGTTCGTACCGCCTCCGTCTTCAGGCGTATTGGGTGAACGATTTAAATATAAAAACCCAAAAGCCACAATTAGCGCGATAACTAGGACTATTATTAGTAATGTGAAATTTCTTTTTGACATAAAAATTTATTATGAACCAACGTGCCAATGATCTCCCTCATATAAAAAAGACAAATTATCTCGCTGATATGGTTTTCCCTCAACCGGTGATGTTTTTCCACCCATTATATACTGAGTTAAAGCACCTGTCTTCCTAAGGTCTATGGTTGGACTCCCAGGCCTATGACTAGTACCCACTCTGTGTCGCCAGAACTCTGTTCCTCCGGTTACTGTCAATTGACAATTACACCCAGCCTTTATGATATATACATAGCCAAGATTTAGCCCCCTTAGTGAAGTGCAGTTTAGCTGGCCAACCGTATTGCAATCACCCTTGTCTGTGCTTACTCCATCCGGCAGGATGGAAGGCGTTCCAGCCATCGCCACCCAGTCTGCACCCACTGGTATGTTCGCGTTATCTGTTTTGTAATTTTTATATTCACCATTTATTGGAGCCTGAGGTTCGTCTTCGAAGGCAATAAGAGTCTTTTTTATTACTATATTAGTATTCAACAAATCCGGGTTTATTGTAAACAAAATAATCCAGGCGCCCAGAGCGACCAGAAGCCCCAAGATGGCGTTTATTATTCTTTCTTTTCCAGCTCCCTTAACTCCTGGCAGTTCGCTTGTCATGTACTGAATTCCCCCCATCACTATCATTACCATTGCCATAACCGCAGCGATGCCGATAGTGAGTTTAATTATTGCATTCAAGTAGTTGCCAAGAGCATTGTCGCTTGCAACGTCTATTGGTTCTTCCAAGCCAGGAAGCGGGGCAAGAAGTGTGTAGCCGCTAGATACCCATGTTCCACCAGCGGTACTACATGCAACCTTTGTCTGGTCCGTATACACTTCTTTGGTTCCTTCATATATAACCGTGCACGACCCTTTTGCTTCCTGTGCCCGTACATTTATTGTGGTGCTAAATAGTCCCACAAGCATAAATAATATTAAAATGTATTTAAAATTCGACATTTATTTCTTTAATAACTGTTCCTGTAAGTTTATCCGTACTTTCAACTTGCACTTTTAACTTTGATGTTCCAGAAGTCCCCATTTCTACTCTAAGTGGCATTAAATTTTTCTGGAAGCTTGGTCTGTTTATCATAATATCATTAATGAACCAACTGAATATTACTTCTGGCCTCCTCAAATCTTTCGGAGAAAAGAAGTAGGGTGTTGCTACAACCACCTCGTCACCCTGAATTCTGTGTGTGTCGGGTAATGCCCTCTCCCAAATTATTCCAATCTCTGGATCATTCTTATAAAACGATATTTGAGGAGATGTCGTGATTGTGTTTATGCTTCCCTCGGATGAGTAGCTCTGGTCTATGGTTTCAGCCACTACTGATATGTTGTTCGTGTCTTCTAAGTAATCAGTCGAAAAAGTAAAAGCATTTTTACCATACCCTGACCCCTCCGGCATATTAGTATAATTTTTCTTCCAAGAATATGTCATATTTTTTGGACTAACCATCACCCCTCCGATTTTTACTTCGGGCATGGCTACAATCTTTACGTCACTTTCTTCTGAAAGCAAGGCCTTGCCCTTATAAAACGGAGGAACATAGGAGTCGTTTGCCTGCCAAAGTAAAACCATAGCCGAAGGTCTTATTACTATATTT
>Ga0209542_10002259_pt1 | contig 43509 bp, 45 predicted proteins | sample RifCSPhighO2_01_FD_184028 | JGI IMG/M metagenome (GOLD analysis project Ga0209542, IMG submission 184028) | Soil microbial communities from Rifle, Colorado - Rifle CSP2_plank highO2_0.1 (SPAdes) (version 2) | ecosystem: Environmental > Terrestrial > Deep subsurface > Rock core/Sediment ... | reverse complement strand
CTTTTTTCCGATTCTTCTGTCTTTGTCTCTGTGTTATCTATAACATCAGAAATAAATTTCTCATATTTAGAAACTTCGCCTTTGACTGCTAGTCCTGGTTCTTTCTTGATTGGCTTTGGGTTAGAGATGATTGGTTTTACTTTTCTAGCTTTTTCTTCCTCAACTTTTCTTTGTTTCCATGCAAGTTCCTTACCTGCGTTTTTTGCTATTTTAGGGTCAGTTGAATTTAGAAAATCTTCTTCTTTCAGGTTTTTCACAATCCTTTTATCCGCAGGTGAATGCAATATCACATCTCTTATGTTGGCTGTACCCGGAGCCAACTTCTGAATATTTTTTGCTACCCCGCCGAAGCCTTTGTGTTTTGATTTTATATTAAAAAAACTGCCTTCCTTAAAACGGACAATTCCGTCAAAACCCATAGCAACCGCGCCTAGTTGATCTGAAGTGTGCGGGATATCATTTTCAAAAAATTCTCCACTTTCTTCATCTTTTAAGGTTGGGTAGTTATGGTAGACTATGTTGCCTATATTCGTGTTCTGTGTGTCAAATCCATGTAATTTTGTGTATCTTACGGCATTTTCAATGCCGTTTATGGTCTCAGCCGCCTCTTTCCTTTTTTCCTCACACAGTTCGGCGATGGTCTTAGTGACTTTTTCTCTTTTGAAGTAGCCGTTTTTTTGTTCAACATTTTCGAATATTTCAAATTTAGTTTTTCCTATTTCACCCCGCAGTTCTTCTTCGGTAAAAGGTCTAGAGGGGTCAACTTTACCCGATTCAAACAAATCAAGCAGAACTTCGAATGGTAGTTTTTCGGCTATGGCTTGTATGGAACGAGGCCATTTCTTCAAGAAATATTCTTTATCGAAAATCTTTTCTCCTTTTTCATTTTTTTTATCTACATAAGAAAGGTTGTCTATGCTGTTTACAGTCTTTACCATCTCTTTGAGCCATTTCGGTTCTTCTTTAAAGAGTTTGCCTTCCCGCATTATGTCATACACCATTTTTGAAGCAGAAGTATGGGCGTTAGAACCTTCTCCATGATGGTCAAGTTTTATAATTATAGATTTACCGTTTATTTTTATTTCAAGCCAAGAGTTGCCGACATCGAGAAAAACAACTACACCTTCCTTTTTATCGATTAAATCTTTCTCATCTCCGCCCTTAGGCACCAGCGAAAATATAGCACCCGGTGCGTATAAGTCATTGTTGTTCTTTTTTTTGCTCTCCCCTTCTGTTTCTGTAGTTTTTATTGGTCTTATGAATTTTCGGCTTAGATTTTGGAGCATAAAAAGGGCAAGTCGAGTATCTGGGTCAAGAGCAAAAGATAAATTTTTACTGCCTCTTCTTTCCTTGGCATGCACTACCACTTGATTTATAGGTAAGTTTCTAAAAACCCAAGCTATTTCGTTTACTTTCTCCTCATAAGTTTCTGCTTCCGGTCCGTCGTCCTTTGCTCCCTTTTCGAGTTTTTCAAATACCTGTTCGAATTTATCCAGGACTTTTAATAGTTGTTTACTGGGTTCTTTTTTTTTATCTTTTGAGTCAGTTTTATTTATGTAACTTGTTGTCCCACCCTTATATTCTCTTTCTCTTGAGCTTGCAATTAGTTCTTTTGTGTTTTTTATATCTTCTTTTCCCATATATTTTTTATCTAATTATAGGTTTTCTTAGCGCTAATTCCTAATTTTTTCGAAAGTTGCTCAAATTTTACACTATTTTTGTCTTTCTGTCAAATTTTGACTTTTCCACATACGGGTTGACCAGAGAGGTATTTTAGAGTACCCTATAAATACCCCCGTACAGAAGTATGACTTTGTTGTCCGAACGCGGTAATGACAGTAACCATCGTGAGAAATTTAAGCAGCACAATTTCGGTCGTCCTGTAATTCTATCCTTGTTTTACAAGGGTTGAAAGCAAATTCTCGCGATAAACAAGTTTGTTTTATAAAATCTCAATTTAAAATATTCAGCTATCTCTTGGCCTTTTCCCTATTGTTCGGGGGTTTTGTCGTTCCCGCTCGCGCAGAAGCCGGACTCCTTTCATCTATCTTTGGAACAGAGGTTTCGGCAAGCGCTGAAATACCAAGCAAGCCTGGGAATTCTCAAAACATAGCTTTACTTGAGTCAAATGTATCTACTCTAGCAATGATTGAGGATAAAAAAGATAAAAAGACAGCCACCAACGAGATAGAACAAGGCGTAGATGTGAACATTGTCTCTGAAAATGCCCTGCTCCCAGCCATCAGTCCGGTATCGGCGACTGACGGAATCGGAGGCGGGGATTTTTCTTTTGAGGAAGGGGTGGATATATATGTGGTCAGATCCGGAGATACTGTTGCAGGAATAGCTGAGATTTTTGAAATTACCTCGGACACCATATACTCTTTAAACGAAAAGAAAAAGGGGGACAAGGTAAAAGAAGGCGATGTCCTTTTGATTCCTAATTTTTCTGGAGTGGAACATACCGTTACTTCCGGCCAGACGCTTCAAGGGATAGCAAATTTATACAAAGTTTCCATAGATGATATTATTAGTGCAAATGATATAGGAGAAGGCGCAAAAATAGTCGTCGGAGAAAAATTGATGATTCCCGAAGGGCATATTTTAAATGAAACTAAACCAAAAACTTCTTCAGGTATAGCTAGAGGTAGTTCCAATATTCCTAGCGTCGCCGGTTATTTTATAAATCCAGTTCCAGGAAGTGTGAAATCTAGAGGAGTGAAAAAGGGACATGCGGGGGTTGATTTTGCAGCTCCGACAGGCACTCCGATTTTAGCAGCTGCTTCTGGAAAAATATTGAAAGCATCACTCGGATGGAACGGCGGTTACGGAAATATGGTTGTTATTGGGCATCCAAATGGCACAACTACTCTGTATGCACACATGTCTAAGATAATTGCCACAACTGGTGCTCAAGTTGCCCAAGGAGACACCATAGGTGCTGTCGGGTCTACTGGCAAATCAACTGGTTCTCATACTCACTTTGAAGTTAAAAACGCTAGAAATCCTTTCTAATTTATTCTACTAACGTAAGAGAAATCATTAGTAAAATTCCAAAAATCAAAGAGACGAATTGCAGAAGCGAATACCTCGCTTCTTTTGTTTTATGTAACTCCGGCATCAAGTCCGCCACAGCGATATAGATAAATCCTCCAGCGGCGATTGGCAAGAAGTATACAATAAAATTCTCTGACACATCCCCTAGGATGAGCGCAAATATTACTCCTGCAATAGCTAGAAGCGCTGATAAAAAGTTGAGCCAAAGCGCGCGCGCTTTGGTGTAGCCAGCATGCAGTAGCACCGCAAAATCCCCTATTTCTTGCGGTATTTCGTGCAAAATTACCGCGAGCGTCGTCGCGATACCGAGCGGAATGCTGACTAGAAAGCTTACCCCAATAATTACTCCATCAATAAAATTGTGCACTCCGTCGGAGAAGAGCACCAGCTTCCCTACCGGATGAATATGATTCTCCTCGGTGTCATCGCCGTGGTGGTGCCAGTGCAGAAATTTTTCCAAGATAAAGAAAAATAAAATTCCAGTGATAACCAAGATGCTTACCAAAAGAGGATTCCCTGCGTCCTCAAATGCTTCCGGTATCAAGTGGATGAACGCATCCCCCAAAAGCGCGCCGACCGCGAGACTAATGAAAACAAAAATATATTTTTTCAAAACTTCTTCACGAAGCGAAAGCGCGAAAACTCCCACTAGAGATATGAGACTCACTACCATGACACTTCCGAATGCATAAATGTAAGTTGTAAGCATATTTTGTGCGGGATAGGAGAATCGAACTCCTAACCACAGTTTGGAAAACTGTTATTTTACCATTAAACTAATCCCGCCTCCGCTAAAGCTACGGCGGGCAAGCCCGCTTTCACTTTTTACTTGTCGGGCCGCTGGGAATTGAACCCAGTCTAAATGGTCCCAAACCACTTGTACTACCGGTATACTACGGCCCGCCTCCGCTAAAGCTTCGGCGGGCAAGCCCGCTTACACTTTAGAACTTTTGGAGTATATCATAAGATGATATCACTTTCTACTTTTACTCTTGCTTTTTTATTTTGCAGGTCTAGAAAAACTACTACTAAATCCACTTGCCATTCCTTATCCTCGTATTTTGAGTGCCCCAATAGGTATGCTTGGATAACCCTAGAGAGACGTTTCAGTTTCCAAGGATGCATATTGTCTTCGGCTCGATAGTCGTCTAATTCTTTCACAGCAAGGTTTAGCCTCGATATGGCCTTTACTTCAACAAAATAAATTTTATTATCCTTTTCGGCCACAATGTCTATCTCTCCATACCTCTTGGTGTAATTTCTATCAAGAATGGCAAAACCATGTTTCATGAGAAACTTCACAGCAATGTTCTCACCAAGTTCCCCTATTTTTTGGCTATCAGATGTAAAAACTTTAGGCATATTTTCTAAGGTTTCCCGCCCGAACGTACCGTTCGGTACGGGCGGGCATGATTAACGTTTCACATGAAACTATTTACTTAAATCTATGTCTTTTATCATTATACCTTTATTTAACAACATATTTTGGTAAAATATCGCCTAAAAGACAAAATTTTTCAATGTCCTTTATCCACATACCAACATAGTTATCCACATATTTGTCCAATATCCTTGTGAATAAAGAGCTTACTAACGGACACAGTTTTCATTGTGCGGGCAAGGAGAATCGGACTCCTATTTACTGATTGGCAACCAGTCGTTTTACCACTAAACTATGCCCGCTTTTTAATCTAAAATGTTTTCTCATTATATTATTTTAGTATAATTTATGCAAATTTTATATTCGGAGAATTGTTGTATTCCGAAAACTTTTATGCTAATATTAACGAATAGTGAAAAAATGCTCAAGGTGTAAAATTGAAAAAAATATTGAAGAATTTAACTTTAAAAACAAGGCTATCGGACTAAGACAGTTACAATGCAAAGAATGTACTCGCTTATTAATTAAAAATCATTATAATAACAATCGAGAGTATTATTTATCGAAAGCAAAAAAACGTAATAAAATATTGCGTGACGAAATTAATAATTTCTTATTACGGTATTTATCGAAAAATCCCTGTATAGATTGTGGCGAATCAGATGTTACAGTTCTAGAATTTGACCATAAAGGATTGATACCCAAACTTAAGGCGGTTTCACATTTAAAAAGAGCTCAATTGCCCTTAAGTGTAATTCAAGATGAAATTGACAAATGTGAAGTTAGGTGTGCTAATTGTCACAGAAGGAGAACGGCGAAACAATTTAGATGGTATAAATTATCAACGCCCTTGTAGCTTAATGGATAGAGCACTGGTCTTCGGAACCAGCAATGGGGGTTCAATTCCCTCCAAGGGCACCAAAAGTCCAATGGACAACAATCTTAAAAACTTAATAGCAAAGATTCCAAAAGAAGTTTTAGATGCCTGCCTGCCGGTTCAAGTTAGGCAGGTAACAGAAACCTTAGAAAAAGCGGGTTTTGAGGCTTATCTGGTGGGTGGGTGTGTTCGCGATCTTGTGATGTCTAGAAGTCCGAAAGACTGGGATGTAACTACAAATGCCAAACCGGAGCAGATTATAGCCCTGTTTGAGAAAACTGTGTATGAAAACACCTTCGGGACTGTGGGAGTCTGTGTTTCACAAGAAACCTTAGATAAAAATGTTACTCATGAAACTTCTCAATCTCCTGATAACTTAAATCTGAAATCTGACAACTATCTCATAGTTGAAGTTACCCCATACCGATTAGAAGCAAAATACAGCGATTTTAGGCATCCAGACGAAGTAAAATTTAGCGATAAGCTGGAAGACGACCTTAAGAGACGTGATTTCACGATAAACGCTATGGCGCTGAACTCTAAAGGACATCTAACGGACATGTTCGGAGGTATAAAGGACATAGAGAGTAAAACATTACGGACAGTGGGGGAGGCGGATGAGAGATTTTCCGAAGATGCGCTTCGGATGTTGCGGGCAGTGCGCTTCGCTTGCCAACTTGATTTTTCTGTGTCGTATGAAGTAACGGAAAGTATTACTAAAAATTCGGACTTAATAAAAAATATTTCAGGTGAAAGAATTCGCGATGAATTTATAAAAATAATAATGTCCAAAAATCCGAGCGCTGGAATTTTAATGTTGCAAAAATTCGGACTCTTAAAAAATATAATTGCAGAGCTAGAAGAGGGGATAGGATGCGAGCAAGGAGGCGCGCATATTTATGACGTTTGGGAGCATCTTTTGATGGCGCTACAGCACTCTGCGGATAAGAACTGGCCTTTGATTATAAGGCTCTCTGCGCTTTTCCACGATATTGGTAAACCCAGAACTAGGCGTTTTGCCTCAACTGGCGCTCCTGCTCAGGTCCTCGGGTCGCAAGCTCAACCAGACCATTCGCAAGAGCGCCCAGTTTCCGCAAAAAAGATTTATACATTCTATGGGCATGAAGTGGTGGGCGCGCGGATGGCAGTGAGTATAATGGAGCGCTTAAAATTCTCACGGGAAGAAATAAATTTGGTGGAAAGTTTGGTGCGCAATCATATGTTTTTCTCGGACACAGAATTAATTACTCTCTCTGCTGTGCGGAGAATAATCACCAAAGTCGGTAAAGAAAATATTTGGAATTTGATGAATGTCCGAGAAGCGGACCGCGTGGGCATGAAGAAAAAAGAAGCGCCGTACAGACTGCGCAAATATTTTGCGATGATAGAAGAGGCGCTTCGTGACCCTATCTCTGTATCTCAATTAAAAATTGATGGGAATTATTTAATGAAAGAGTTAGAGATAAAACCCGGACCTCGCATGGGCTGGATTTTGAATGCGCTCTTAGAAGAAGTCCTAGACGATCCGACGAAAAATACTGTAGAGCACCTAACAGAGCTCGTAAAATCTCTAAATATGCTCGGCGACGGCGAACTCCGCGTCTTGGGCGAGCGTGGTAAAGAAAAGAAAGAAGAACTTGAAGTGCAGGAGATAGAGAAATTGCATACAAAACATGGGGTGCAGGGTCCGAAGCCAAAGGCGAAGTAGGAAAGACAATAAAATACCCCATAGGAATTTCCTATGGGGCGGGATCATTTTTGTGGAGAAAGCATAGTTACCACTTTGCTACAAATGTAGCTTCGAGTTTTGCCAGCAAACCTGTTTCGTCTGAAAATTCTGCGATGTAATTTCCCAAACTTTTTTCAGAGTTTAGATATTCAACCTTTGCCAACAAGTTTATTTCCTTATTTGGTTTAGTTACTTTCAGCGCTTTTACGGTTATTTCTGTTGCCAGAATTTTTTTACAACCCGATTCCCTTGAGAGAATATGAGCTGCGTTCCATGCGGCAAAAGTATGGTGTGCCACATTCACGTGATCCTTGCGGTCTGCAATGGTAACGTCCGCGAGAGGGAAAAGTACTTTTCCGACCAGCGTTTGGCAATCTTCTGAAACTTCTGCACTGGTTAGGTAATGCGGTCTCGGTGTATCTGTTAAGTCCGAACTTACTTGTTTCATTTTTTTTGTTTTTATGAAATTAATTTTCTTTGATGTGTTACAAGGACATAGGTATAGTGATTAATACCCTGTCTTTATACCCTTCTTCTGTTTTTCTTGCAATTTTTATTGAATCAATGATTTCATGAAATTTTTCCTCAGACGGCTGGCCTAGACGTACTAATCCTCCAATAACTACACCACTATTTTTTAGTGATTTTTTGGATATTTTTTTAGGACGATAGTAGTTTACGATCCCTTCGTTGGCTTTTCTTTGGACATAGTCAATGATTAGTCCTTTTAGTTCCAAGAGGTCTTCATTGGTTAAAGTTAAGTTAACTGAAAAGTTAGAGTCCATGAGTATAGTTATTAAATTGTTAAAGAATTAAGTTTATGTAGCCACTTTAATACAACTTATAAGATTGATATTAAAATAGACATAAAAATTACAGTATGTTATAATATCTTTGCAAATAAAGAGCAAAAAACGATAAGTTTTTGTCTAAAATAGTAGACATACAAGCATATGGATAATAAATTGATAACACAAATTAAAAATAACCTTGGTTTTTCTGAAAAGAAAGCAAAAGTTTTTCTAGCTCTTCTACAGTTAGGGGAGACTAATGTTCTAGCAATTGCTCAGAAAGCGAAACTTAAAAGAACCACTGTATATAATATTTTACCTGAACTAATTAACGAAGGGCTTGTGGCAAGCGCTAGTACAAAAGGACGCAAGAGGTATTTTGTGACAGACCCAAGAATTATAGTGAAACTCCTAGAGAGCAAAATAGAAGAGACAAAATCTTTTCTTCCACTACTGACCGCCCTTCATTCAGTATCCCTTCATCAGCCAAAAATTTCTTTACATGAAGGGGAGAATGGGACAAGGCAGATATATGAAGATACTATCTCATCTCTTTATCCCGGCGATACTATTTTTGGTTTTTCGGGAGATATAAAAACAAATTATATTCTAGACAAGGATCTAGAGAATTATATAAAGGCCCGTGTGAGTAAAAAGGTAAGGAATAAAGTCATTGTGGCTGTTCCGGAGTATGCTGAATTTTTAAGAAAAAACTCTTTGCAAGAATTGCGAGAAGTAAAAGTTTTTACAGAAGTTGAAAACCTAAAAGCACCAAGCGTTGATTTTAAGATTTATGGAAATAAAATAGCGATAATTTCGTATCGTGAAAACTTTTTAGGTATAGTGATTGAAAGCAGAGACATCAGCCAGATGTGTAAAATAATTTTTGAAGCACTTTGGAGTAAAATATAAATTTATGACAATACCAAATCATTTAGCACTAGGTTTAATCATAGGCAAAGCCACGGGCTCTTATGAGATAGCGGTAGCGACATCCGTACTTTTGGATTGCGACCACTTTATTCCTTTGGCGAAGCATGGGTTGTTGAAAAATTTTAAAGTATTTTGGAGTTCAATAATAAAACCAGAAGACCGTTTTGGCGACCAAAGAGGGATTTTACATAATATACTTGCAGTGTTCGCGACGACGCTCTTTAGTTATTTTTTATTCGGACCGCACGTCGCGCTTGTGGTGGGCTTGAGCCATTTTGGCCATATTTTTCTAGATATGATTTCCGATACCGACTCTCGGCTATTCCGACCATTTTCAGATTTTAAAACTCGTGGGTTTATCCCGTATTATTCTAGATATGAAGTATTATTTTTTCTGGGGCTTGTTTTGATTTTTTTAGTTTTGCCCGCCTAATCAATATTAGTATTACCAAACTTCCATCAGCCAAAGCGATTACTGCAGGGTAGAGCCAGGTAGTAAGAGTAAGAGAGCTAAGCGCTAAAATTGATATTGGATAATTTACTGCGCCGACAGCGAAAGACGAGGCATTTTCTTCAAACGGGAATTTGTATGCCTTGCGAAAAGTCGGAATGATAGCAATCATATCTGAAATTGCCACTAAAATCACAGCGTATAATGGATTCTTGGTAAACCACCACAGAAATATTCCGATCAGTGCCCCAGTCAAGGCCAGCCAATCATATTTATCATATTCCACATGGCCTTGCCTGAAACCGATTAAAGCGATGATGAAACAAAGAAGGGCATTTACGCCTAGAATCCAAGATCCAGAGCCACCACCAGAAACTAGTACAGCCGAAAAAGCCACAATGTTGATGACGGACCAGACAAACCAAGTAAAAGCGTGCGGTTTGGTTTTACCTTTCCAAATTCCGGCAAAATAAATTCCGTAGCTTACGGCATGAATCAAAACCGTTAAATATCCCAAAAGGATTTTGTATTCCACTCTAGAAATTTTAACACACTAGTATACTTCTTGTTGATAGCAGGTTTCACAGTAAATTTTTTCAGGGCGGTCGGGGGAGGAATAGTGTGAAAAAATAAAAAGGTGACTCTAGGTCACCCTTTGATAGTTGCTATAATGGTAAAATACTCCATAACCACTTTGCCCACCAGATTACTAAAACAAACCCAACAATAAATAAAATACCTTCCAAGCAACCCTCTTTCTCTTCTTGCTGACTGTTCATATTATTTTAAATTTTTTAGTCTTCTAGTATTTCTAACAACAGCTTCTAAGCTCGATAGTAAAAACAGACCCCCTAATATTGGACCCAAAGAGGAAAGGACAATACTACCTATTAAGTACACCAACCATTCTTCTTTTATGTCCCGATACCATAATAGGGGCACAGGTTTATAATTTTGATGAACAACATCTATAAGTACTGATATCCACACCAAAATAAAACCAGAAGTGAACCATTGCCATGAAAAAAGAAATGATCCAATAAATTCATAGGTTATATTTATCATTTTTATTTTTTTTACAAACAACAACTCGTTGTTCTAGTTAGATTATAATGAGTTAAACATAATTGTCAATATTCGTTATCAAAATATGTGGATAAATAAGCTTATTTTGAAGGTTAAAAATAATTAGTAGGAATTTTGTTGATAGACGTTGACAAAATTTAAGGGTTGGAATACAATATAGAAATGCAGAATGAGAATTTGGATTTAAAGAAAACTTTGGAATTTATTGGCTTCTCCGAGAAGGAAGTTTCTGTGTATTTAGCTCTACTTGAACTCGGTAAAGGTACAGTTACGCAGATTTCCCGCAAAGCTGGCATCAATCGCCCAACGGGGTATCACGTGCTTGATTCTTTGGCGCTTAAAGGGCTGGTAAAAATTTCCGGCAAGGAACCAAAGCAAGAATACGTGGCAGAATCCCCAGACCAAATTGAGAAAATGCTATTAGAGAAAATTGAGAATGAAAAAAAGTTTTTAAGCGAAGCAAAGAAGATTATCCCGGAATTAAAATCCATACACAATATCTCCGATAGACCCAAAGTTTTATTTTATGAAGGCAGAGAGGGAATAGAAAAAGTTTACGAAGATACTTTAACTTCATGCGAACCAATTCGCGCTTATGCTTCAGTAGAAAATATGCATACGGGACTTCCAGGATATTTCCCAGAGTATTATGAACGAAGAGCTAAAAAAGGAATTGCAATTAGAGCCATAATTCCGGATTCAGACACGGGCAGAGAACGCAAAACCTTTGATGCAAAAGAAATGCGCGAGACGGCACTAGTGCCAAAACATATGTTTGATTTTATTCCCGAGATAAATATTTATGATAACAAAGTAATGATAGCTTCTTGGCGAGAGAAACTTGGAATAATTATTGAATCAGTGGAGATTGCAGATGCAATGAAAAAAATCTACGAACTTGCATGGGCAGAGGCAAAGAGGTTGGACAAAAAAGAAATTACTTAAAAATTTTCTCAATCAAGCGGGTGCTCCAAGAAGTGAGGTTGAAGATGACGGCGAGGGTGAGGAGAGGTAGAGAGAGTCCTGGACTGATGAAGGAGAGAGGGATGGCGATGAGTCCAAAGACGACCGGCACGAGGGTGCGGATGGTGGACCAATGGATTTCCCGCGCGCTTATTTCCGGATTTTTGATATTGTCAGAGTAAAGAACATATTTGCGCATCCAGTATAAAGTGAGACCTATCAAGATTGTATGAACGCTGAAAATTGAAATTGCTAATTGATTTTGATTGAAGTTACCGAGGAGGCTGGTGGAAAATGGCACAAGAGAAATGAACATAAAGAAAAGCGCATTGATGTTTGCAAGCCGTGAGTCAATATTTTTTGCGTAGATGGAGATGAAGAAATGGTGCGCTCGCCAGTAGGTAAAGAGAAGGGCGAAAGAGAGAACATAAGAGAGAAATGATGGCAGGAGCTTGGTGATTTCGTACCATAGCTCTTGGTTGGTCGGGTCAGCAAAAAAAGATGGCACGCGCAGTTCAAAAACGAGCAGGGTCATAACGATGGCAAATATGCCGTCGGAAAGTTCATCTAGTCGGGTGTGCTTCATATGTGAATATCATAACACGAAGAATTTTAAAATAGCAAAATTTATTCGTTATCAATTTTTACTCGACACGCATATTTTGCTGGTGCAAAATTGCTATGCTCGGCTACCCGCCTGCGCAATGTCTTGTAAAAATTATAACTTCGGAAAGCATAGAATTATGATAAGATATTTCTATGCGCATTGGCATTTTTGATTCAGGGGTGGGGGGGCTTATTATCGCACAGGCGATAAGAGAGCTTATGCCGGAATATGATTATGTGTATTTGGGCGACACGAAAAGGGTGCCCTACGGAAACAGGAGCCATGAAGCGGTGTATCAATTTACCAAAGAAGCGGTGAATTATCTCTCCAGAAAAAAAAGTTGCGCGCTCATCGTGGTAGCTTGCAATACTGCTTCCGCCAGAGCCGTCGCGAGGATTCAAAAAGAGATGGCTAAAATGCCGGAAGGGAAACACACTAAAGTACTCGGAGTTTTGGTGCCGGCCTGCGAAGAGGCGGCTTTGCACTCTCGGGTGGGTGTGCTTGCAACAGTAGGCACGGTCACTTCACGGTCTTTTGTGACAGAGATAAAAAAATTAAATGCAAAGTGCCGAGTCTTGCAAAATCCCGCGCCGATCTTGGTGCCTCTTGCGGAAGCGGGGGAGAGCGAGCTTGCAAAGCCGTTTTTAAAAAAATATTTGGAGCCACTTTTGAAAGAGCGGGTGGAAGCGATAGTGCTTGGTTGCACGCACTATCCGATATTCAAAGAGGAAATAAAAAATTTGATTCCAAAAGGTATGCGAATAATTTCTCAAGATGAATTTATTCCAAAAAAATTAGCGGACTATTTAGAACGGCATGGAAATATAAAAAAGAAACTCTCCAAAAGTGGTAAAGTAGAAATTCTTCTCACCGACAAAACGCAAAACATCGAAGACCTCACCCGCGCCTGGTTCGGAGAAAATTTGGAATCCAAAATTGTTAGTCTGTAAGCGCTTGACTTGCTGTAGCACATTGTGCTACACTTTGAATATGAGAACCACATTAAACATTTCAATGCCACCAAAGCTATTTTCTAAAGTAGAAAAAGCCGTGGCCGAGCACAATTATTCATCCGTTAGTGAGTTTTTTCGCGATGCCATAAGGGCTTGGGAGGAAGATCAAATCATAAAGAGTTTAAAGCAAAGTCAGATTGAAGCTAGGGCTGGAAAGACGAAAGTCCTGCGCTCACTTCGTGATTTGCGATAAATTATGATAATAAGGTATACAGCAAAATTCAAGCGAGAATACTCAAAGCTGATTTTAGAAATACAGAAAAAAGCAGAAACGCGCGAAAAGGTATTTCGCTTAAGCCCTTTTGCTCCCACATTAAAAACACATAAATTGTCCGGAGATTTAGAAGACCTTTGGGCTTTTTCTGTTGATTATAATTATCGGATTATTTTTGAATTTTTGGAAAATGAAATAGTCATTTTTCACTCTATCGGTGACCACGATATTTATAAATAAAACACATATACGCCATGGCGTATATGTGTAAACTTAGTTTCTAATATCTATTAATACCGGGCAATGATCCGAACCCAAGACTTCGGGGAGGATTTTGGCGGACCGTATTTTTGATTTTAGTTTGGAGCTTGCGAAGATGTAGTCTATCCGCCAGCCGATGTTCCTAGCGCGGGCGTTCGCAAAGTGGCTCCACCAAGTGTAGTGCCCGTTGCCACGGGTTTTCATTCGGAAAGTGTCCACGAAGCCGGCGGAAACAATTTTATCTGCACCCTCGCGCTCTTCTTTAGTGAAACCTTTTTTGCCATCGTTTTCTTTCGGTCGAGCGAGGTCATCCGCTGTGTGAGCGACGTTTAAGTCTCCACAGAAGATTACCGGTTTTAACTTGTCTAAACTTTTTACATATTCCAAAAAGGCAGGGTCCCAATTTTTATGGCGGAGGGGAATGCGAGACAAATCGTCTTTGGCATTCGGGGTGTACACCGTGACGATGAAGAAATTTTTAAATTCTGCGCAAATGACTCGGCCTTCTTTATTCGGGTCGCCATATTTATCTGCGAGTTTGTATTTTTTCGTAATTTTCTCTGGGATATTTAAAGTTATAGATATAGGTTTTTGTTTCGTGAAAATAGCAGTGCCACTGTAGCCCTTTTTCTTGGCTGAGTTCCAATATTCTTCGTACTCTGGTAAATCCACTTCGCTCTGATTCTGTTCGGCTTTAGTTTCCTGCAAGCACAAAATATCTGGCTGGTATTTCTTTACAAAACTCTCAAAAAGTCCCTTCTTATGCACCGCCCGTATTCCATTTACATTCCATGTGATAATTCTCATTTTGTTTAATCAGATTATTTTATAATAACACGAAGCATAAAAATAAATATTTGCTCACCGCGCATATTCGCGTGCTCACAAATTGCTATGCTCGGCTACCCGCCTGCGCAATGGTTCTCAAATACTTATCTTTATGCTTCTACTTTCGGTTGTGAAACTTTTTATGTATATCTCGCAAGTGTTTGTCAGTCACGTGGGTATATATCTGGGTCGTGCCGATGTTGGCGTGGCCGAGAATCGCTTGCACACTGCGGAGGTCGGCGCCGTTACCTAGGAGGTCGGTCGCAAACATATGGCGCATAACGTGAGGAGTGACTTTTTTAGATATGCCGGCTTTAGTAGCATGCGCTTTTACTATTCTTTCGATACTTCGGCGAGTTAATGAATTGCCCTGCGTTAGGTCTTGCCTAACGCTAACGTTTTTCTCTTTACTTTTTACGCCTATTTCGTTGCCGATTTGCACAAAGAGGGCATCACTCATATCTTTTCTCATACTCAAATATTTTTTGACGGCATCTTTGGCAACATCCGATATAAAAACCACTCGCACTTTTCCGCCTTTTCCGCGGATTGAGAGTTCAGGAGTAGAGAGATCAATGTCGGAAGTGAGCGAGCAGAGTTCCGAGACACGGAGACCAGTGGAAAAAAGAAGTTCCAAAATCGCTTTATCTCGAACATCTTTGAGTTCGGTGCCAGAAGGGGAGTCCATCAACCTTTTTAACTCTGTAGATGTGATTAAGTCCAGAGTTCTTTCTGAAACTTTGGCAAGTTCAATACGCTCGGCGGGGAGAGTTTTTATATTTTCCCGCGCGAGATATTTGAGAAAGGCGCGGAGGGCTATCAGGTAATAATTTTGCGTTTTTTTGGAAAGGGTAACGCCCTCGGCGCGGTTGTTGCCTGTAGATTGGCGGTTTAGCCACAAACGAAATTCACGAACCATATTGTCGGAGATTTTGTCTGGGGCATCATTTTTAGTGTAATTCAAAAAGCGAGAAAGATAGCGGTCATAATTCTCCACCGTGTGAAGCGACCGACCTTTTTCTATTTCTATGTATTCCAAGAATTGAGTTTTTAGCGCTTTGAGCGATGCCATCCCGATACTAAAATTTTAATCTTAATAATTCCTTTTGACCTTTATGTTGCCCGAACACTTTTTTATCTGTAGATTACGTAATCAAAAATTTAGTACGGGACAAGTCTGTAAATTATACCATGTCGCACAATATGAGGTTGCAATTTCTCTTGTTTTATGCTATTATTCCGACATGTTGAAAACAAAGAAAAAGCAGACAGTTATCAAGAAACATCAGAAGCACGAGAAGGACACTGGCTCTTCCGTGGTGCAGGTGGCCGTCTTATCTACTCAAATTGACGAACTTGCGAAACATTTAAAGAAACATAAGAAGGACAACAGCTCTCGGAGAGGGCTAATTAAGATGGTGGCTGACCGCCGAACTCATTTGAAGTATCTAGAGCGCAAAGATAAAGACGCTCATTCTAAAATCCTAAAGAGTCTCGACTTAAAATAATTTTTTATAGTATAATTTCTAATATATGACAGTTATCAAACACAAAGAACAGAGAGTGGGAGTTTTTATAGACACTCAAAATCTATATCACTCCGCTCGGAATTTATATAAAGCGCGGGTGAATTTTGGCGCAGTCTTAAAAGACGCGGTGGCAGGCAGAGCGCTGGTGCGGGCGGTGGCATACGTCATCACTACGGAGGCAGGGGACGAGAAAAACTTTTTCGAAGCGCTGGAAAAGCTCGGCATTGAAACCAAAACCAAAGATTTACAAATATTTGCCGGTGGAACAAAAAAAGCGGATTGGGATGTGGGGCTCGCGGTAGATGCGATTAAAATGTCACCTCGGCTAGACTCGGTGGTGATAATCTCGGGCGACGGCGACTTTATTCCACTAGTTGAATACTTGCAAACCATCGGGGTGCAAGTGGAAGTTGTTTCCTTTGGCAAGTCAACCTCTGGCAAACTGCGCGAAGTGGTGGACGACTTCGTGGACCTCTCCCTAAATCCAAAAAAATATTTGATTGGGGTGAGGTAAAACCTTGCTTTTTTAAGTAAAGTGTGATATAATATAAAGAGGTGTAGTGGAGAATGTTTAGAGTTTAAAAACATTGAATTTTAAGCATTCTTCACTAAAAGTTTTTTAAAATGAAAATAAAATATCAGATTTTCGATCTTTCTCGGATCTCTAATTCTGGGAAAAACGAAACCCGTAAAGTATATGCGGTTGTTCAGACAGAAGACGGAAGTTATTCAAAAAACTTTACCATCTCTGAAGAGAGCACCCCTTACTTTGGTAGTCGTGGTAAATGGCACCAACAAGAAATTAAAAGAGAGTTGGTGGAAATGGAATTACCACAAGAAATTGTTGTCAAGTTTGAGATGGCCTATGCTGAGCACCTCGCCTACCTTGCCGAGAGAGAGTTGGCACAGAAAGATAAGGAAAAGGAGGCAAAAGAACATGCTGAGTGGTTGGAGCATCGTAAAGAAACTCCGGCTATAAATGGTAAAAGCTATGGCGAGTTGTCTTTCAAAGTCAGAGGGACTCTCGACACCATAGACTTCGGCGATTTTCCAGATTGTGAGCTTAAACACATCTTGATCATGCTTTATCTTTTTGCCTTTGATCGAGATAAAGAAGTTGCCTGGAATAAATATTGGCACGAGACTTGGCTCTCTGCCCCAAAGGGTATCTATTTAGCAAAAGTGTTAGATATAAAACCCGCGAGAACAACAATGGATAGCCTTCCTGAGTGGTTACGGGAAGATGAAGATGAAGATGAGGAAGTGAAGCAGAAAGAGGAGTATCTGTTGGTAGAGAAAGAAACTAAAAACAGTATTCTTTTCTCTATACCCCCAGAATTTCTGGACGAATTCCAGGACTGGGATTTAAAAGAAGATCTTATATTGATGATAAGCATAAGTGAGATCTAAAACACAACGGTTGAAAGTGATGTCAAATTCACTCGCAACCGTTTTTTTATTTGAAAATATAATAGAGAGATGCTAGTATCATGATGTATTCATTGAAATGAGTAAGTTTATCAGTCCCGATGTAAAGTCGGGACCCCGACACAAGACGATTAACTCTTGGCGTCGGGGTTAACAAAAAGTTCGTCTTTAGATAGAGATAATGTTAGACGCTTCGGGGAAACACCAGCGTTAAACAATACTTTATTCTGGAGACGAATAATGGGAGCGAGTTTACCCCAGTGAAATGATGACTTCGTCATCTCCGCTACGCGGATTTCACGGGGTAGTGAAATAAATAGTCGCTTTGCTCCTTTTATATCAAACTATGCAAATAAAAGAATATGTTTTAGAATTAGCAGGCAAAAAAGTAAAAGCTACTTTTACGGACTTAGCAGAACAAGCGCACGGCTCGGTGATGATGCAGTGCGGAGAAACTATTGTACTCGCGACTGCATGCATGAGTCGCGACCGCCAAGACGGTTTAGGATTTTTTAATCTGACGGTGGATTACATCGAAAAGTTTTACGCCTCCGGAAAAATTTCGGGAAGTCGTTTTGTGAAGCGCGAAGGTAAGCCGTCGGAAGACGCAATCCTCGCTTCGCGGGTGATAGACCGGACTCTCCGTCCGCTTTTTGAGCAGTCTATCCGCCACGCGGTGCAAGTGATTGTCACCGTGATTTCCGTGGATGAAAATGACCCGGTGATACTCGCGATAAACGCAGCGTCCTTAGCGCTTTCAGTATCGAACATTCCTTGGGCCGGGCCAGTCGGCGCGGTGCGTATAGGCAAATACGATACAGAAAATCTTTTAGTAAACGCGCCGAAGTCCATCCGCGAAGACGAAACCAAATACAAATACGACCTCGTGGTTTGCGGAAAAGACGGCAATATCAATATGATTGAAGCTTCCGCGCACCAAACTAAAGAGGATGAATTAGAGCTCGCGCTTATGGAGGCGAGTAAGGCGATAACTCTACTTGAAAATTTCCAAAAGAAAATCGCCAAAGAAATGGGGAAAGAGAAAAGAGTAATAGAAAAAGAAACTGTGAGCCCCGAATCAGTTGCGCTTTTTAATGAAAACATACTGCCCGAAATGAAGGACGCAATTTTTGATGGACCCGGGAAAAAGAGAATCGATGAGCTTCATACTATTTGGAACAATTTAGTCAAAGGAAAATTTCCGGAACGAGAAAATTTTGACCCGGAAGATGATTTGTTTGATGATACTGAAAATGAAATTTTGCACGAGAGCGCTATCAAAGAAGGTAAGCGCGCCGATGGCAGAGCCATGGATGAAGTGCGAGATTTGTTTGCCCAAGCGGGCGGACTCTCCTCTGTGCTTCACGGCTCCGGAATATTTTACAGAGGAGGCACCCACGTGCTCTCGGTACTCACGCTCGGCGGACCGGAAGATAGGCATATGATAGACACGATGCAACTAGACACTCAAAAAAGATTTATGCATCACTATAATTTTCCGCCGTACTCCGCGGGAGAAACCGGTCGCGCTGGATTTACAAATCGTCGCGAAGTGGGCCACGGCGCGCTCGCAGAAAAAGCGCTCCTTATGGTTCTTCCGCGAGAAGAAGATTTTCCATACACTATCCGCGTGGTTTCCGAATCGATGGCATCCAACGGCTCCACTTCGCAAGCTTCCATTTGCGCTTCCACTCTCGCGCTCATGGACGGCGGTGTGCCAATCAAAGCGCCGGTAGCAGGAATTGCGATGGGGCTAATGCTGAGCAAAGCGAAGTCCCGAGGCGACGCCGAGGGATATGAATACAAAATTTTGACTGATATCCAAGGCCCCGAGGACCACTATGGCGATATGGATTTCAAAGTTGCAGGCACGAGAACAGGGATTACTGCGATTCAACTTGATGTCAAAGTAGAAGGCGTGCCGATAAAAATTCTAGGCGAGGCAATGCGTCAAGCAAAAACCGCGCACGCAAAAATTTTAGACAAAATAGAATCCGTGATTGCCAAACCTCGCGCGGATATTTCCCCAAACGCGCCGAAGATTTTGATAATCAAAATCAAGCCAGATCAAATTGGGCTCGTGATTGGTGGAGGTGGAAAAACTATTAAAGAGATAATGGAGAAAACTGGCGCCGAGATTACGATTGAAGACGATGGCAGGGTGTATCTGACCGGCAAAGGGGAATCCGCAGAGAAAGCCAAGAAGATTGTGGAGAGCATGACCCGTGAATTTAAAGTGGGCGAAGTCTTGGAAGGCAAGGTGGTCAAGATTGCGGAATTCGGAGCGTTTGTGGAATTAAACGAATGGACCGATGGCATGGTGCACATCTCCGAGCTTGCGCCGTTTAGAGTGGAGAGGGTATCTGACTTGGTAAAGGAAGGTATGGTGGTGCCGGTAAAAATCATCAAGGTAGATACCGAGCGAGGTAAACTAAGCTTGTCTATCAAAGAAGCGAATAAAGATTTTTTTAAGCCGAAAAATTAAATAGTGTGTTAAAATAACGAGGTGGAACCTGAGACAAAAACCAAAAAAATAGAGACTCTGGCGGATGATATGGCTAAAGTCCTCAAGGAGAATAAAGATGGCTTGATTCAGAAAGTGATTCATGAGGAAGAAGAGCACGAAGAAGAAAAAAAGCAGTTTTCTCCAGAGTCACCACAGAATAAACGCTTTCTTTTGGGCGGTTCGGTGTTTCTACTTTTAGCTTTTGGGGCACTTTTGTATTTTATTTTAAACAAAGAAGCTTTCACAGTGGAAGTCGCTCCGCAGTTTGCGCCACTTATCTTTACTGATCACTACTCTACGGTAAATATTGGCGAGCTTACGAAAGAAGAAATAGCCGGTGGAATATTGTTGAAGATAGGAGAAACAGGAGTAGAGAAAGGTGGAATTGAAGGCGTGTATCTTGCTGAAGGCAAGAAAATTCTTGGGCTTTCGGATTTTTCGGCTCGTATTGGAAGCACTTTAAAAGCTACGGAAGATAATTTTTTAAGCGAGAATTTTCTTTTGGGTATTTTTGTCACCAAGACCAAACCATTTCGAACGGAAGATAAAACTTTACCCAAAGCGGAAGGAGATCTTTTTTTCCTGCTTAAAACGCGTTCCTTTACCGATGTGTTCACGGACTTGCAGATTTGGGAAGAAAAAATGTTTGCCGACCTTCATGATTTTTTCGGAGTTCCGGTGAATGCGGAAACAGCGTATCTCTTAACCAAAGACTTTGTTGATGGCATAATACACAACAAAAATGCGCGCATTCTTTACGATACTCTGGGAGGGATTGTTATGATGTATGTGTATGCCGACGAGACCTCTGTCATAATTACAGATTCGCCCGAAGCGACCGGCGAAGTAATTCTACGTCTCTCCGGCAGTCGAATCAAAAAGTAATCCTTTGTTGCGCAGGGTTTTCTTTACATTTGCTAATCGGATTTAAAATGCTATCATATGGCTACTTGTCCCGTACTAAATTTTTGGGTAAGTAGCATAAGAATGAAACGGGATTCTAGGAGAATAAAAATATTTTCGTAATTATTATTTTAAAATTTTAGTACTGAGATGTTAGACAAGAAAAAAATTAAAGAGAAACTAGAGGACGAGAGAGATATGTTACTTGGTCAGTTGAAAGATATAGGTAAAATGAATAATGATACAAAGGAATGGGAGGCGGTGCCGGAAGAAATAACTTATCCGGAATCCGACCAAAACGATATGGCGGATCGTTTTGAAGACTTTGAATCACGGAGTTCTATGATTAAAGCGCTGGAACCGAGACTCATCAATATTTTACAGGCACTCAAAAATATTAATAAAGACTCTTTTGGTCTTTGTGAAGTATGCGGAAAACCGATAGAGATGGCTCGTCTGGAAGCCAATCCGGCAGCGAAAACCTGCAAAAAACATTTAGAAAATTAACGAACGAAGTGAGTATAATTTTCTTAACCCTGTTAAATCCTTGCCGAAGGCAAGGAAAAATCAAAAAGATTTTTATTTAACAGGGTGACGATTTAAATAATCGCTTCGCTCATTTTAAATCAATCATGAGCTTCGCAAAAGTATACTCGGCGCAAGTAAATCTCCTCTCGGGAGCAATTGTGACTATTGAAGTGGATTTATCCAAAGGCCTGCATACTTTCTCTGTGGTGGGTCTGCCGGACAAAGCCGTGGATGAGAGTAAAGACCGAGTGAGCTCGGCGATAAAAAATTCTGGTTATAAATCTCCAAAAGGCAAGAATCAGAAAATAGTTATTTCGCTCTCACCGGCGGACCTCAAAAAGGAGGGGCCGTTTTTTGACCTAGCGATGGCGCTCGCCTATTTGCGCGCCTCGGGTGATATTAAATTCAGTCCGGAGAAAAAAATTTTCCTAGGCGAGCTTGGACTCGACGGAGTGTTGCGAAAAATTCGAGGAGCTTTGCCACTGGTCCAAGAAGCGAAAAAGAGGGGATACGAAGAAGTGTATCTGCCCAAAGAAAACACTCTTGAGGGCGCGCTGGTAGAAGGCATAAAAATTTTTGGTGTAGGTAGTTTGAATGAAGTCATAGAGCATTTGGCTTCGACACTCAAAGAGGTCGGAGTCTCAACTTCGAGTAAGACTCGAACGTTGGGAATGAAAATTCCTGTTCAGCCAAAGACAGAAATAAATTACGAACGCGAGCGCAAGGGCGCGGATTTTGCCGAAGTGCGCGGACAAGAGGGAGCGAAAAGAGGTTTGGAAATCGCGGCGGCCGGCGGGCACAATATCGCCATGTATGGCCCGCCGGGCACAGGCAAGACTATGCTGGCGCGAGCTTTTTCTGGTTTGCTTCCGGACTTGGGCACGGACGATGTGCTTGAAATTACAGGTATCCACTCTGTAGCAGGGGCCACCGGTGGCGAGCTCGTGGTTGCGCCTCCTTTTCGCTCGCCACATCACACCGCTTCCTATGTTTCCATGATCGGTGGAGGAACATATCCCAAGCCCGGCGAAGTGACCCTTGCGCACAGGGGCGTACTTTTCCTTGACGAATTTCCAGAATTTGAAAAGCGGGTGATAGAGAGTTTGAGGCAACCCTTAGAAGACAACATAGTCTCCATTTCGCGTGCCAAAGGTTCGGCGATTTTCCCGTCGAATTTTATTTTAATCGCCGCCATGAATCCTTGCCCGTGTGGCAACGCTGGAAACAAAACCAAAGCGTGCATTTGTAAACCATCCGACCTAGACAGATATAAAAGAAAACTCTCGGGGCCAATTATGGACCGCATAGATTTGTGGGTCTCGGTTGGGAATGTTGATTTTAAAAAATTAGGCGGGGAGGGGGATGGCGAACGAAGCAACAGTATTCGTGAGCGAGTAAAGAGCGCGAGAAAAATTCAGAGCGAAAGGTTTAAAAAATACGGTCGCGCTTTCAAGACCAATAGCGAGATGGGTGTAAAAGATTTAAACAATATCGTGAAATTATCCGAAGACGTGCGCGAACTCCTAGACAACTCTGCCGAGCGTCTGGCACTATCCGCCCGCGCCTATCACCGCGTCATCAAAATCGCCCGCACCATCGCCGACCTAGAATCCTCAACCGAAATAACCCAATCCCACATACTAGAAGCTATCCAGTATAGACCGAAAGTAAATGAGTAGATATACCTAAGATGAGTTTTTGAAAAATTGGTATATACTATGAGGTATGAGGCTTGACTTTAATACACACTATGTATATACTACGTATATATGTCACAAACAGTAATAAATTTTAAAATAGACAAGAAGTTAAAAGCTGATGCCAAAGAAGTTCTAGATGAAATGGGGCTTAATTTTTCTATTGTTATGAATGCCTATTTAAAGAAATTAATTTCTGAAAAAAGAATAGAATTTACTGTGGAAGAAAAACCAAATGCTCGTTTACGAAAAGCAATCAAGGATTCTGAGAAAATGATCAAAAGTGGTAAGTATAAGGTATATAAAACGAATGAAGATTTTGAGAAGTACCTACTCTCTTAATTTATGCTAAATATAATAACTGACACAAAATTCAAAAAGTCTTTTAAAAAGAAGGATAAATTTGTGCAAAATAAAACTATCGAGCGTATTAGAATTTTTAGAAAGGACCCTTTTAATATTTTATTAAATAATCATTCTCTTGAAGGAGAATATAAGGGAAAGCGGAGTTTTAATATAACAGGAGATTACAGAATTATATTCTATTATATTAACGAAGATACAGTGTGTTTTATAGATATTGGAACTCATTCAGAATTATACGAATAAAAGATACCCAGTAGTGAGTTTTGGTGATGCGTAAAGCGTATTGTAAAATATCACCAAAATCTACTAACTGGGTTATCCACAGGTGATGTGTTGACAGGTGAACGCTCGTTCACTTATACTTAGATTATTACAAATAATCAGGTGCTAGAAGCTAGTTACTAGTCGCTAGAACCTAATCAATACAATGTCACAATCACAATATTTAAAAATGTTAGAGAAGGAGATTCAGAAGATTAATAAGAAGATAGATTTTAAAATTCTTCGCGGGGAGGATTACAGGAGAGAAGCGCGAGACCACAAGCTTATGCTTCGCCACTTGCGCTATCACACAGAGAGAGGATTCTTTAACCGGTTTTTTCTTCGCAACTTTTCTTTCTAAAATATGCAAACTGACTACCAGAAGAAAATCCAAAGTTTTTACAAAGCAGAAAATCGCATGCCGACGTATACGGAGATGACGAAGCTTTTCGGTTTCAAATCTAAAAATGCTGTTGCCAAAGTGGTGGGGAAACTCTTAGACTCTGGAGTCGTTGAGAAAGACCATCTCGGGCGCTTGATGCCTGCGAAAAGCTTTAACGATATTGCCATGCTCGGGTTTGTGACGGCTGGGTTTCCGGCAAGCGTGGAGGAAGAGTTGACGGATAGAATAAATCTGGAGGATTTGCTCATCGGCAAAAAAGAAATTACTTTTATGCTCGAAGTGGACGGCGATTCTATGATAGACGCGCATATAGAAAAAGGGGATATGGTGATAGTAGAAAAGACGAGTGTGGCGAAAGATATGGATATAATAATTGCTGAAGTGGATGGGGAGTTTACGATGAAATATCTTCGCGAGAAGGGTGGTAAACGCTTTCTCGAACCTGCGAATAAAAAATACAAGCCTATCTATCCAAAATATGATTTGAAAGTGATTGCGAAAGTAAAAGCGGTAATCAGGAAATACTAAGAGAATCTTATTAATTTTGGTATAATCAAGACATGACACCAACAATAAAAAAGAAAAATTTAGGTCAGTTTTTCACCTCTAATGCCAATTATATATTTAAGGGTTTTGAAAAGTTTGTTAAAGATAAGAATATTACTGATCCTTTTGCTGGTAATGGTGATTTATTGAATTGGGCCAAAAGTAATGGAGCCTCTTCTTTGAAGGGTTTTGATGTTGATAAAAGTCTAGAATCAAAAATAATTTCTTTTAATGATAGTTTGCTTAATCCAAAAAAGTACAAATTCATAATAACTAATCCGCCCTATTTGAATATTAATAAGGCCAGTAGAGAAACAAAAGATAAATATTTTTTTCATTCTCAGTATGAGGATCTGTATCAGATCTCTTTAAGTTCTATCCTAAATAGCGAAGAAGGAATTATAGTAGTGCCAATTAATTTTCTATCTGCTGAAAATTCTACTAAGATAAGAGATGTGTTTTTTGGTAATTTTGAAATTATTAGGTTAAATATTTTCAAACATCGTGTTTTTGAAGATACATCGTATAATGTTATATCTTTCTATTTTAGAAGAAAAAAGAATTTATCTCAAAGTATTAATAAAATTAACGCAACAATATTTCCAGAGGGAGAGAAAATATTTTTCACCCTTAAAAAAGAGCATAACTGGCAGTTTGGCGGAGAGTTTTTGAAAAAGATTCAAAAAGTTAAGAATCATCTGGGGGTCAAACGTTTAACTAGGGAGTTTTTAGACGAAGGGAACGAGGAAGTTATACTGGCTGTTCAGAACCCAAAATATAAAACTAAAGTTAACTTAAGTAGTAAAACTAAAAAACTCTTGGAGAATAACATAATAGTATTAAAAGCAATTGATAGTAAAAATGGAGATCAGATAAAGCTTGATGACATTAGAAATTACGATGTTAGTGGTATTTTAGGCAAAAATACTTCCCGCAATATGGCACATTTGATATTTAATAAAAACTTACCCCTAAAAGAGCAAGAAAAATTAATAGAAAAATTTAATTCTGTGTTATATAAAACTAGGCAAAAATACTTCTCTTTATTTTTGACAAATTTTAGGGATAATGGTAGAAAAAGGATATCTTTTGATTTCAGTTACAAGTTTTTGAATTATTTATATCAAGAAAGCAGGAGATGATATTTGTGTCTAAAATACCCAATTACGATAAAGAATTTAAGAAAAAAATAAAGAATAACTTAAATGAAGTTGTTTCTTTGTTGACCAAAGACGAAAAAGGTATGCTTGAAAAGGTAGCGACTTTTTCAAGTAGATTTGATTTTAAAACCAAAAATGTAAAATTTAAAATAAAAAAAGATAAAATGTTTCGTGCCCACTTCGCCAAAGATCCTGGTAAGCAAAATTTATATCAAAATCTGGCTGCACAATACATTAAGAACGTAAAAGGTGTTAAAAATTTCGTGAGTCTTGGTAATAACGCGAAAGTTATTTCAAGTGGTGCAGTGATGAGTAGAGTTCAATTCAGACAAATGGGTGGGGTAGATGAAGCTAAGACTTTAGATTTTGAGTGGGATTATAAAGGTTGCCACTTTTTTGCTTCCCATAAATATACCAAATCCGAAGAAGGTGGAGGAGCGCAAGGCAATCAATATAAAGATGTTCAAATGTTTATAAGACAGTCTTTGCCATCTACTCTCAAAAACACTTACTTCTTAGCGATTTGCGATGGTAATTTTTACAACGGTAGAGATACAATAGGTAATACTTCACGGTTGGAAAGATTGAAGAACATGTCAAACAATAGAAACGTTTTCGCTATGCGTTTGAATGAATTAGAAGGTTGGTTAAAGGAAAAATTTAAAGATTGATATTATTGTAATAATCGCAATCATATATACAGTTACCAGGAAACACTAAAACTCAAAAACACCCACGAATGGGTGCTTTTGATTTTTAGTATTTTATCTCGCGAGATAAAATAGATTACATAACTGCGTCCTTCAAACCTTTTGCAGGTCGGAATTTTGGAACTTTCTTGGCAGCCACTTTGACTTGCTCTCCAGTTTTTGGATTGCGAGCCATGCGCGCTGCGCGAGCTTTTACAGAAAAGATTCCGAAGCCAGCGATTGAAACTTCACCTCCCTTTTTCATGGTGCCGATGATAGCGTCAAACATTCCGTCAACGATTTCTTCAGCTTGCACCTTGGTACCGCCTAGTTTGCCTTGTACCCATTCAGCTAATGCTTGTTTATTCATCCCGTTACGAAATAGAACGCGAACTAATTGGTCATCCAACTAATCAACAATTCTATTCTTATGTTAAATAATAATATCTTTCTTCTCCCATACTAACCGCGTTCGCGATTTCGTACGGGATTCATATGTTTTCGACCTTAAATTGCTACTCTTGTAGTCTCTGCCCATTATATAACAAGGGTTTTTTAAGGGCAAGGGTTGCGAAAAATTCAATGATTGCCGATTTAGTGATATAATCAAGAGGTCGAATTTATTCAAATAACTAAAGAAATTTATATGAGCAACAAAAGTGGGATAGAAGGTTGGGGCAATATGCCAGAAGTTGAAAAGAAGCCAAAGGAAGATGATAAAAGAATAATGAAAGATGGCACTGTAGTGGATATGACAGATAAGACACCTGAGGAAATTAAAGAGGAGCTTGATGCCTATAATCTAAACTAAACAAAAAACCGCCACAAAGGCGGTTTTTTTATTTCTATCTTGCATATTCTATTATTCTCGTCTCCCTGATCATGGTGACTTTGATTTCTCCCGGATATTTGAGTTCTTGCTCTATTTTGGTGGCGATGTCGCGGGCCATAAGCTTGGCTTCAACATCGGAAATTTTTTCAGGGGTGACAAAGATGCGAATTTCGCGTCCGGCTTGGAGGGCGTAGGATTTTTCCACGGCTGGGAAAGCATTTACCAACGCTTCCAATTCTTGCAATCGTTTCAAGTAGTTTTCAACACTGTCTCGCCTTGCGCCGGGCCTGCCACCGGAGATAGCATCTGCCGTCTGCACAATGATAGACTCAATCGTCTCATACGGATAGTCTTCATGGTGGCTTTTCATCGCGGTGATTATTCTCTCATCCGCGCCAAATTTCTGAAGGATGCGCATACCTATCTCCACATGTGTGCCTTGCACTTCATGGTCTAGAGCTTTACCGATGTCGTGCACGAGAGCTCCGGCTTTAGCAATAGCCACATCTGCGCCCAATTCTTCGGCAATCATGCCGGCGATGTGCGCCATTTCAATAGAGTGTTGCAAGACATTTTGTCCGTAACTGGTGCGGAAATAGAGTCGTCCAATAATAGCCACAATGCGGGGATCAAAATTAAATATTCCACACTCATAAACCGCCTGTTCTCCTTTTTCTTTGATAATTTTATTTATTTTTTCTTTGGCGTCTTCCACTACTTCTTCAATCTTGGCTGGTTGAATGCGTCCGTCCAGAATTAAATTCTCAAGTGCGAGGCGAGCCACTTGTCGGCGGACGGGATCAAAAGAGGAGATAACAATAGAGCCCGGAGTATCGTCCACAATCAGTTCCACTCCGGCAGCGCGCTCAAAAGAGCGAATATTGCGCCCTTCTTTACCGATGATTTTGCCTTTGATTTCGTTGTTTGGGATGGCGACTGTGGTAATCATGAATTCCGAAGCAGTAGAAGAAGCTAGACGCTGGATGGAGGTCGCTAGGATATCTTTGGCCCTATTTTCAAGCTTTTCCTCGTTGCTATTTTCAAGTTTTACAATGCGCACCAGAATATCTTGTTCATATTTTTTCTCAATATCGCGCAAGAGCTCTTCTTTTGCCTCTTCTTCGGTGAGTTTGGCCACACGCTCAAGTTCCTTTTTCTTTTCCTCTTCAACCCCTGCCACCCTTTCTTGAACTTTTTTTACTTCTTCTATTTTTATTTTTATGCTTTCAACCTCCTTGTCTACCTCCCTTTGGCGTTCATCCAAAAGCTCATCTTTCTTGATAAGTCTTTTTTCTGTTTCCTTGAAGTCTTCTGCTTTCTTTTTTTCTTCCTCTTCTACTTTTGCCAACCTTTCTTCTGCTTTTTCTTTTGCTTCGTTGGTAATTTTCTGCGCTTCTTCGCGGGCGGTGATAGTCATCTGCTTGATGTCTATTTCAATGGAGCGCTTTTTGCCGAGCGCGACAATCACGCGCAGGTAGTATCCTATCGCTATGCCAAGAAGGAGCACAATCACTCCCGATACGATTATTATTGTTAAGCTCATAAGTCTCTGATCGACTTACAAGAACAAGCCACTATACTTTTCGTGTAGATTTTTGGGTCAAAAGATATAAAGTTTTATCTAATATTACCTTCAGAGACGACATATATGGGATATTCCTATAAATCAACGTAAAAAATTTTTAAAATTTAGACATATTGAATATAACAAAAAATTAGACTTATGTCTAGTGAACGCACAGTTACTGTGCAGGTACCCTTATTTTATAAGAGTTTTAAGACTTTCCGGCAGGAGTTTTTGATTTGGAAACAATTTCGTCCACTACTCCGTATTTTTTGGCTTCCTCGGCATCCATGAAAAAGTCGCGCTCCACATCTTTTTCTATTTGGGGGACGGATTTGCCTGTATTTTTCGCTAAAATTTTATTTAAATTATCTTTGGTTTTTAAAATGTGCTTGGCGGTAATCGCTATGTCTGTGGCTTGACCTTCTACTCCGCCGAGGGGTTGGTGAATCATAACTTCGGCGTTCGGTAGGATAAATCTCTTTCCGTGTTTGCCAGAAGAGAGAATGATGGCAGCTCCAGAAGCCGCGATGCCTACACAAAAAGTAGAAACATCCGGACGAATGTGATTCATAGTGTCCACCACCGCCAGTGTCGCGGTCACAGACCCGCCGGGGGAATTGACATAAAGCGAGATGTCTTTCTTCGGGTCTTCGGATTCCAAGAAAAGAAGTTGCGCAATGACGATATTTGCCACATTGTCGTCTATGGGACCGGCCAAGAATATGATACGCTCTCGGAGGAGTCGGGAGTAAATGTCATAAGCTCGCTCGCCAAACTGACTTTTTTCAATTACTGTTGGGATTAACATATATATGTATACTATCTCTTTTCGGTAATTTTTTCAACCCCGTCACTCGTGAGCGACGGGGTCAAGTTTTCCACAAGTTGTTCGCGTGAGACGGCTTGCTTGTATTTTTGAAAATGCTATCATCTTAAACAATGCGTAAGCGAAAATTTGATGCGAATACTCCGAAAAGCCCAACAAATTTTTCCGTTTTTTATCTCTTAAATCAAGCCCCAGTCAGGGGTTATTTTTTTATATGAGGACAGTTATGAAAAATAAAAATACAAAATCCCGACGCTCTTTTGGGTCGGGGAGCCGACCTAATGCGTCGGCTTTGATTCTAAAAGACGGCACAGAATACGAGGGTGTTAGTTTCGGTAAGAATATATCCGTCTCCGGCGAAGTTGTTTTTGCGACCGGCATGGTGGGTTATCCGGAAGCGCTCACTGACCCGTCGTTTGCCGGTCAGATTTTAGTTTTTACCTATCCGCTCATCGGGAACTATGGTGTGCCTAAAAAAGAATTTTGGGAATCTAAAAAAATCCAAGTTTCTGGACTAATAGTTTCAAGCTATATAGATACACCCTCACATCATTCATCCACCATGTCACTCGGGAATTGGCTAAAAGAACAAAATATTCCGGCGCTCGTTATAAAAGACACGAGAGAGATAACGGAGAAATTGCGCGCCGAAGGCGTGATGCTCGGGAAAATAATTTGTGGTAATAAGAATGTGAAGTTCAAAAATCCGGATTTGGAAAATTTGGTGGCGCAAGTTTCAACTTCTAAAATAGAAGTATATGAAAATAAAAACAAAAAACAAAAAACTGTGGTTTTAATTGATTGCGGAGCGAAACAAAATATTGTGAGGAGGTTGGTGGCACGAAATTTGAAGGTTGTGGTCGTGCCTTGGGATAGTGATGTGACAGGGCTCCAGTTTCCATTCTCGGCGGTGATTATTTCAAATGGTCCGGGCAATCCAGTGCGCGCCAAAGCTACAATCGCAAACATAAAAAAAATTATCGCGCGCAAAATTCCCATCTTGGGAATTTGTCTCGGAAATCAAATATTGGCGCTTGCCGGAGGAGGAACCACTTACAAATTAAAATTCGGACACCGAAGCCAAAATCAACCTTGCGTACTCTCTGGAACTAAAAGAGCTTATCTTACAACGCAAAACCATGGCTTTGCGGTAGCGAAAATTCCAAAAGATTTCAAAGAGTGGTTTTATAATGCAAATGACAATACCAATGAGGGCATTATTCACAAAACTCTACCGTTTATGTCCGTGCAATTTCATCCAGAGAGTTCTCCGGGACCCCTTGATACGGATTGGATTTTTGATTATTTTTTGAAAAAGGCAAAAATAAAATAGAATTTATGAGAGAAAAAAACAAAAGAAAATCAATGAAAAAAATATTAATGCTTGGCAGTGGAGCGCTTAAAATCGGCGAGGCGGGAGAGTTTGATTATAGCGGGAGCCAAGCTATCAAGGCGCTCAAGGAAGAAAAAATTAAAGTTATTTTAGTAAACCCAAACATCGCTACTTTTCAAACTTCTAAAACGCTGGCCGACGAAGTTTATTTTCTGCCCGTAAACGAATATTTCGTGGAAAAAGTAATTAAAAAAGAGCGCCCAGACGGGATTTGTCTCTCTTTTGGCGGACAGACAGCGCTAAATTGCGGGCTGGCATTAGAGCGAAAAGGAATCTTAAAAAAATATAAGGTAAAAGTTTTAGGTAGTCCTATTTCTTCCATAGAACTCACAGAAGACCGGCAGAAATTTGCGGACCACTTGAAAAGTATTGGGATTCCAGTACCACTCTCCGGTACAGCGAAAAATATAAAAGAAGCGCAAAAAGTAGCAAGAGAAATCGGGTTTCCTTTGATGGTTCGAGCCGCTTTTGCCCTCGGTGGACAGAAATCCGGGGTGGCGCAAAATGGAAAAGATTTGAAAGAAATTGTAACGGGCGCGCTCGCAGTTTCTCCGCAAGTCTTGATAGAAAAATATCTTCACCACTACAAAGAAATAGAATACGAGGTAGTGCGAGACAGTTTTGGGAATGTGGTTACCGTCTGCAATATGGAAAACCTTGACCCGCTTGGCATTCACACCGGAGACTCGATTGTGGTGGCTCCGAGCCAGACGCTCACGAATCTTGAATATCATAAACTACGCGAAGCCAGTATAAAAATAGTAGAAAGTCTCAAAATAGTAGGAGAATGCAATGTGCAATATGCATTAAACCCCCGCCCAACTGAACAGTCGTTCGGGCGGGCAAAATCAAAAGGTGGAGCAGTGGATTTTTTTGTAATTGAAGTAAACGCGCGTCTTTCTCGTTCAAGCGCGCTTGCTTCCAAAGCGACCGGCTACCCGCTTGCGTACGTAGCGGCGAAACTCGCGCTCGGGCAAGGTCTTCTTGAAATAAAAAATAAGATTACCGAAGTGACGCAGAGTTTTTTTGAGCCAGCTCTTGATTATGTAGTTGTCAAAATGCCTCGCTGGGATTTGGAAAAATTTAAAGGCGCGTCGGAAGCGATAGGGAGCGCCATGAAGTCTGTCGGAGAAGTGATGGCAATCGGCAGAAGTTTTGAGGAAGCTTTGCAAAAAGCGGTTCGTATGCAGTCCGACGTCGTTGAAGGAGTTACAGACAATGGCTTTCAGGATAAGGCTGAGCTCTTAAAATTTATTAGAACTCCGACCCCCAAGCGACTTTTCGCTATGGTTGCCGGTCTGATGGGTGGGATGAAAGTCTCAGAGCTTTATAAAATTACAGGCATTGACCCGTGGTTCTTGTATAGACTCCAAAATATTGCGAGGTTGGAAAAAAAATTTATAAAAAATAAATCTTTACACAGCGGAAACTTACTTTTATTGAAACAAGCCGGTTTCTCTGACAAAAAAATCGGTAAACTTTGCGGTGAGTCTGAATTTCAAATACGAGATTTACGAAAAAAACTAAAAATCTTGCCTTCTGTTTTTGCGATTGATACTTTAGCCGGAGAAGTGCCGGCAAAGACTAATTATCTGTATCTCACTTATCACGGCAGTCACCATGATGTGACGCCACTTTTGGGAAACGCGATTGTAGTTTTGGGTAGCGGACCGTATCATATCGGTTCTTCGGTAGAATTTGATTGGTCTTGTGTCCACGCGGCGCGCGCGCTTAAAAAACACAAAAAGCAATCAATAATTGTGAATTGTAATCCCGAAACTGTTTCCACGGATTATGATATGTCGGATAGGTTATATTTTGAGAATATTTCATTTGAAACCGTGGCGGATATCTTTGAATTCGAGCGCGCGCATGGCTTGATAATCTCGGTGGGAGGACAGAGGCCGAATAATCTGGCTCAAAAACTTGCAAGAGAAGGTTTTCATATTTTAGGCACCGATGCCTCAAATATCAATCGAGCGGAAGACCGCAATTTATTCTCTGCCATGTTGGATAAGCTCAAAATTGACCAGCCCGAGTGGACCAGTTTTACAAATATGAAAGAAGCGAAAAAGTTTACAGATACTCATGGTTTTCCCGTGTTAGTCCGGCCTTCATACGTGCTCTCTGGGTCTGCAATGAAAGTTTGTTACAATGCAGGCGAGCTTGATACATTTGTTACCAAAGCAGCCATTCTTTCTCCGCTTCATCCGATAACTGTTTCAAAATATATAGAAAATGCCAAAGAACTTGAATTTGATGCCGTCGCTCAAAGAGGGGAGCTCATAATTTATGGCATTTCCGAGCACGTAGAAAATGCAGGGGTGCATTCTGGAGACGCAACCATCGTGTATCCGAGCCAAAGAGTGTATGCTTCTACAGAATATCAATTGCGCAAGATTTCAAAAAAGATTTCTCGCGAACTTTCCGTTACCGGTCCGATAAATATTCAGTTTTTAGTAAAGGACAACAAACCGTATGTCATAGAAGTAAATTTACGCGCTAGTCGCACCTTTCCGCTTCTCTCCAAAGCCATGGATGCGAATTTTCCGGAGATTGCGGTGGATAGTTTCTTTGGTCACGCTTCCGAGCACACGTTTGTTTATCCTAAAAATGTGGTTGTTAAGTCGTCGCAGTTTTCCTTTGGGAGACTCTTGGGCGCTGACCCCATACTGCATGTAGAGATGTCTTCTACCGGAGAAGTGGCTTGTTTTGGCAAGGATTATGATGAAGCTTTACTCAAATCAATTTTAAGTACGAATAGTTTTTCTTTCAAAAAAAAGAGTGCGCTGTTGTCTTTGGGTGGAGAAGTGAATAAAGCTAAATTTTTGGAGGCAGCCAAGATTTTAGAGCGACTTGGTTATAAAATCTTTGCGACAGATACCACGGCTTTATTTTTGAAAAATCAAAATGTCACCTGTGGCAGTGTTCGTAAAGCTTTTGAAAAAGCTCCAAATGTTTTGAACATCATAGAAGGCAAGGAGGTGTCTTTTGTGGTAAATTTAAGTAGGACTCGAAGTACCAAAAATACCATAACTGACGGCTTTCGTATCAGGCGCGCCACCGTAGACAACCAAATTCCGCTTTTTACCGACCTGCATTTAGCCAGGGCTTTTATAAAAGCCTTAGCCAAATACAGAGTCCAAGATTTAGAAGTGAAGTCCTATAAAGAATATTTACAAGATTAAAAAATTCTATGCGTCACCTTTTAAACACCGATAATTTTTCTAAAAGCGAAGTAGAGAAAATTTTATCCAAAGTTCCGGAAATGGAGAAACTGCATAAAGAGGGAGTTACCAAACTACCTTTATCTGGCAAGGTGATTGCGTGTGTTTTTTTTGAACCATCTACTCGTACCCGTCTTTCTTTCGAGACGGCTTCGCTTCGGCTCGGCGCCAGTATTATTTCCGTAGAAGATGCAAAAGAAAATTCTTCGGCGCAAAAAGGAGAGACGATTGAAGATACCGCGCGAACTCTTTCTTGTTATGCCGATTTGATTGTGATGCGTCACTATGAGAAGGGCGCGGTAGAACGGGCTTCCAAGGTTGCCACCAAGCCGGTGATAAATGCCGGAGACGGGGGGAACCAACATCCGTCCCAAGGTTTTTTGGATTTATATACAATTCAAAAAGAACACGGCAGACTGGAAAACCTTTCGGTCGCATTCGTGGGTGACGTGTTAAACAGCAGAACGCTTCACTCTCTGGTGCCGTTGCTTAAACTTTTTTCCGGTAATAAATTTTATTTTATTTCTCCGAAAGAATTAATGCTCGGGGGAGATTTTAGAAAATATCTAAAACAAAATAAAATTGAGTTTGAAGAATTAAACGAGTTAGACGGAGTGCTCTCTGAGGTGGATGTGCTTTATATGACTCGAGTGCAAAAAGAGCGTTTTTCAAATATGGCGGACTATGAAAAAGTGAAAGACTCTTTTTTATTAAAGCCCGAGCATGTAAAAAAATTGAAGAAAGAGACGATTATTATGCATCCACTTCCTCGAGTAAATGAAATTGACCCAAAAATCGATGAAGATTCTCGGGCTGCCTATTTCAGGCAAGCCCAAAATGGGCTGTATGTGCGAATGGCGCTTCTCCTTTATGCCTTAGAGCTCTAATTTGTTAACCTCGCAGGTTGACAAGTAATTTTAAATAAATTATCATAAAAGCATGATAGGAGACATAGCACATGTATGTAATCGAGGTATAGAAAAGAGAAAGATATTTATTGATAAGGGGGATTATGTAAGATTTACAGATAATCTATTTTTATTAAATAATGAATCTGGAAAGATTAGAACTGTCAAAAATATTTTTTCAACTACCAAGAAAATACCAAAGCAAAAAAAGTTGGTTGAAGTTTTAAAATGGAGTTTATTGCCAAATCATTACCATCTACTTCTTTATGAAAATATAGATGATGGTATTTTAGAATTTACAAAAAGATTAGGTAACGCATATACAAAATATTTTAATATTAAGAACGAAGGTAGGAGCGGGTATGTCTTTCAGAATAGAGCAAAAATAATACCAATTAATCAAGAAAAACAATTTTTGTATATTCCGTTTTATATAGATATTAATCCACTTGATTTAATTTTCCCAGATCGAAAAAATATATCATTGTCTGATAATAAAAAAGCGTTAGATTTCTTAAGAGATTATGAGTGGTCTAGTTTTAAGGATTATTTCGGCAAAGGAAATAGAGGAATTATTCTTAATAAAGACTTATTTTATGAACAATTCGATTTGGATCCAAAAACTTATGAAAAAGAACTTTTAAACTCGTCAACCTGCGAGGTTGACGAGTTATTGGGTTTCTAAAAATTGAAATATTTTTTCGTTTGTGAGCACATTCTCGGCGTGCATTCGAGCTCTCTCCGGGTCCGCGTCTTTATAATGCATTAGAATCATTGCCACTTCTTTTGCTACATCGTCTTCGTCCGGTTTGATGCCTTCTGTCTTGCCGATTTCATATAAGACCAAAGAAAGTTTCGCCTTTTTTTCGCCGTCTCCTCGGAAATCTTTCTTCAAGTCCTTCGGTGTTTTATTCAAATGTTTTAAGTAATCCTCAAATTTGAGCCCCATGGCCGTGATGTCGGACTCCATTTTATAAATTATTTTATCTACTTCGGCGTCTACCAAAATTTCTGGCACATCTATCGCTGACTCTCCAATGATTTTTTCTATCATTTTTATTCTGGTTTTTTCTTTCACCAAGTTTTCCTTTTCCAGCTTAATATTTTCTCGCAGTTTGTTTTTGAAATCTACCACATTCTCAAATGACCCCAAGCTTTTGACGAATTCATCGTTTAATTCAGGCAACGAATCCAAAGGACGGTCCTTGGAATCTCCTGAAGGACCGTCCTTTAACTGGGGGGCTTCTGCCAAGTGTTTTTTAGGCGCGCGAGATTTTCTGATGTCTAGAATTGTATTTTCTAAATCTTCATCAGTGACGGTGGTATCTTTTTCTTTATCCGTTATTTCACTTAAAATATTTTTTGCAATTTTTTTATAATCCGGGAGTTTTATCTCCGGCAATATTGCGGTTTTTATTTTAAAACCGAGCGGATTTTTACGGGCAAGTTTGGTAATGGATATTTCCGGCTTGCCGATGGCGTCTATTTTTTCACTTTCATTTATTTCTGCAACTATTTTTGGGTAATGCTCGGAGAGCGCGAGTTCTGCCATTTCTTCCAGAATCTTTATTTCCGGAATTTTTTGCAGGAGAATATGTTCGGGCACTTTACCCTTGCGGAACCCGTCTATTTCCATATGTTCTCCCAGGTGTTTTAGCGTTTTATCAAAATAAGATTCAAAAATATCTGCTTCCAGTTCTCCTTCTATTTCCACGATACTTTTTGGCAATTTGTTTATTTTTACTGGCATAGTTTGTTCATCTTATCCGCAATAAGTTTATTTGTCAAAACAAAACCCTCCATCAAGGAGGGCGTTGTCGCTTTACGTTTTTGGAATTTATTCCAAACCACTATCCAATGAGTCTGTGTCGGCATTTAGATCTAGGTCTGCTTCAATGTCAGATAACTCATCTGAAGTAGGTGCGGTGTTTTCTGGCGCAATCGCATCGGAGTTTGCTTTATCCGCAACCTTGTTTTTTAGAAGGTATACCCCCCCGATAATAAGAATTAAGATAATAATAATTGAGCCGATGAGAGCTCCGCTTGATTTATGTCCTGTTGGTTCCATTTGTTCCATTTTATTTTCCCGCAGATAGCGGGAGAGTTAAATTAATAATTATTTCTTATTCCTCATTATCATCTTCCTCCCCCTCTGCAGTATTACCTTTTAGAGTCCGTACCGCTTGAGAAAGCAGGGTATGAACTTCTTTGAATAGAGCTTTGATTTCAGCGATATCTGCCTTGATGTCTTCGAGCGTAGTGTCCTCCTCGTCCACAGAAGCCTTGAGAGCTTCTATCATACCCATTAAGTCATCCAACTTTTCTTGCGCATCGGCGACCATTTCCTCGGCGCCATTGGTGTCGCCACCTTCGGCTTCTATTTTTTCAATACGAGTTTGGATACGGTCTGCAATATTGGACAAATTTTCTGCTCTTTGCATCATTCCCACTGCGATACGAGTGCGAGCAAGTTTCTTTTTATCGTTCACTATTTGTTGCATCTCTTCTCTCCACTCTACCTTCCTTTCTCTCATTTCATTCATAACTTGAGCTCGATGCTCCAACCATTCCTGACGCATCTCCACTCGAGTTTCTTTCGCCTCTGTTCTCCAAGCCGGAGGGATAGGTCTGTCGCCATTTCTGCCGTTGCCTTGCGCGAGGGCCGATGTGGCGCCGATAATGAAAGCCATTAATAAAACCAAAAACAGTTTTGAATATTTTTTCATATTTTTATCTTATTGGATTGATAATCTCTTGACTACTTTAATTATAGCAAGAAGGGGACGAGAAGCAAAGCGATGATGTTGAGAATCTTAATCATCGGGTTAATCGCAGGTCCGGCGGTGTCTTTGTAAGGGTCGCCGACGGTGTCTCCGGTGATGGCTGCTTTGTGGGCGTCGCCTCCCTTGCCTCCGTGATGCCCCTTTTCAATATGTTTCTTGGCATTATCCCAAGCGCCTCCTCCGGAAGTCATCGAGATTGCCACAAAAAGCCCGGTGATAATAGAGCCCACCAGCACTCCGCCCAACGCAACCGGACCTAAGATGAGGCCGACTAGAATCGGCGCGACGACTGGAATCAAGGCCGGCACAATCATCTGCTTGATGGCGCTCTTGGTGACGATATCCACGCAAGTTCCGTATTCTGGTTTTCCACTTCCGTCCATAATTCCTTTGATTTCTCTGAATTGTCTGCGAACTTCTTCCACCACTCGGCCTGCAGTTTTTCCAACTGCTTCCATACACAGCGCTCCAAAATAGTATGGCAAAAGTCCGCCCAAGAAAAGTCCGACGATAAGTTTCGGATCTTCCAGGGTAAAATTTAAATGCACTCCGGCGTTTGCAAATTCTTCGGTGTAAGAAGCGAATAAAACCAAAGCTGCCAGCCCTGCCGAACCGATGGCGTATCCCTTGGTGACTGCTTTAGTAGTGTTGCCGACCGCGTCTAGATTGTCGGTGACCACTCTGACATTCTCCGGCAGGCCTGCCATCTCGGCGATACCTCCGGCGTTGTCGGTAATCGGTCCGTAAGAATCAATAGCGACGATGATGCCCGCCATAGAGATCATAGACATGACTGCGACAGCGATACCGTAGAGTCCGGCAAAATGATACGAGGCAAGAATTCCAAGCGCGATTACAATAACAGGCCAAGCGGTTGCTTTCATAGAGATGGCCAGACCTTGGATTATATTTGTGCCGTGGCCGGAGAGCGATGCGTCGGCGATTGATTTGACCGGGGAGTATTTGGAAGAAGTAAAGTAGTCCGTGATTGCTACGAGTAGCGCTGTTACTACCAGTCCAACCAAAGAGGCAAAGAAAAGATTTTGAAAACTATAAAGCCCATTGTCCGCCATTAGAATTTTGGTAACGAAATAAAAAGCGATACCCGAGAGTATACTGGTCGCGATTAAACCCTTGTAAAGAGCGTTCATGATATTTTGAGACCTTCCCAAACGCACAAAGAAAGTGCCGACGATGGAGGCGAGCGTTGCCACCGCGCCGAGCACAAGTGGAAAAGTTACTGCGTTTTCCAAATCAGGGAAGACCAAGGAACCGAGGAGCATGGCCGCGATAGCGGTCACCGCGTAAGTTTCAAAAAGATCCGCCGCCATACCCGCGCAGTCGCCAACATTGTCTCCGACGTTGTCTGCGATTACGGCTGGATTTCTCGGGTCGTCTTCCGGAATCCCGGCTTCAATTTTGCCGACGAGGTCTGCGCCGACGTCAGCGGCTTTGGTAAAAATTCCTCCCCCCAAACGAGCAAAAATCGAAATCAGAGACCCACCAAAACCAAAACCGATGAGCGCGGTGATGTCGTGGGTTATGCCAAAAAATAAAGTGACACCGAGAAGTGCCAAGCCTACCACCAAAAGTCCGGTGACAGTTCCGCCGTTAAATGCCAGCGCCAAGGCTTCTTTGAGTCCAGTTTTGGCCGCTTCGGCGGTGCGAGAATTGGCGCGCACGGAGACATTCATACCGATATATCCGGCGAGCGCAGATAAAATTGCGCCTAAGATAAAGCCGATAGCGGAAGTAAGCCCGACCCCGAGCCAGATAATTATAAAAAGAATTATGGCGATAACAAAAATAGTTTTGTATTGTCTATTGAGATAGGCTTTGGCGCCCTCGGCGATAGCGCTCGCAATAGACTGCATTTTTTCATTACCGGCGTTCTTTTTTAATATTAGTCTAGCTAGCACCAAACCGTAAACTATCGCAACTGCCGAACTCACAATCGTAAAAATCAAAAATTGGTCCATATCTTTTTAGTTAAAAGTTTATAAAGTTCCTAAAGTTATAAAGCATTTATATTGTAATTTTATTCTTTATTTTTTTCAATCCCGACGTTTTCAGTCGGGGTCTCTTCTTTTACTTCCACTTCTTCACCATCGGTTGTCGCTACTTTTTCGCCATTACCTTTAATGTCTATTCTCCAGCCGGTGAGCTTCGCCGCCAAGCGAACATTTTGCCCGCCTTTGCCGATGGCAAGCGACAATTGGTCGTCGGCGACCTCCACACTTGCCTTGTGTTCTTTTTCATCTATTTCAATTGCGAGAACTTTAGCCGGAGAGAGGGAGTTGGAAACAAATACTTTTGCATCTTCGCTCCAAGGAATGATGTCTATTTTTTCGCCACCCAATTCTTGAGTGATAGTGTTCACCCGAGTTCCTTTTTGCCCGACGCAAGAGCCCACTGGGTCAATGTGGTCATCGTTTGAAAATACCGCTATTTTAGAGCGCGCTCCGGCTTCGCGGGCTATCGCTTTTATTTCCACTACGCCCTGTTCTATTTCCGGGGCTTCAATCGCGAAAAGCTTTTCTACGAATTTGGGATGAGTGCGAGATAATCTCAAGTTTATGCCTCGTGGAGAATCTTCTACCGAGTAAAGATAGGCGCGCACACGTTGACCTCGAGCGAAGTATTCTCCCGGGATTTGTTCTTTTGCTTCAATCACACCGGTGGCGCGGTTGAAGTCCACGTAGACTAGCCCGCGTTCTACTTTTTGCACAATGCCGGAGACTATTTCTCCTTCTTTCCCGCCGTATTCATCCATCACCGAAGTTCTTTCTGCCTCGCGGATTCTTTGCATTATCACTTGTTTGGCAGTCTGGGCGGCAATCCGTCCGTAGTCATCTTTACCTTCAAGCGGAAAGATTATTTCATCGTTGAGCTCTGCGCCCTTTTTTATTTTCTTGGCATCGTCCCACATGATGTGGTGCTCGGAATTGAAATGCACTCGCTCGTCCTCGGTGTCTTTTACTGAAATTTCATCTTCATCTTCTTTTTTCTCATCCAGCCGGGCGATAGTCTCGTCCACCACGATTTTTACTTGGAAAAAATCAGTTTTACCGGTGTCTAGGTCAAACTTTGCTCTTATGATTTGCCCCTTCTTGCCATAGTCCTTTTTATAAGCGGCAGCCATCGCTTGCTCTATGGCTTCCAATATTTTTTCTTTTGGAATTTTGCGTTCTTCTTCTAATTGCTCTAGAGCGCTCTTGAATGTCTTGATGTCTAACATAGGATTATTGTTATTTTTTTAATAAAAAAAGTCCCGTTCTGCAGGACTTAATACGGATAGAGTATAGCACAAGACTCCTGTTTCCGCAAGACCATTGCTTTATCCACAGTCCCTCTTTGTTTCCAAGAGCTTTGTTTCATTGTATAATTGCTTTATGTCGTCTAAGAAAAATTTGATTCTGATTTTTTCTTTTCTCATCATAGTTATCCTTGTAGTTGTTTTTTATTTCATTACCAAAAACAAGACCCAAACTCCGCCGGTCACCGAGACGAGGGAAGAGAAAATTAAGCGCGAACTTACTGAATTCAAACCGGACCCGCAATATGTGCGCAAAAGTCCCGAGGAGATAAAAAAAGAACTTTCTTCCTATACGCCTCCGCCCGAAAGTTCGTCACCTAGCGAGGAGGAAATAAAAAATCAGCTCAAGAATTTCAAACCGTAGCGTATATATTATTGTATGCAACATTTTAAAAAAGCTTTAAATAAGAGGATAGTGATGAGTTTTATCGTCGTTTTTGCTTTTGTTGGGCTTATGGTTTTGGTTTCTAGTACCGTTTTCTCTAGCCCGCTTAATAATATTTCCGGCTTTGGTTGGAGCGGAGACAAAGTAAATCCGAGCGACCCACTGGAGGAGATCGCGGGTATGGGTTGGCTCTCTTTCAACTGTACCACCGGAGGGGATTGCGCTACTGCAGACTACGGACTCCATTTGAACGAACAAACTGGGGCTATCTCCGGGACCGACGGTCCTGGTTTTGCCTGGTCACCTAATTTTGGCTGGCTTCAGTTTGGGGGGCTTTCCGGATTTCCTACAGGACCAGGGACAGAAGCGGTAGATGCCCACATTGTGCCAGACGGGCAAGACGGTTGCGATACACCCAATGGCGAAGAATATTGCGTGCGTGGTTGGGCAAGGTTTTGCTCACCGGCTTCTGCCCCTCTCAGTTGTCTTGGTTGGCCCGGTCCAAATACTTTTAATGGTGGCTGGGATGGCTGGGTTTCTCTTTCGGGGACGACTCCAAATTCTAATGAACCTTATGGGGTGACTCTAAATCTAGATGAGAATGGAAACAATTTTGGCGGCTATGCTTGGGGAGGAGGATATGATCTTATCCATCCAACAAATGATCCACAAGATCCACTATATGGTGAACCTTACAATAACAATGTGACCGGTACCGGCTGGATAAGTTTTGCCGGGCTGGGCTACTCGGTTCAATATATACCACTCACCGAACCGACAGTGTTTCTATCGGTTGATGACACTAGTCTCTCTACCGGAGATAATTTAACTCTAGCTTGGACGGGAACAGGAATTGTAAACAGTCCCACAGGTTGCGAGGCCTCCGGTGGTTCTTCCGGAGACGGCTGGCCAGGGCTTCGCGAGTCTCCAGCTTCCCCACCTCTTGTAGATGGAGGTGGATATATAACACCCGACCTCAATACTCCCGGAACATACACGTATAGTATCAGATGTCAAAGCGCTACTGATCCGAATGATTGGTCAGAATGGAGCAATGTAATAGTGTCTGTCGGCGCGCAACTTAATTTTTATCCATCCTCAGGAGTGGTCGGACCTCCTTATGTAGCAGAGCTCAACTGGGTTGCAGAGCCATCTAGCGCTACACTTACGGGATGTGTAGCAGATAGTTCATCAGTAAATCCAGCACAAGTTCCTGGCTGGTTAGACGGTTCTGTCGCTTCGCCACCACCACTGCAAACAGCGAGCGTATCGGTGCCTTACCCTACGACTTTTTACAAATTGACTTGTTATGATGGCGCTATTCCACGGGTGCAAACCGTTTCAGTAAACAGAGGAGTTCCTACTGCGACCATCAACCTTTTCAACTCAGACGTGCTTGAAGGTCCTCCTGGTGTATTTTCCAGTACTTTGACTTGGAAAAGTAACAATATTATAAGCGATACCTGTGTGGCTACAGCTTCGGTTGCAGGGACTGGTTGGGATGATCCTGACGCGCCGGATGATAATCTAGATCCGGGAGTAGTTGTGGGAGTTCCTCCTTTACCTGCAATTACAACTTACCGACTAACCTGCGAGTATGATCCTTCTCAATATGATTGTGGTGACAACAATGTTTGTAGTGGTAATAAGATTTATGCCGAACGTGAATTAGATCAAAATAGCGGGGCATCGTCTACTGTTAAACCTATCTACACCGAAGAATAAAATTATTAATTTTTATAAAATTATGAATACAAAACTAAAAACAAAATTAAAAATATTATTAAAATCAACTTTTGTTCTATTTGTTCTCTCGCTTTCATTATCTGCTCTTGCTGTCTGGGTCGGGCCACAACTTGATCCTCCGGATGGTAATGCCTCTATTCCGATAAATGTCGGGAACCAAGACCAAGAAAAGTCCGGTGGACTTGCGGTGGGCGGTCTTCTCACTCCTCAAATCAGAATCACCGACGGCAACCAAGCGCTAAACAAAGTACTCGCTTCCGACGCGCTCGGGTTTGGAAACTGGAGAACTCTAGCCGAGCTCGGAGTAGGCACTGGCGAT
>Ga0209542_10002258_pt1 | contig 43511 bp, 40 predicted proteins | sample RifCSPhighO2_01_FD_184028 | JGI IMG/M metagenome (GOLD analysis project Ga0209542, IMG submission 184028) | Soil microbial communities from Rifle, Colorado - Rifle CSP2_plank highO2_0.1 (SPAdes) (version 2) | ecosystem: Environmental > Terrestrial > Deep subsurface > Rock core/Sediment ... | reverse complement strand
TGAACGTCCGCTCTCTTCGTTTTTCCTTTTAAAAAAATTCTCCACGAGGTAAGTAGATTTTCCAAAGAGATGATATTCTTATACTGATGAGTAAAATAAACTTGATGCATTCCATAAATAGTACCCACCCCCCGCACGGTTTTGCCAGTGCTTGAGAAATTGAAAGATGGATACACATTGTGGCACAGATGTCACGAACTGATGCCAAAAACACAGCGATATTCACTTGGCAACAGAATTGATAAATTGTTTATAGAGGCGATCGAGGCGACAGCAACGGCAGCTTTCCTTCCCCCACAAGAAAAGGTGGCGTGGGTTCGTTTAGCACTTCGAAAAACCGACGTCATACAAGTGTTATTATTGATCTGCTTAGAGACTGATTCATTCGAAGAAAAGCATTTTGTTGATGTATCGATGAAGCTTGCGGAGATTGGTAAAGATCTAGGCGGGTGGAACGGCAAACTTACAAAACAAAACTCCGGCGGATAAATCCTACGGAGAAATGAATAAGTTGCGGAAGGACGAAGGCGAAACCGCCATTGTCGTTCCAGTTGTTGTCCGGCCTATCGTAGTTGGCGTTCAAACAGCGACCGTCATTGTCACGGTTCGCATAGAGCACGTTCGGATCGCCGTCGGAATGCGCGAGATTTCATCCCTGCAACTGTAAAATCATAGCTAGTTTTTGTAATTTTAAATTACCCAAAACCCCGCGCCAAGTAGCTTCATTTTTTTAAAGAAGTGTCTACATGTACCCTCCGTCTAGAATGATAATTCTAAAGACGCTCTCAATACATGGATACTGGTTTCGGCAGTCCTGACATTCTGATGCCAAAACAGATTCGCCTACTTCCGTCTGTAAGTATATATGAAAAAACCTCGACGTGTGTCGAGGTTGTGTAAAAACCAAAGCCAAGGGACCGAGGGCTAGGTTTGAGAAACCGAAGTCGAGGGCTCTTGCGGAAGGACGAAGGCGAAACCGCCATTGCCGTACCAGCTGAAGCCCGGCCCACCGTAGAAGGCGTCCAAACAGCGACCGTCATCGTCACGGCCCGCACAGAGCACGCTCGGATCGCCGTCGGAATCATTGATCGCGTCATGCATCGCTACGATGTACCAGAGACCGAGTTCTTCGAGTTCGGCATCGGTGAGAAGGTCTCGAATAAGCGGACCAACTTCCCAATGAGGTGTCTTCCACCCCCGAACCTCTGCGTCTTTGCGGATTGTTTTGGTGTACCGATCCTTGTTCTTGATCTTATTACCGGGCCGGACAGCGATGTTATACGTCACGCCGGTGGTAGGTGCGTCCGTTGCCCTCCTTAGAACATTCTTGCCCCAGTCGGAAACGCGATAGGGCTGCCCCTTGGCATCCTTCTTTTCCTTTTCGAAATAGGTAATCCACTGTTCATTGGTACGACCGTTGGAAGTGACTTCGAAGTAAATAGTTCCTTCGGAGTCAATTACCCATTTGGAACCCGCCGGAATGGCAGGAATGACTGGCTTGATCGTTTCGCCGCTTTGATCAATGAGTACGAGCTTGGCTTTGCCTCTTACGAGCATCGATACAGCCGTGAAGTTTTCTTCTGTCGACAACCATTCAACGTCATTGGTGTCGCCGTCGTTGCGTTTAATAGCCGTCTCCAATTTGTGACCTGCACCTTGAGTTAGTACGAACGTGCTGTTCATAACAGCGTGTCCTTTCTTTTGTTTGAGCGTGCCTTCTATGGAGCATGCCCTTTTAGTTTATTGAACGCTGGACTCTTCGCCACAGCGGAGAACCCCTTTATTTAGCAAGGCTAAGCCTTGCTAAGAGGGACTTTCTGCTGGGGCGAATCTCACTTTTTAAGGTACTTTTACCTGCTTAGTGGTATACTACAAATGGGTACAAAAGTCAATGATAGCTCCTGCCCTTTTTTCCCAAGTGTGTTCCTGTACATCAGTGTACGCTTGTTTCCGCCGTTGTTCTGCATCTTGGGGGTTTTCTAGTGCTTCTCGAAGAGTTTCGGCGAATGAGTGCGAGCTATCGGACTGTGCGAAAAAGCAGTTTTTTTCCGAGAGAATTTCCCGTAGCGACGGCAGGTCGGAGGCGACAATGGGACGGCCACTTGCCATGTATTCAAAAAGCTTCAGAGGTGAGGTATAGCTTTTTGAAAGCTCGCTTTTTCCACTATTAGGAATAACAAGAACATCTGCCGCTTTCATGTAAAAGGGCATATGCTCATGCTTTGCAAATGGTAGAACCCTTACATTCGCCGCTTCATACTTCTTTTTGAAAAGAGACAGCTCCGGTTCCACCCCTCCAATGAAGACGAACAGATAATCATCTCCAAACTCTTTTGCTGCCTCTGCAAGCGTCTCCCCTCCTTTCCATGAATAGAGGTGCCCCGTGTAGAGCACGATTCTTTTATCTTTCGGTAAACCGAGTTTTTGCCTGGCTTCATTTTTTGAAATAGGGATATCAAATTTTTTCAAGTCGACCCCATCTGGCGCAACAAGAATTTTTTCACCCTCAATACCCGCTTCAATGAGCCTTGATCGCATGATGGAGGTGAGCACGATCAGGCGATCGGGGATGAGGAGGTGTTTTTTAGATATTCCATCAAGCGAATGGAGCTCCGCGACCCGATAATGTTTTTTTGCCGAGAAAAAAGAAAGCAGACGAGGATTTCTTGCATAGACCACGCTTCCTTGCGGAAGTGCGGTGAACAAGAGGCGTAGGTGAAAAAAGAGTGCATCGAGCCGGTACAGCAGATTGCCGAACCGAAGCGTTCTGCCCAAAAAATCCGGACTTGCCACCTTCCTGATTTCGAAATTTCTTTCCACGCCATAATAGACGAAAGGGTCATGTTCCTCGCCGGCGTTATTCTTTCGATTCGGCACGAGCAGTGTTACCTCCTGTCCCCCACGGGCGAAGGCCTCGCACATCTTCATGATCTGCAAACCATGCGCCCGCTCGGTCGGCAACCTGACATCGGCAATGTAGTAGAGTTTCATAATATCGCTAGTATAAAGTAAAAATTTCACAATTACTATAAGTCGGAATAGAATCGATAAAATCGCTCATATGCGAGGCGCCGGCGAGTGAGAAGCGAATACTTGTAGCTTCGCAAGACCTTTTGAGACATTTTCTGAAATGTCCAAAAGGTATACAGTTCCTGTAAGGAATTGCGACCATTCTAAATATGCTTGAGAAATTGCTCGGCAAACTTCATCGGGTTTTGATATTTTTCCATATCGGCCTTGACCATCATCGAGACTAGCTCTTTAAGAGACGTCTTGGCCTCCCAGCCCAAGTTTTTCTTGGCCTTAGCAGGGTCGCCCAAAAGATAGCGCACATCAACCGGTCGGATGAACTGCTGGTCCACCCGAACGTATTTTTTGTAGTCCAGTCCGAGCGTGCCGAATGCCGCTTCGCAAAATTCACGCACAGAATGACTCTCGCCCGTGGCGATGACATAGTCATCGGGCTTAGGCTGCTGGAGCATCCGCCACATCGCTTCGACATAGTCCCCCGCGAAACCCCAGTCACGCATGGCGTCAAGATTGCCGAGTGGTAGGTAGTCGACATAGCCGAGCTTGATGCGTGCCGCGCCATCGGTGATTTTCTTGGTGACAAATTCGATACCACGGATCGGAGACTCGTGATTAAAGAGAATGCCGGAGCAGGCAAAGAGCCCGTACCCCTCGCGATAATTTTTAGTCACCCAGTGGGCGTAGAGCTTACCCGCGGCATAGGGACTGGCCGGCTCGAAAGGAGTTTTCTCGCTCTGCGGATGCGGGGCATTGCCGAACATTTCTGATGTGGAGGCTTGATAAAATTTTATTTTTGGATTTAAAATTCGAATCGAGTCAAGAATGCGCGTCACTCCGAGGGCGCAGATTTCTCCGGTAGCAATGGCCTCCTCGAAAGACACTCCGACGAAGCTTTGTGCAGCCAGGTTGTATATTTCATCCGGCTCGCTTTTTTGTATGGCGGTTAGGATGGAGGTCTGATCGAGGAGATCCATAGGAATGAGCTCGATATCTTTTTTAACGTCAAGGTAATGGAGACGCCAGAAATTCCTTGTGCTTGTACGACGATAACCACCGAAGACCTTGTAACCTTTACTAACAAGGAACTTCGCGAGATATGCTCCATCCTGTCCCGTTATACCTGTAATAAGTGCTCGTTTCATATTATTTTTTATAATTTTTTACCAGTTCCTCAAACCATCCCAGCTTGATTTTCGTCGTTATATCGATGTCCACTTTCTCAGCAATGGCACGACTCTTTCGCGCCATCTCCTGACGCTCGGCAGGAGTCCTTTTAAAAATTTTAAGAATGGCTTCTGCCGCCTTTGGAATATCATTCATCGGCACACAGTAGCCGTTTTCTTCCCCTGGTACCGCTTTGTAGAGGGCACCAGTGTCATAGACAACGAGTGGTAACCCCGAGGCCATAGCTTCAAGCAACGCGAGATCTAGACTGCACGAGCGCTGGGTGTTTGAAAGATTTGTGTAAAGGTCAATGGCTCGATGAAGACGAGCAAGATCCTTTTCCGAAATACTAGAGAAAAAGTAGCATCTGTCACTCACACCTTCTTCATCAGCGATAGCTTTCCATTTTTTCATACCACCGAGACTTCCGCAAATTACGATACCAACATCATGTCCTGCCTTGGCAAGAATAGCCACTGCCCTGATCAAATGATCATGACCTTTACGTAGTTCAAATGAACCGACGGCTCCCGTAAGAAAAGTTTTTTGAGGAAGCTTGAAGTGTTCGCGAAGCTTCTCCTTACTCTCTCCTGTATCTTTGCTATAAAACTGATAGTCACAGGTATCCCAGAACACTTTGAGTTTTTCTGAAGGAACGTAAGCTTTCATTTCCACGGCACAATTATCGAGGCCAATCAAAAGATCCAGCTTGTTCAGGTATGAGACCCAGTATTTTTTACGCTCATCTTCATTTAACCGTCTATTTTCGCCCATAGAAAGATCTCGTACCTCAGCATAAACGTCGGCAACGATGGGAATTTTACGGCGATTGGCGATTTCTACAGCCATAAATGTCTTCACAAGTACTGCCTCAGCGAGCACAATATCAGGCTTCCACGTCTCGAATATATTATCAAGATACACGCCATAAGCAGAGTAGAGAAGCACTTCGCGAGTCAATCGTGCACCGGTCATGGTGTAGCTTCTGATCAGGCTCGTATAGAGTACCGGCTTCGATAGAAAATATTTAAAAAGGAACATGAGTTTAGCAATTTTCCCTGGACGTTTTGAATATTCAAAGAAATAATCACCTCCAGCCCGAAGATCATCAGCACCCTCCGGTTTGTAGGTAAATGTGATTGCTACCTCATTACCCCACTTTCGCCATGCTCTTGCAGTAAGAAGCATAAGCTTTGGTATGCCGGCATATGGTGGTGGCATACTGTTACCTGTTGTGCCTGTAATGAGAATTCTCATGATTATTTTGAAGTTATTGCTTCAACAACCGCCGCAACCTGTTTCGAAACGTAGTCAAGCTCTTTCTTTGAAATGTCAGGTCCACTAGGAAGATAGAGTCCATCTTTCGAAAAATCGTTAGCTACCGGACATGCATTCTTTTTCACCATCCGCCGGCGTATAAATATTTCCTGCTGGTTATACGGTATGAAATGTTCCCTGGTATCGACACCTCGTTTTTTCAGTTCCGCCATAAATTCCTTCCTCTTTCCCGACAATCTGCCGCGGAGCACGATACTGAACATCCAGTATACATTAAAGGCGTAGGGCTCTTCAACGGGCAACTGGATCTCGGGAATATTCTTAAAAGCGCGAAGATAGTATTTCGCCATCGTTCGCTTTTTTTGTATCACTTCATTGACTTTGCCCATCTGCGCAACGCCGATGGCGGCGGTGACATTGGTCATGCGATAGTTGTAGCCGATGTCCTGATGCATGAAACGATTTTCTTTGCCGTAGGCGAAGGTTTTTAAGAGACGTGAGCGATCCGCCAACGCTTGATCATTGGTCGTAATCATGCCGCCCTCGCCGGATGTAATGATTTTATTGCCGTAAAAGCTGAAACAACCGATGTCTCCGAGCGAACCGACTTTCTTTCCCTTATAGAGAGCTCCGTGAGCTTCTGCTGCGTCTTCGATGACGTAAAGATTGTGTTTTTTAGCGATAGCGAGCACCGGATCCATATCTACCGGATGTCCGTAGATATGGATGACGATGATGGCTTTGGTTTTCTTGGTAATCTTCGACTCGAGAAGTTTCGGATCGAGATTCCATGTCCGAGGTTCAGAGTCAATAGGAACGGGTTTCGCCCCCTGATAGATGACGGCAAGAAATGTTGCCATGTTGGTAAACGTGCCCACCAGCACCTCATCCCCTTTGCCGATATTCAAGACAGCAAGGGCGAGGTGGAGGGCAGCAGTGCCGTTTGAAACCGCCACCGCGTGCTTTACACTGCAAAATTTCGCGAACGTTTCTTCAAATTTCTGGAGATACGAGCCTGAGAGTCCGGAAATCTCGCCGCGTTTCATGGCGTCGTTCACCAGCGCTGTTTCTTCTTTACCGAGCAGTGGTTTTGATACGGGGACGAACATACTATAGGAGATTCTCGTCTGGCTTAAAGGTATCCTTATGACAATCCATGCCCTTGCTGGGGCCGAAGTTGAATGACAATATTTCCGAATCCTCAAGTGCTAAAAAGGTGTGGACATCGTAAGGATGAATGTGCACTAAGTGACCGGCCACCACGATTCTCTTCATTTTTTTACCTTTTTTTATATTTTTGCAATGATATTCGAAAGAGCCGGAAAGGATGTATTCGTACTGCATAGTTTCTTTATGGTAGTGATTACCGCGCACCGTGCCTTTTTTGCTTGAAATATGCGTGATACCAATATCGTCCACAATCAACAGATCGCGTATTTCTCCCCGATGATCGGAAAAATTGATTTTTGTTTTTTGCAGTTTCATGGCGAATTACAACGTATTTCTATCACATAACACTTCAAAATACAAACCGTAGCCAAAGATGTTTCTTCACACTATAATGATGGGCATGAACCCTGCTACTATCCACCAAGCGCTTACCCAAAAGTATGGAAAATTTTTGGAGAAGCTTATGGAAAGACATGCCGACATCGAGAAGGCCGGTAAGGGAAACAGAGGCCATGGTTTCGACCACGATCTTTTAGTAGCGCATTATGCTCTCGCTATTCAAGAACAAAGGGAGACGGCGGAAGCCTCGTGGATCGCCAGCCTTCTGCATAGCTTTGATCATTTTTATGGTGACGCGGCCGAAACTGAAATTATGGCCATGCTTGAAATCGCAACAACAGATCTCACGGAGGACACACTCCAAGACATCGCCAGTGCTGTTATGCTACACAGTACTAAAAATGATGAAAACGACAGTATGATAAAAATAACCCTCCAGGATGCGGATCGTCTGGCCAATATCGGCGGCATCGTGATTATAAGATCAGGTCAATTCAGACCAACAATCCCCGCCTGCGAGATCGGTCGCATCGGGGTGAAAAATCCGGAAAGCACGTATAAAAATCCTCGCTCCATTCTGGATGACTTGCGCAACTGTCTTTCATGGGAAAGTGATCCGAGATTTTTGATACGCCTACCCAAAGCGATAGAAATTGCGAAACCACAATTCGCCTATCTACGAGCGTTTCTCGCACACGTCGAATCACAATTCAGAGAAATCGGACTTTCTTAATCTTTTCTTGTAAGAAAAAAACTTCTGAGTCCTCCAAGCGCCAGCTCTTCCTGCCCATAGAGACCTCTCCAGTATTGTTCGAAACGCTTTTTCGTCCTGACGTAGCCACTCCAACGCTTCTTCACTCCCTTAAAAAACCATTTTATTTCTCGCCATTTCCTGTTGTACACAGAGAGCACCGTAAGCATACCAGTAGGAATATAGAGCACCTTTTCCACCCCGGCGCCATGAAGCGTCTTGAAAATGGAGTGCCACTCACCGTCGCTCATACTGGCGTCAATGCGGTACATAAGGCAAAGTGCGTTGTGCCCCAGATATTTTTTATTTGCCGCCACCCAGTCGTCTTTCATAAGGTCGAAGAAAACGATCTCGTCACATTTCAAGAAAACCTTTTTTAGCGTCTCGACGGTTACCGTGGAATAGTCGGAGCAAACAATCTTGACCCCCGGCATCATTTTCTTCATCTGATATTCTAGAGCCGCGCCGCCGACCCCGAGTGAAAATACTCTTTCAATACCTTCGCGTTTCAATAACTCCGTTACTCCCCTCGCTCTTTCTATAAGTCCCCCATCTTGCCCGTCTTTTTTCACTAAAAGCTCGCTTGCCGAAAGCCACTCTTCTCGGTTGGGTGAAATAGAAAAATGTGGATGATTGAGACGTAGGGCGTCCCATGATTGCGGAGAATCAAGCGCCTTGTCGCCGAAAACCTGGTAGTGCTTCATCGAAAACGGAAACGGTATGGAATTGATGTACTTGAGAAACTTTTTCACGGCGTTTTGTTATCAGCAAAAAAACTTCGATCGCCATTCTTACAGTTAAATATGTAGCCCTTCACTCTTCCGTCCTCTGCGGAATAAGTCGTCTTGCATGTCTCCAAATATTTCCAGATCACGGATTGTTTGTCGATCTCGGGAAAATCCACGACAGCATAATATCCGCTGTAGCTTGCGAGCCTTGAGCGCGTCGATTTGGCGAACATGGGGTCGGTGTAAAAGCGGCGCAAGTATTTCTTCGACTCGCCAAGCTCGTAGCCGCCGATATCGTAGTAGGTGATGACTTCTTTAATATTTTCATTTCGCACCGCCTCGCCGATTACTGCACTCGCCACCCTCGGCACACTGCCATACAAAGAGCCTGAAAGAAATTCGGAAGAAAGGACGATATTGTAGGCGAATCCAAGGGCGATCAAAAGCGTCAGGAGTTGATGCTTGAATGTCGGATTTCGAAGCGTTCGAAAAGCAACGATAGCGACAAGCGCAATGCTCGAAGCGAAAAGAACAAGCGGCACCGAGACGTAAAAACCAGCCGGCCCCGACCCGCCCGTCACGGGAATCAGAAAATCAACATTAAAATCTTTTATTCTCGAAAGATACTCGCTCTTGGGGTTCAAGGGTAAAATGTCGTGGGGCTTTAAGGAAACGAGGTATGAGAAGCCGAGCGTAAGAGCCGAAAATATCGAGGCGGAGAGGGCCAGGCTTTTGCGGGAAAGAGAGGAAGTGAATCCGGCGATGAGGGAACCGGCGATGAGCGCCGAAGGAATAATGAGAAACATGAGATAGCGCTCGATGGTTCGGTTGGTAAAATCGAAGATAACAAAGTAGAACAGGAAATTATAGAGAAGAAAGATAATCCAGAGGCGATAGCGGCGGAGATGCTCCCTCTTGGTGAATACAAGGAAATACCAGACCAAGAGCAACGGTGACGCGAGCACAGCGGCCTTCACCGAAAGAAAAAGTACCTGGCCGTAGTTTCGTTCAGTGAAATTAAGGGTGCTGAAATGGCTGACGTACCGCACGAAATCCGCGCTGTCGGCGATGTGAAATATTTTGATGATAGCAAAGGCCGCACACGCCGAAAAAAAGAACAAAAAAATGATGAGACCAGCCGCTCGGGAGAGCGTTTTTCTGCTTGGTCTATGTTCAATCACATATTCCGTGAGCAAGGCCGCGATCCAGATCACAAAACTTAACTTGATGAGCAATCCCAGAGCGAGAGCAATCGCAACAAGAGCAAACCACCGGTAGTTGTGCCTTCCCCGCACATTGCCGAAATCAATCCGATAATAGGAGTAAACGAGCAATAATCCGGCAAACGGTAGGAGTGCGCCGTCGATATCAACCTGCGTACTGGCAATCACATTATACGCGCTTACCGTCAGAATGAGCGCCGTCCACAGCGCGGCACGGCGACCATAAAGCCGTTTCGCCACAAGTGACGAGAGGATGAGCACGAGCAGTCCGAAGAATATCGGCACCAGCCGCAGGTTTTCAAAACCCGCGATCTCCCCCGCCGCGCGATAGATAACGGAGACGAGTGGCGGATGGTTGCTTTTAAGATCGAGGCCGAAGGCGGGATTGACGATGGTCGCCCATTTGTATTCGTCCTGATGGTAAATCTGACCAAGCGCGAAAAGCCTCGATACCACGAATATGAGGGCGATGAGCACGAAAACCCAATTTTTTTTCACGAAGGTAGTCATTTCTTTTTGAGAATTATGAGCAATGATACACCGAAGGGAAAATTAAACAAACGGAGGGCGTATCGTTCCAGTCCGAAAATAAATTTAAGGACGGCATTTGTAAAGGCGTTGTTGAGATCGAAGTCCGAACTTCGATTGATTTTCGTACAACGTTCCAAAAAGCGGATCGCTACGATAGGAATAAAAAGCAGAGTATTGAAATACGTACTTCGCACCACTTCAAATCCGCTCCCCGAAATCGCCTCGGCGAAACTTTTCTTGGTATAGCGCCTCTCGTGTTGTGCCACTTCGTCCTGCAAGCTCCAGAGAAACATGTATGCCGGCACCATGATGAATGAATATCCACCACTTTTAGTAACGCGAGACATCTCCCCCAATACCGCCCTGTCGTCCTTGATATGCTCCACTACATCAAGCGCCATAGTAAGGTCAAAACGAGCGTCGGTAAACGGAAGTCTTTCCGCTTTCGACGCGCTAAGATTCTTTATTCCCCGCTCACTGCCGTAACGGATGGCTTCTTCTGAAATGTCCGTGCCGGAGGTATTTATAAATCCTTGTTTTTGAAGTTCGCCGACGAAAAATCCCCAGTTAGAGCCTACGTCTAAAATCCCTGCATTCTTTCCGATATCATATTTTTTGAGTATGTCTTCGACAATCAAACGACGCACCACGAACCACCAATGCGTCGCCTCAATGTTCCTGTAGGTGTCATAGAGTTCGGCTTTCATGCTTTTTTACCGCGGACGATCCAGCCGTTTTTGTTAGGGGGCACCGTAACGGTGACACCTTCAAATTCGGAAAGCAAGTTTCGCGCTTCGGCTTCCGTATAGTAGTTAGCCACGTCGGGAAGGAGCTGGTCGAAGATAATGCTGTGAACGTGTGAAAATGAAAATTGACTAAGCTCTCTGAAATATGCTTTTTTCGGGCGGAATATTTTAAGAAAAATATAATAAAAAGGAATACTAACGCAATAGGTAAGAGCATGAAGTAAGGGTAGTGGTAGCTTGCTGGTAAAGTATCTACGAACCGGATTTAGAATCCTAAGGATACCCTCGAAGCCCGCACTGCCATAAACCCACAAGAGCACTTCTCCTCCAGGCCGAAGTGCTTTTTTTATTTCAGTAAGCGCCCTTTTGGGATCCTTGAGGTGATGGATGACGCCGATCGAGAATGCGAAATCAAATTCATCTCGCCATGGAAGATCATAAATATCTCTAATCTCCGTTTTCGCATGAGCGAATTCTTTTAGGTTTTCCTTTGCCCGCGTCACGCTCCGTTCGTCTTTATCGAAGGCTGTGAGTGAGGAAGCCCTCCACAAAAGAGGCCAGTAGGCGTTCCTGCCCATGCCACAGCCAGCATCGAGAACTTTCTTACCTTTATAGAATTCTTCGCGGAGTGGAAACGTCCAGTTCAAAAACTGGTCGCGATAATTTTTCTTATACTCCGAAAGAGAGGAATATTTGTCCCATTCGTATCCGAATCGTTCGCTTGATGACATAGGCTGTATTGTAACAAATTACTTCAAAAAATTCTCCCGCCATAATTCAAAGACCATAAGGTTCCAGAGTTTTTTACGATTATCGCGCGCTCCGTCCATGTGTTCGCATTTCAATCTCTCTACGAATTCATACTCGAAAATGCCCGCTTTTTTTATTCTGTCCTTTGACAACAACTCCTCGCACAATGATCGAAGAGGACCGCGAAGCCACGTTCCCAATGGAATACCGAAACCTTTCTTTTTCCTCCACACAATATCATGCGGCAAATATCGCTCCATCAGTTTTTTCAATATATATTTTGTCTTGAGACCTTTTATTTTGTAGTGGTAAGGCAATGTGTTTACGAATTCCACCACATCTTTGTCCAGAAACGGAGCCCGCACTTCCAAACCAGAAAGCATGCTCGCACGATCGACTTTCGCCAACACTCCATCCATCATGTACGTTCGTTGATACAAGAAAAGATTCTTATTCCGGTCGTCGGAAAAATTACTCTTGCTGTAACGCGCAATGTCATCAAAAGTTTTAACTTCCGGGGGCTCTCGTAACACCAAGAGGTCTTTCTTTTCTTCATCACTAAATGTCTGGAGCCACGCTTGGTGCCGATAGAAGATGTTTTTTTCACGCACCCCGTCCATGAACTTTTTGAGTTTAAAATCGACGCTGAAATTTGCATGAGACACCGGAAGGCGTCCCACAGCGTAAGCAAGGATGTGAGCGAAGGTGTCTCCAAAATGAGAGAGAAGACCCCAAAGCTTTTCTGCCTGAAACGTCGGATAGCCGGCGAACAGCTCATCGCCGCCGTCGCCTCCTAAAGCTACCGTGACTTCCCTCTTGGTCTCCCGCGAAAGCACATAGGTAGGAACGATCGAAGCGTCGGCGAGCGGCTCGTCGAGCCTCGGAAATATTTCGGGTATGGCGGCAAGAAGATCACTGGGCGTGACGCGGTAGACATGGTGATCGGTGCCAAGCGAGCGAGCGACTACTTCCGCGTAACGAGATTCATCAAAACTTGCATCGTCGAAGCCGATGGAGAATGTTGTAAGCGGCACGGACGACCGGCGCGCGGCATAGTAGGCGACGGTGGAGCTGTCAAGCCCGCCGGAGAGGAAAATGCCGAGCGGCACGTCGGACATAAGCCGGCGCTCTGTGGCATTCGAGATCAAGGTGTCGAGCTTCTCCATTGCATCGCCAAAGGGAATATCCATCTCCTTACACTCAGGCTTCCAAAACGTTTCCTGACGGACGATGCCATTTTTGTAGGCGAGATAGGTGCCCGCTTCGAGCTTGTACACCCCTTTAAAGATCGAATGCGGCGTCGGAACAAAATCATAGCTTAGATATTTATACAGAGCCTCCTCATTGAGCGCACGCGTAAACAAAGAGTGTGCCGAAAACGCCTTGGCTTCCGACGCGAAAAGAAGTGTGCCGCCGAATATCCCCCAGTAGAGAGGCTTCTTGCCCATCGGATCCCGCGCAATAAAAAGCTCTTTTTTCTTAAAGTCATAGAGCGCAATGGCGAACATGCCGGAAAGTTTATCGAAGCACCGCTCGCCATATTTTTCATACAACCGAAGAATGACTTCAGTATCGGTCCCGCTTTGCCACTGAGAGGCCTTGCCTCTCAGTTCGTCTTTTAGCTCTTTAAAGTTGTATATTTCACCATTAAATACGATAGCGAGACTCTTATCTTCCATGAACATCGGCTGGGCTCCCTTGTCGCTCGTATCGATAATGGAAAGCCTAGCGTGACCCAGGCCGATGCCTTCGTGGTGAAAAGCGCCTTGCTGGTCAGGGCCACGGTGTTTGATCTTCTCGACCATGCCTTCGAGCTCCCGTCTGTTCCCATATCCCATAAATCCAGTGATGCCACACATATTAGAATGAATAAATTTCTACATACGGACCGGTCATGCGAATATTCAAAAGTGTTTGGAAGGGCGAATGCATGTTGTTGGCGATGTCGGTCAAGGAACGTACCTTTTCTGTCGGATACAACGAACGGATAAGCTTGGCAGATACAGGCAGTTTCATTTTCAACGCTTGCGCTTCTTCCTCGTTCCAGAAAGAGATGACGGCGTATTTGAATGAAAGGCTCTTGTCCGCGATAGCGCCGAGCTTGCCGTCAATGCGCGCGAAATATCGTGGCTTCCCGAGAAGCTCCTCTGGCAAAGAAACAATAGCCCTTCGTTCGGTCGTGTCCGCGATTACGCTTTTCTCAGCTGCATACGCCGCGGCTTTTTTATTCTCCGGAATATCAATATAAAAATTATTGGTAATAAGAGAGGTATCGGCGGGAAGCGTATTCATCACTAAGCTCCGCGCCGATAAAAGCGTGTTCGGTAGGATGATGGCCCTTGTCCACGCAAGCGGTAAAAGAAGTATGAACAAAACAAGTGTCGAATAGAGGGTGCGCCGAATATACTGGTTCTGTACCATATCAAAAACAGCGACGATGAAAAACGCCGTGGGAATGACGAGAAACGGCATGGTCGAAACGATGAAGCGTGGTTCCGAATGAACGGCATAGGCGATGCTTAGGATGTGAACGGCAATATACGCGAACAATCCCAGGGCAATTTCCTTTTTTCTTTTGTACAAATACACAAACGCCGGAATAGAGAGAACGGCCAAAAGCGTATCGTAGGTGGAAAATATCCAGGCGTAATATTTCAGATTATATAAAAACCCTTCGACTGCTCCCGCCGCTCGTTCGACCGATGGTTGGGTGAGATAGACGAGCACCCCGGCCGGATGGAGAATGTAGTACACAAGGAGGACGAGGACGAGCGAGACTGTTGTCGCCGTGAAATACTGAAGATGCCTTTTCAATTGACCGTGTTCCTTAAAGCGGCGGATCTTTGAAAGAAAGAATACAACAAAGACGGCGTACACGAAGCCGCCGACCAAATGAACACCGTAGGTCAAAAAGGAAGTGAGGGCAACCCACGCGTAGTCTCGCCGTTTCGGATCCTCTTTTTCATTCCATGAGAGATACGCCATGAGGGCGATGAGGAGCAGGGCAATCTGAAGCGACCACGCACGGCCAAAATGCGTCACCTGAAAAAACATCAAGTTGAACGACAAGAGAAATGACGCGAGAAGCGCGGCCTTCTCACTCCCCCCTATTTTCTTCATAACACGGTAGATAAGGAAGCCTGCGAGTGTCGCGAAAAGCGCCGCAATGAGACGAGCGAATGGAAGCAATATGCCGTAGTCGAGCATGACGAAATTTTTAAGGGATTCGATGTCGGGGAATATGCCGCTTCCCAAAAGAAACAGGACGAGAATGAGATAAAAAGGAATCTGAAGATAGACCGTCATCGGCAAATGATAGAAGGAAGCGTAGTCCGGCCGGAGGGTATGGTCATCGAACATCTTAAAGATTGTGCTCATGATCGTCACCTCGTCGCCCACGTTATTCTTCATGGGAATGCCGTAAAAAAGTCCGGGAACATGCAGTAAAAAAGCAGCGATGAGAATAATCGCGAGCACCCACTGTGGAGAAGAAAGTTTTAACGCTTGTATGCGGAACATACTTTAAAAATTAATCTTTTTCCCGATGGCATAGGTCTCCTTACCAGACGCTTCCCGCGACACACGGATGAAAAACTCGGCAAGAATGCCCATAAGGATGAAGTTGATTCCCACGATGAAAAAGAGGGCGGTGAAAATCGGCAAGGGCGTCGATATGAAATCCTTGAGGCCGGCGAGCTTGTAGTAGATTGCCAAGAGAGCGCACACTCCGGAAATAAAAAAAGAGAGAAAGCCGAATCCGCCGAAAAAATGCGACGGCCGATCCTGGTATTTAAATAAGAATTTAATAACAAGGAGATCCAACAACACTCTCCCTATCCTCGACATGCCGTACTTTGAAACACCGTGAACGCGAGGACGGTCACTGACCGCGATCTCCCCGACCCTGCCTCCCTGCCAGGCGGCATACGCCGGAATAAACCGATGCATCTCGCCATAGAGCTTCACTGGCTTCAAGTATTCTTTTTTATAGGCTTTGAGGGTGCAACCGTAGTCATGGAGCTTTACGCCCGTCACGAGAGAGATGAGCGCGTTTGCCATGCGTGAAGGCAGCTTTCTTCTGAACAGTTCTTTTTTCCAGCGGTCCTTCCTCCATCCGGAAACTACATCGTACCCTTCGTTCATTTTTTCCAAAAGACGCGGAATGTCTTTAGGCGAATTTTGCAAATCGGAATCCATCATGACAATAATATCCCCCTCGGCGAAGGCGATACCGGCGGCGATGGCCGCGGTTTGTCCGCAATTTTTCTGGAAACTGAGTATCCTAAAATTTTTGTTCCCGCGTAGGGCGACCTCGAGCGCGGGAAGACTCGCGTCCTTTGACCCGTCATCGACGAAAATGACTTCGGATGAGGAAGTTGTGGTACAAAACTCGTTTAATTCACCCGCTAAAATGGGGATATTCTTCTCTTCGTTGTATACGGGGATGACGATTGACAGCTTCATTGCCTTGTACTCTACCACATCGGAACAACTTTTTGAATGAAACTTAGGTATATATCCCACCATCAGGTAAAAAGATCCATAAACAACCCTCGAAGAAGCCCTCGGGTATTCCTAAAAAGTGGCCGGATAATTTTTCTGGTGAAAAATTTCCTAGGACTCCGCGCCGCCGCGCTGCGTAGCCACATTTTTAGAAACACCTTCGGGCTTTGTTCTTCGAGGGTTGTTCCTTGCGCTTTACTGCGAGTTCTTTTTGGGCCGGCGAAGCTTATGAATGCATCCTCTTTCTCATCTTCCAGATGTTTTTAAGTTGGCGGATGATTTCGACAAGAGGTGAGACTTTGCTCGCGCGAAGCTCGTCCCGAACTTCGCGCCAGGTTACGGGTACTTCGAGCACGCGGTATCCTTTTCTGCAAGCGAGAATCATGAGCTCAGTATCCCAGAACCATCCCGCGTCCTGAGTCTCCGGAATGAGCTCATGAACAATCTTTCTACTGAATGCCTTAAAGCCGCATTGAGCGTCCTTGAAATTCACTCGAAGCACAATTTGGAGCAAAATATTATAGATCTTTGAAAGTAGTTTACGTTTAAAGCTTCTTTTGGCGTCGGCATATGGCACATACCGTGATCCCGTCACCAGGTCATACCCCTCGTCGATTTTTGAAACAATGAACGGAAAATCTTTGAGATCGGTAGCAAGGTCGGCATCCATATAGGAGTATATATCGTAGTCCGGTTTTCTCGCCCACGCCTTTCTGATGGCTATCCCCCGTCCTGCGTCCGACACCCGATCAGTGACAATAGAAGGATATTTTTTCTTTAAATCCTCGGCAATGGAAAACGTCCGGTCACTCGAGTTGTTATCGAGGATAAGTATCGTCCACGCGTAGCCGGAGAGGTGCGCCTTGGCATGCTCGAGCACCGCAAAAACGCTTTTTTCGAGCACAATTTCCTCGTTATAGCATGGAATGGTGATGAGAAGTTTTTTCATGGTTGCATCATGATAGAGGTAATTTTTTCCGCGAATCGCTCCACGCCGTGACAGCGCACCACGATCTCGCGCATGTCTTGCCGCAGCGCCGACCACTCCGAGGGCGGCAGGGCATAAAGGGTCAGTATGGCGCGGGAGAGTCCCTCGTAATCCCCTTTTTCAAAAAAGAGGAGTGGCAAGTATTTTCCAAGCACTGCTTTGTACGCTTCGTTGCACGTCACAACCGGCATAGCGGCTGCCATGGCTTCAAGCCCCGCCTTGTCGAGACTTCCAGTCAGGCTGGTGTTGATAAACATGTCGCTTGCGTGAAGGTACGGGAGCATGTTCCTGTATTCTACTTTGCCGTGCATGGTTACCACTCCCTCAAGGCCAAGTGAAGTAATCATCGTCTTGAGACTTCGCTCGTATGCAACTTGCTCAGGCACTCCAGCCGCTCCAACAATCGAGAGTGAGAGCGGCATGGCATTTTTGATACGTGAGGCCGCCTTTAAAAGCGTAGGGTGGTCTTTGACCGGAGAAAGTCTGCCGACCATGATAAGACGGCTTCGCGAAGCACTGGTGACCTCTCTCGGCCTGAAATAATCGGTATCAATGCCCTGCCCCACCACTCGAATTTTTCCACTACGAAGACGGCAACCGCTCGCAGTCGACGTGAAGATACTTCGGGAGAATAGCGCGGCAATCCGAAGGGTAAACGGGGTATGCCCGTGGGCGTACCACAAAAATACTTTCTTACCCATAAGCATCCAGAAAGGCGCTCCGAGGAGAACATACATCTGGTTCATATGCACGAAGACCGCGTCGTAGCTATTCCTTTTTCGTACGATATGTCGCAAGAATCTCCACGTATATTTGATTCTTTTCGTAATTCGTAATTCAAAATTCACCGCTCGTTCTTTCCCTAATGAATGTACCTGTACATTTTCTGGCAATTGATGCTCCCCCTCATACAGGCAAATAACCTCCACCCTTTCAACTTTTTTTGAAAACTCTTCCACCCAGCGGTGCACAAAGCCGAGCACGTCGTCATGCATATCCATTTTCTGAGTGATGAATAGGAGTTTCATGTTACGCGCGAAAAATGATTTTTTTGTAGACAAAATAACTACCCACGGCAATCGACAAGCCGATAATTATTTGGGATAAAATATACCAGATGCCGAATCTGTCCACCAGTACGTACATGAGCGCGGTGTTGAGGGCGAGATTGACGAGCGCCACTAAAAAATATTTTCCGACCTGGATATGCATGTCCGTCGTCCTATCGTCCCTGAATGTCCAAAATTTTTGAAGCGTAAAACTGATGCAAAAAGCAAATACGAACGCGATGATTGCCGAGGTGATGTACCAGATGTCAAGAACGTCGGTAAAGACGTACAAGAACCCCACGTCGACAACAGCCGCCGTGCCGCCGGCGATAACGTATTTGATCTTCCGTCGGTGGGTAAAAGCGTGACCGTAGAAAAAAGGAAACGCCCGTTCAACGGAGCGGAGAAACCGATAGTAGGCTCTTTTGATGCTCATAATGCGACTATTATACCCCATTACCTTTAAGCGCTTCCCGCCATGACTCTTGGTAGCGGAGCGTGTATGCTTCTTTGGAAATCACGTGCGACCGCGCGGCGCGGTATGCAGCAACGGCGAACGTTTCTCTTTTCTCTTTGTTTGCGACAAGCTCGAGCAGTGCGCCGACCAGACACTTCGAATCGTTGACACCGCATACGAAGGCGCTCTCGGCGTCAACGAATACCTCTCCCGCGATGCCGACATCGGTCGTCACGATGGCGGACCCCGAGAGGGCCGCTTCAACGAGTGACATGCCATATCCTTCGTACGACGAAGTGGAGAGAACGATGTCGGCCGACGCATAATACGAAGCGAGATTTTCCTGCCAACCTTCAAAGCGAACGGAGTTAGTAAGTCGCAGATTGTGCGTCATGCGCTCTAAAGCGGCAAGCTCCGAGCCGGAACCGACGATGACAAGACCGGTTTTGGGGAACTTGTTTACAACCGCTGCAAATGCCTGCAAAGCTGTCGCAATATCCTTTTCCGGTTCGAGGCGCGATGCCATAAGTATGATCGTTTCGAATTCTGGATATTTTTTGCAGAGATCAAAGGACGGCACCTCATTTTCTATTTTTTCTGCATCCACCAAAATCGGAAGAACAGTAATTTTCTTATCATGAATCTTAAACCATACGTCGTGAATCAACGCACGTTTGATTCGCTCCGATACGACGCGAACGGCATCGGCGCTACGGAGTACGCGACCGGCGATCATCACCCGCATCATGTTCAACACCGAGTGTTTAACAAAATATGGGCTTAAAAAATCAGTGTGTATTTGAACATGGAGCCGCACCTTCCCCGTTTTTTTAAGCGCGCTCCCGACCATGCCGGACTCAAAGGGATCCTGGACCGTGACTAGAGAGTCTCTCTGGTTGAGATTCCTCTCCTTGATTATTCTCTTGCCGACGCGAATAGCATCGAAAATGTAGTGCCATCTGTTTCTCGAGTTGGTGGGATAGAGCCAAACATTCTCGGCAATCTTCTCTTCCTTGAAGGCAGGATCATCAGTCGTGCGCCCCGTATTAAAAACCACAATATGAAGCTCATTTACCAGAGTGCCATAGAGGCGGGTACGCGCTCGTACCGCACTCCCCTCCTTAAAAATATTTCTGTCGGATCCGATGCTTATTACGTTCATATTTTTTTGGAAAGATTTATATACTCCTCCGCCATATCGCCCCATGAATGTCTGTACGCGAACGTTTCAATATTCTTCACATATTCCCTGTACTCTGCATCATCCACGAGTCGTAGGATTGCTTTGGTAATTGCTTCCTTGTCGAGTGGATCGACGAAGATACCAAGATTCTTTACCGTTTCGTATAAGCCGGTGTCCTTGGTGAGGATGAACGGCTTACCCCGCTGTATCGCCTCAAGGATAAGGTTGGGGCAGACTTCAGAGAGCGAAGGCAGGATGATCGCATAGGAACTTTTTATTTTTTCCATGAATTTCTCATGCGGCAACTTTTCCGTATCAAGCTCGATCTCAGGGCGGATTTTTTTCGCTTCCGCAAAAGCTTCCCGAAGCGTTATTTCATTTTTGATAACGATCGAGCGTGTTGAAAAAATGAAGTTCTTCTTCGACGGTGCTTCCCCGCCAAGCTTCATTCCAACGTAATTTGGAATGATCTGCGTCCGTGTCGGACTAATGGCATAGGGAGTACTCATGATGTTTTTCTGCCATTCGGTCGTAAAAGCAAGTGCGTTAGTATTTCGGAGCGCGATGCCCATAAGCATTTTGATTATTTTCTCCTTTACGTTCAGTCTGACGCTTTTATCGCCATAAAATCGCGAGAGTGGGATCATGTGCTTGCTTCGCTCGACATATGATTCCCACAGAAAATCTCCGCCTATCCGCATGATAACTTTCTTTCCGAACAGTTTGGCGGCAAGGAGTGCCGGAAGCCCCACACTCCACGTATCAAGAGCCAGAATGAACGTGGTGCCCGGTAAACTAAAAACCGTACGGAAAAAATAATAAAGATGGCGTATTCCTATAGGCAACTTTTTCTCCAGTCTGTAAGAAAGCACGTTTACCTCATATCCCAACGCTCTAAACTCCCTCTCTAAGTTGAAGGCGTATTCCGCCGGCCCGCCAATATCCGGAGGATAAATACCAGTGGCGATGAGGATTTTCATTGACTTTTCCATTGAAACACATCATACAACATCTTTATGGATTGGAAAAACAGGATAAAATACTCTTTTCTTCATATCGGCGACAATCACCTTCCAATCATACCGCTCTTCTGCCATTTTCTTGGCGCTCGCTACGATCATTTCACGAAGAAGTTTTGCCTCAAGAAAAAGTTCCACCTTTTCCGCAATGCTTCGAGGATTGTTCGGCTCGCAGAAAAGTCCGGTAATCCGATCGAACAGAAAATCCGGAATGCCACCCACCGGTGTTGCGATGACGGGAAGCCCCGCCGCCATCGCTTCGACAAAGGCGCTACCCATGCCTTCAGAGAGCGAGGGTCGAACAAAAACGTCGGCGAGGGAGAAATATTTCGGAATATCTTTTTGCTCAACGTACCCCAAAAAACGAACCCGGTCCTCCACCCGAAGCGCGTGGGCAAGCGAGCGAAGTTCTCCGCGAAGTGGGCCATCTCCCAGAATAAGTAGTTTCGTGGTAAGCGGCATCATGGCAACCGCGTGAATGACATCATCTACCGCGTTTTTAGTGACAAGCCGTGAAGCAGTGACTATTACCTTGTCTTTCTTGCCAATATTCAGGCCTTCTTCAAGGGCCTTTTTTTCATCGCGCGGCACTTTTGCTCCGAAAATCGCGACATCCACACCATTAGGAATGATCTCACTTCTTCCCTTATACCCCATGTCCCGAGCAAACTGTTCAAGGAATTTTGAGATGGTCTGCACCATATCGGCCTGTTTAAAAACTTGTGTTAAGAACGGATACACCAGTCGGATACGTTTTCGCTTTTTAATATGTGCTAACGTGTCGCCGTCTTGTAAGGTCAAAATATAGGGAATTTTTCGATAGAGCAATTTGAAGAAAACTGCGGAGAATCCCATATAGGTCATGATTGACCAGAGGGCATCGAATTTATTTCTGCGGTCCAACAACACCGCTTTCAGAAACGCCATCAGCGGATAGAGCACTTTATTCAAATACATCGGGAATCGAAGTAAGTCTTCAGGCGTAGGGTTTCTTTTTGAAAATCCGATTCGGTGTACGAGAATGTTACCGATGCGTTCCCGCTTTGGGAGAGTGCTGTCGAAACGCAAAGTAATCATCTCAAATTCAATGTCGGAAGACGGTATCCGGTCAGTAATCTCTTTAACTGCAAGCTCCGCCCCACCCAGAAAGGGATGGTATGCAAGGGAAAATATAAGTATTCGTTTCGCCATTTCTTACAATGATAAGCTAATTTTCTTACTAAAACAAACTTTTACACATTAAAAAATCCCACTTAGTACAAGCGGGATATTGAGTCTGCAGAGGATACAAAGTTACCGTTTCCCCCTTCGAGCGATAGCTCGATTGGAATACTCAGGATCACCGGTGACGTTTCTAATAATCCTGAAAAAAGGAGGAATGTATCGCTTCGCTCCCCGATCCGTCCATTCCATTTCGAGAAGTGCGAGATCACTCCTGGGTTCATCCACCAGATCCGCTTCACAGAATTGCTCCTGCCAAAAGAAACAGGCTCGTCGCTTCTTGATGGTGTGCGAATCTTTGTCTCGGAGCAACAAGAGAGCGTTATATTCTCTTCCATCGATGATCCGATCACGTTCAACACGTATCCCTTTCTCCACCTCTTCCTTAATGGTGTAGTAGAAGGACGGATCGCCGTGGTCAACACGCATACGCACACGATGCTCTTCCTTCGAGGACGGTGAGACGAGGTAATCCTGTGTGATATGACTCACGTGATACTGCACAGGAATGTCACGGAGTTCAAATCGCCCGATCAGAAATTTATCCTCCTTTTCAAGCGGTACAGGATCTCCAATGACGTTGCAGACTTCCGCACATAGCCGATGAATCTTTTCACTAAAGTCCGTGCTGTTATCGATGACCCGCGGATGCGGATGACGTTTCCATGCCTGCAAAGTTCGCTCGTCAATCACCCGAGCTTCCTCCGGCGTTTCTTTCCTTGCCTCGTTGTTCGCAAGCGTATAGAACGCTTCCTTACCGAAGGCAGCAGTCCTAAGATGTATTGCAGCGTGATAACGCTCTTGGCACAATTCACCAAGTGAGAAACCGAGTCGCTGAACCATTTCCAAAAATGCAGCTTCCTCGACGTATGCCATGCCGTCCATAGCTCCACGATCACAAAGGACAACAACTTTACGGCCCTTATTCCGGTACCGAATAGCGGCAGAAAGGAACCGTTCATACTGCATTAGTGTGTCGAAAAGAATTTCCTCCTGGAACTCTGTTTTCTCGAGTTCAGGCGACCACGGCGTGACCCCACCCATAATGAGTTTGGTTGCCGACTCAGGCACCACCAACACTTTACGCCCACGGCCAGAAAGCATTTCTTTGAGCTGTGAAAGTCCTGTGCTTTTACCACTGCATGGACCGCCCGTCACTACGATGACCCAGATATTCTCCCCAACGGTGAGAAGTGTGTGAGGATTCCAAAGATGAGATATAGTTTTCAGAGACTACTCCTTTCTATTGAGGTTAACAGACAAATTCCTGCCTCCTTGGTTGTCAGGGAGCAGGAATTCTGCAAGGCTATAGGGTACCTATTCTACAGCACTTGATTATGATCGCATCTTAGCATGTTTTATTAATGCTGTCAATTATTATTTCTCAATCTTGAGAACATCTCGGAGCACCGCTTCAGGCACTTCCTTTACCGGGACGGAAGGTTGTATGACTGGTGTGGATTCTGACTTTTTGTTTTCCGGCCGACTCTGAGATTTTTCTTGTGGCTTTGGAGATATCGGAGTAGGTCCTGTTGTTATCACCTTCGATAATGCGGCACGGAGATCATTCAAATTTTCTTTGCTAGGGGCTTTACCGTCATTTTTTGCAGGTGTTTTAAGTGACTGTAATGACACGGGCTTCGGAGTTGTCACTGGCTGTGTAGGTGATGATGGAGTGGGAGTCGCAACAGATTTTGGAATTACGGGAGCTACAGTCGGAGTCGGTGTTGCTTTCGCTAAAAGCTTCTGGAGTTCACTTTTAAGCGTGCCTCCTCCTAGATCATCTTTAGGGGGCTCTCTTCGTTCCAACTGAGCCTGTGGAGTAGGTTCTGCTGCTCTAGGTTGCGAAGGAGCCTGACCTGATGGTTCAGATGGTGTAGCCGGACGCTGTAAAGGAGCCGCGGGACGTGGAGCTTCTTTAGTTGGTGACGATGAGGATGGTCGTGGAGGTTGTGCTGGAGCACTCGGTCGAGGCTCGCTTTTTTCAAGACGAGTAGGAGCTGGTGCTGGACGTCCCAGTGCCGGAATTGCCTTGCCATTGAGGCTTGGTCCCACATCGGGACGTTGTCCCGAAGGGACCAGCTTTGAGGAAGAGACAACGTCGGGAGCGGGACGTTTAGGCGCAGGGATCGAAATGGTCTCATGCCATTTTTTGATTTCTCCTTCGACATCGATTCTCGTCTGCGCAAATTGGCCGCGCGAAGCATCAAGAATCTCTTTTACATAGGTTACTTCTGGCTCCTTGATGGGCGGCAAGGTGGTGGCGGAAAAAGGATGGGAGCTCACGCCGTCGATCATGAGCTTAAGATAAATTTGCGTAAAGCCCAGATTCACCAGATCTTCGGCGGTGAACTGCGGCGCAAATTCTTTTTCCAATACTTCCGCGTCATAGGCGCCGACACGGAACGTCACCATTGTACCGACGTTGCCGAATACTGCCGCCCGCACTTCCTCTTCCATTTGTTCGATGTACTGATGTGCGATGGTAAGGTTCAAATTGTACTTTCGAGCCTCTGAGAGAATGTCCGCGAAAGACTCATTAGCAAAAGATTGGAACTCGTCCACATAGAGATAGAAATTCGGTAGTGTTTTTAGTACCTTTGGCGCCACATCCGCACGACTCATGGCAGCCAAATATATTTTGGTAATGAGCATGCCGCCTAGGAGGTTGGCATTCGACTCCCCCACTCTTCCCTTGGAAAGGTTGATGATGATAATCTTTTTTTCATCCATCATTTTACGAATGTCAAAGGACGATCGCGGCTGTCCGATCATGTTGCGAATGAGAGCGTTCGAAGTGAATTGTCCGATCTTGTTTTGGATGGCGGGTGTGGCTTCGGCGGCAAACTTTTCAGTGTATTTTCCGAACTCGTCAATCCAGAATGATTTCACCGCCGGGTCTGTGACGTTATCAACTACCTTCTTTCGGTATTCCTTGTCGGCGAGCATTTTGTTTACACCTAAGAGCGTCGCGTCAGGATATTCAAGAAGCGCCAAGAGTGTGTTCGCAAGAATATATTCCATACGGGCCGACCACGCGTCCACCCAAATCTTTTTGAAGGTTGACATGAGCCCTGATACCACAAGATGTCGTTTATCAGCATCGACTTTTTCGAGCACGTTGAAAGAGACGGGATAATCAAGATCGAAAGGAGCGAAATAGAGTACATCCTTAATGCGCTCTTTCGGGACATACTCGAGCAAAAGATCAGCAGTTTTGCCGTGCGGGTCGATAAAGGCCAATCCTTCGCCGTTTTGAATATCTTGCACTGCCATGTTCTCAAGCAGCGTCGATTTACCCATACCGGTTTTGCCGATAACGTAGACATGCTTCGTGCGGTCTTTAGCTTTGATACCAAAAGGAGTTTTTTTGTTTCTTGAATCCGCTTGGCCAAAATATGTAATTCTATTTTCGTCGATCATAGAGCAAAGTATGTATAGTATTATATCACGCAGATTGTAGATAAAAAGTTAGCCCAGCACATTTGGAATGTGCTGGGCTGGTTTAGTTTATATTAAACCATTGCATAGGTTCGAGCCACTCGAAGTGCTCGTAACACCGGAATATCATGTTTTCTCCCTTGAATTACCTCCACACGATACTGCGGATCAGTGAGATCCAGGATAGTCGTTGCTTCAAGCTTTGACATCGGAAGATGTTCGAGCATGAGTTGTTGTCCTTGTATCCTCCGCACGGAAGCCATCGAAGGCTTCACGCACAGAGGTCTCACTGTCACTCTTCGGACAGACGCTGCTGCCCGTATATGGTGTGCACTCATAGGTTGTTACCGCACCGACGTTGTTGGTTTTGTTCTAGGAACACGACATGCCTGCTCTAGTGCAAACAAGTTCCGCCTTCCATACTATCAGATTTAATCACATTTGTCAATCCCGTTCATCAGTTGTTGAGGCAGAGAGGAGCGCATCCCGCGTATAGCGATTGGAGGGATTCCATAGCATCCAGGAGTCGAGCCCTGCATCATAGGTCGCCTGAATCTGAGCCCTCACTTCTTTCGGTCCATACACTCCACCGTAATTAAAATCCTGCAACCACGGCCTTAATTTCAAAGGAGTAGTGCTCGCGTTCGTTGCCCGCAAGGCCGCGCTGTCCATTGAGAACTTTATGATCTCGTATGGTACCTTATTCGGATCGGGCCAACCGTTGAAATTCGGCGGGTAATGAGACGGGTAGACCATGGGTGCGACATAATCAAAATGTGTCAAAGCATGTTCAAGGATTTGTCCGATATTTAAATCATCCTTGTTGGTCGCTGTCATTCCAAAGAGGTCGGCTGAAACAGTAATGCCCTCGGAGCGAAGTACGTCGGTAATATAGCTAAAAAATTCATTGATGACCTCGGCTTTTTTTCTGCTACCGGCCCAAGGAAACGAAATATCATTCATAGGACCGTCGGATGGAAAGCGTATATAGTCAAGATTGATTTCATCAAACCCTCGCGCATACGCCTCTTTTGAAATCGCCGTGATATATTCCCATACCGGCTTTGCTCCCGCATCGAGCCATCGCACACCTTTGTGATCTTTCCATTCTGTAGTGCCATTTTTATTTTTCACGGCCAGTTCAGGTCGCTTCCCTACCAAGTATTGATCTTGGAACACCGAGACTCTGCCGATGACATAAATATTTTTTTCATGAAGGGTTTTAATGAGCTCGTCCAGATCGCTGATGCGACGTTCGGACGCTCCCGTCTCTTTGAGTACCGGATCATTCACTGGAAACGCGATGCGTCCTGTGTAATCTTTAATATCAATGACTACCGCATTAACCTCAGTTTCATCAATGAGTGAAATGACTCCTTGACGCACTGCCGGTGAACCAGCAACATAGCTAGTCATGTAGACAGCCTTGAGCGGCACGGGCGTCGCTAGATGAAGAGGGATACTAGGGATTACTGCCACCTCGGCCTTAATAGGAGCGACGGAGATATAGGTAAAAGGAAAAAGTTCGGGTATGCCTACATAGAGTGCCGAGAGAGATAAAAGAGAAAACACCAGAAGTAGGTAACCCCAGACTATTCCGGATTTTCTCTTGGTTTCCGGAAAATGGGAAGCACCTTTTCTCATTTAATTAGCGAGCGTGCTGTTTCGGTTATCGATAAATACCTGATCGGTTGATTCCTTTTCTATGCCACATCCGCATGTTCGTGCGGGATTGTATCTGCGATACCCATATGAACCAAGAAGAAAAAACCCTGTCACTACAAGAAGTATTGTTTTCCAAGAATCCGGAAAACCCAAAAAAGGTAGTACTAAGATCCAGATGCCGAGAGTAAGTACTGTTTGTGACTTTAACATATAGTCATTATATTCTATTTTCCCAAAGCGCAAACTGTGGAGAACTCCGAAAGTACCCCTTCGAACACAGGTGTGATAGGATGATGCCAGAAAAATTGAACCAAACCTTGAAAGGAGGTGAGTCTATGAAGTGGTGGCAATATAGAGCACGGTCACATCCAGGACGATTAGCGGCCCGACTTGTGAAATACAGAGAAGGCCAGATCATGTTGGAGTCAAAAAAAGAAAAGGGGCAGGAGACGGAAGTATGGCGAGGCGCCATAGAGGAAATAATCCCTGTCCGAACCACCGTGCATTTTCATTTGCACTGGCTGGCGAAAAGAAGAAGTGTTTTTGACAAACATTGGTCAAAAAAATGGGAATGGGAATTCGAAAAACGCGCTACCAGTCTTCCTTACGTTCTCGATATCCAAACAGGGATCGAACCCGCAGGGTCTGACCCTATTGAACTTGAGAAGGAAATTTTCAAGTTTTATCAGAACAAACAAAGTAAGTGCGGTGGGATTACTTTTCCCAAACGTTGCTTCTTTGTAACAACACAGGGAGAAAACGGAACGTTGTTCCAACCCTCTGATCCATATAACCTGGAGATACGGGGAGACGAGCTCATCGATCCTTTAAGCACATAACCCCTACCGAAAGGCCGGGGGTTATCATTTTATACCCAACCCCGAGCCTAATGGAATGACTCCACCATCACCACGAATTCCCCGCGCACCTTTTCAGGATGGCCTTTAAAGTAATTCAGTACCTCTTCCGGCGTACCAGAGACGATCTCTTCAAACACCTTAGTGAGTTCCCGCGCCACCACAACTTTTCTATTACTTGGAAGCTCGGCTTCCAAGTGGATGTTGAGTGCTTCGAGCGTTTTCAATATCCGATGCGGGGATTCGTAAAATACGACGGTTCTTTCGGAGTCGGCTATTTCTTTAAAAAGAGTCTGTCGTCCTTTCTTATGCGGCAGGAATCCTAAGAACAAAAAGTCAGAGGAGGGCAAGCCGCTTGCTGAGAGAGCGGCCGTGAGTGCGGATGCACCGGGAATAGGCATGACAGTCACTTCTCCTTTCTTAAAATGATCCCGCACTTCTTTCACGATCAAACATCCCGGATCAGAGATCCCTGGGGTACCCGCATCGGTTACGAGTGCAAGATTTTTTCCTTCTTCGAGTAAACCGATGAGTTGCTCCGACTTCGCCTCGGTACTGTGGGCATTATAGGAAATGAGAGGTTTTTTGATCTCGTATTTGTTGAGTAAGCGGGCGGTCATCCGCGTATCCTCGCAAATAACGCCGTCAACATTTTTGAGAATGTTAAGCGCCCGAAGAGTAATATCTTCAAGATTACCGATGGGTGTTGCCACAATGTAGAGGATAGCCATGCCTCTACCCTAGCAGATTTTTGAATGTTTACAATACGTGTGCATCGTCGACCGTAGGTAGTAGATTTCATAGTGATTTGTAGTTCGTATTGCTGTATAATCGGCCTAATGGACGAGCTTAGAACAACACTCAAAAAAAGACCGATCGTATACGTTACTCGCGACATCGAGCGGGCACTCGGTTTCTTGCCTTCGGATGGCTATTTTGTAATTAGCAACCGTACCAGCTACGCAGAAAAGATACTCACCAAACATCCCAACAATGTTGTACTCATTGATCGCGTGGATAGTGGCATGCTTGATACTCATGAACTACTATCCACCTCTGAAGTAGCCACCACAATTTCAAAGCACGCCGCACACGTCATGGTGTTTAAAAATACTTCGGCTATTGAAACGATTTGTAAAGAAAGGGGCTGGAGTTTACTTAACCCAAAAGCCGCTCTTGCTGAAATGATTGAAAATAAAATAACTCAAGTTGCATGGCTCGGCAAACTCAAAAAATTCCTACCACCGCACCGCATCACTACAGGGAAAGATTGTGTATGGAGCAATACACCCTTTATCGTTCAATACGCGCATGCTCACACCGGTGAAGGTACGATCCTCGTCAATAACAATGAAACAGCGGAAAACATCCGAGAAACATTCCCTCATCGCGAGGTACGAATCACCGACTTCGTCGATGGTCCTGTATTTACGAGCAATAACATCGTCACAGAGGAAGAAGTGCTCCTCGGAAACGTAAGTTACCAGATCACCGGTCTCTCACCATTTACCGAAAATAAATTCTCTACGATCGGCAACGACTGGAACTTTGCAACAAGAACACTCTCGCCTACTCAAAAAAGCGAGATCGAAAAAATGGTCCGGGAGATCGGAAAAAGAATGAGAGATGATGGATGGAAGGGTCTTTTTGGCGTCGATGTAATCCTCGACTCAAAAACAGGAAAAATATACTTGATTGAAATCAACGCACGCCAACCGGCTTCTACGACATATGAATCACAACTCCAAAAAAAATCTAACCCTTTTAGCATTTCCGTATTCGAGGCTCATCTCGCTTCCCTCCTCGGTCTTTCAACCTTCAACCTTCAACCTTCAACTATTCTTGATGGCGCTCAAATCATCGCCCGTCATACCAACGCTCACATCGACACAGGAGGACTCGCGACAAAACTTCGCCAAATGAATCTTACTGTTATAGAATATGAAAATAACGCCCATAATGCAGACGCGTTACGAATTCAAAGCGGCCATTCACTAATCGAGAATGTGAACATACTGAACGATACCGGTAAACAGATTGCCTCCATCTTAAATCCTCATGGAAACTAACACCTTAACCGAAAAGGCTCTTGCCGTCATCAACGCGTACATGCACCTGCCTATTGGAAATGGTGTGGCGTGTCCCTACCATAATAATCGCCGACGAAAGGTACGTGCCGGTCTTCGGGCGCTGGTTGGCAAAGGAAGCGTGAACGACATCGTAGACGAAGCGACGATTATGAGCATTCGAGAAAAGAAACCGCTAGCTGCACTCACCACCCCTGAACTGACTAAATTTCTTGTCGACCATTCGTTAGGCATCGATTGTTCGGGATTCGCCTATTATGTACTTGATGAAGAGAGTAAAGCGTTTAATCGAGGAACGCTCCGGAGACGTTTACGATACCCTTTCGCCACCTCTCCGCTCCGGAAATTGATTATCCTTTTGCGGAAAGTTGAGAATGCTGGAGTAAGTACCTTCGCTCACCCCAACAATAGTCGAGAGATTGCTCTTGCTGAAATAAAACCTGGAGATTTTATTGCCATGACCTATGCCGGAGTAGGCACGGTTCTTGACCACATGGTGATTATTCATGCAGTCGACAAAGAAAACGAACGTGTCAAAACCATTCATTACTCTAATGCTATCGCTTGGTCTTCCGATGGACTCTACGGACATGGAGTGCGGCAAGGAACTATCAAGATCCTCAACGCCGAAAAATCAATCATCCATCAATACTGGACTGAAAACGGGAAATCCGGAAACGAAAATTATACGCTCGTCCGCGCACTGCAATCATCCTCATGTACCATACGACGACTTAATTGGTTTTAAAATACCAATCTACAAATGGCTACGAATACTCTCGATCTTCACATTTGTAGCCATTCGTATATTTGCAAGGATTAGTATATTAGTATCTATTTACTTAAGCTATTTTTACTGATAAAGTTTTGAGCATGAATCTCACCGTAGCGACCATTCAAGCGCTTTCCTCAACCATCGGTTTTGCCATTCTAAGTGCTGTTGTAAGCTTCGCGTGGAGCCCTCTTTTGATCTTTCTTCTATATAAATACAACATTACGCGCAGAGCGGAATTTGACCCGACACTTGGTATGGAGTCGCGCAAAGATAAAGCCCATGTGCCGGTCATGGGAGGGCTTCTCGTTATCATCACTGTCGCCGTCATCACCATCGTTTTTAATTGGGAGAGAAGTTATACATGGGTACCAATCGGCGTAATGATCCTTGCTGCCGCTCTGGGTGCCGCGGATGATTTACTCAATATTTTCGGCAACAAGCGCCGGTCTCGAAGCATACGCCAAATTTTCACCCTAATCCGCGTTCACCACGACTGGAAAATGCGTGTGTGGTATGTACTGACATTCCCCTGGTCCCTTTTCAAGCGCACCTCACTCTGGCTCGGCTCGCACCCGGGCACCGGCATTCATGTGCACGAAAAACTACTGCTTCAATTCATAGCGGGGGCGATCACGGCGTGGTGGGTCTACTTTAAACTGGGCGAAGATTGGCAATCGCTCTATGTTCCCTTCCACGGCTTTATCGACATCGGCTGGATCATCATTCCTCTCATTATCGTCGTGGTAATGTTTACCGCTAATGCAGTTAATATCGCGGACGGCATGGACGGACTCGCCGGCGGCATGCTCATCCCCACCTTCGGCGCACTCGCTATTTTAAGTTGGACATCAAGCTATCATGAAATGGCAGTTTTGAATGCCACCGCCATGGGGGCGCTTGTGGCGTACACCTATTTCAATATAAAACCTGCTCGCTTTCAGATGGGCGATGTGGGGTCGCTCGGTCTCGGTGCGCTCCTCGCCATTAACACCATTGTAATCAATCAACTAATAGTTCTTCCGATTCTCGGCTTCATGTTCTACATCGAGGCAGTGAGCGTGGTGATTCAGGTATCTGGTCGCTATCTTTTAGGTCGGAGAATTTTCAAAATGGCTCCCATCCATCATCACTTCGAGCTCAAAGGCTGGAGTGAGGAAAAAACCATCATGCGCTTCTGGATCATTCACCTGGCGGCGGTACTTCTCGGGATGTGGGTAGCGCTTCATTAAAAACCAAATATACGAATGAGTACCAATCTACAAATGGCTACGAATACTCAAGATCTTAACATTTGTAGCCATTTGTAGATTTGCAAGGATTAGTATATTAGTATGTACCTTTTCTGGAACAAAAAAACTATAACCGACTTCAGTGATTCAAACATAGAGTCGCTCTATAATGACGGCTTCGTTTTCACCCGCCTCGGCAAAGGGGTGATGCATCAGACGAGGAGTGCCCGGATCGATCTTTCAAAGTTCGAACTCTCGAGCGAAAACCGAAGAATTTTAAAAAAAGTGGAAGGGTTATGTTTAGAGAAACACCCGATCCCCTATTTAGAATACTCTTGGGAAATTGGAAAAATAGCTAAAGATTTTTATACTTCTCGAGATGCTGATTTTTCCGCAAATAAAATAAAGGAATTACTAACCGATGATACTGAATCGAACTTTAACATCCTACTCGCCTTTGAAGAGGACACCATCCCCTCCCCATCCTCCCCTTTCCAAGGGGAGGTGGCCGAAGGCCGGAGGGGTTATGCTATCTGCTACCAATCCCCAACCCTGCTCCACTACAGCTACCCTTTTTATGATCTCTCCGCCCCCAAAGACACCGGTCTCGGTATGATGCTCAAAGCGATCCTCTGGGCAAAAGAAAATGGCAAAAAATATTTTTATCTAGGTTCGCTCCAACGTCCTACCGACGTCTACAAGCTCCAATTTGCGGGATTGGAGTGGTTCGACGGAAAGAAGTGGCAAACCGATCTTGCAACAGCTAAGAAAACTCTCAATGAAAATTAATCTCGTTGTAGTAGGAAAACAAGAGGCTCTTTTTACTGAAGCAGTGCTTGAATTTACGAAGCGTATTAAACGGTACAGCGATTTTGAAGTAGTAGAAACGACTGACGAGAAACTCGGTGAGGTCATACAAAAATACGAACGGATGTTTCTGCTCGATGAAAAAGGTAAAGAATTTTCAACGATGGAGTTCTCCGACCTCCTACAGAAACAGTTAAACATAGGTGGTAAAAACATGTGCTTCGTCATCGGCGGAGCGTATGGTTTTAGTGCCGAAGTAAAAGAACAAGCCAACGCCACAATCTCTCTTTCCAAACTGACCTTCCCTCACCAGCTCGTCCGCGTCATTTTCCTCGAACAGCTCTATCGAGCATTCACTATTTTAAATAACGAGAAGTATCACCATCAATAGAGATTAGTATATCAATGGTTAGAAATTGGATACCGAAGAATAAAAAACTCGCGACGGATGGGCCCGCGCGAATCATACACATGTGCTATTTTAGTAACGCGGTCTCTAAAGAAACCTGCTGCCAATCACCCGAATTGATCCCTGAGGTGACAGTCCATCCCTGTGTTTCAAATCTTTGTGTAACCAAAAGAACCGCCTTCTTTTCGTTCGAAAGACACCGTTTCTTGTCCCTCTCGGCATAGTAATCGTACGGAACCTTCGACTCGAATTCACATACGATCTTGTCATCAGACATCTCAAGCTCGCAAGCACGAAGTTTTTTATCAAGCGAATTCTCAATATCCCAAGCTCTTTGAGCTATAAGAAATTCATCCTGCGCTTGTTCCACCTCTTTTTTCCTCTCTGCTTCAGTGGACAGCTTGGCGGTTAGTGCTTCTAAGATTGTTTTTGCTGGCATAGCCATACTTTTTATCCTTTCATCTAAGCATGAATATAATACGAATATTTATAATGTCAACTCCTATATTTCACACCCATTTTCCGTTAAACTGAGTAAGTATTTTTACTTTATGGACTTTTCGACTTTATAGACTTTATGACTTCTCCCAAACATATTCACATAGTAGGTATTTGCGGTGTGGGTACCGGGGCGCTTGCTGTAGCGCTTAAAAACGCCGGTTACAAGGTCACCGGCAGCGACAAAGGATTTTTCCCTCCCGTTTCAACCGCCCTCGAACAAGTGGGTGTAGAATTTTACGCTGGCTGGCATCCGGAAAAAATGGGCAAACCCGATTTTGTTGTGGCCGGAGGATCAGGCACTTCCCTATCCAATCCAGAAGTTGTGCGTGCAAAAGAATTGGGTATCCCCATTCAATCATTTGCGCAAGCGGTTGGAGAATTTATCGTCAAAGAAGGAAATTCGATCGTGGTCGCAGGAACGTGGGGAAAGAGTAGTTCTACAGCAATACTTTCGTATATTCTAGAGCAGGTGGGGTTAAACCCAGGCTATTTCTTTGGAGGACTCGCCACCTCCCTTCAAAGTGGGAAAATCGGTTCAGGAAATATCAGTGTGGTTGAAGGAGACGAATACCAAGCAGCTATTTATGATAAAAAACCAAAGTTTGCATATTACAAACCTACTCACCTGCTGTTGACCGCCGTCTCGTGGGATCATGCAGATCTGTACCCAACCGAAGATGCATACTTCAATACTTTTAAAAAATTAGTTAACTCCATTCCTCGCGACGGAAAAATTATAGCGAGCACCGATGATGATGGGGTAAAAAGCATCCTCGGTCTTGCGGGAGATGAACACTACGATAAACGTATTGCTTATGGAAAAGAGGAGTGTTCTTTCCCCTTCTATAGATATCAGAATGTGCAGCAAAGCAAAGACGGGATCACGTTCGAGATCGTCGATCTTGAAGTCAAGACGCATACTATCCATTCACCCATGCTTGGTGAATTTCAGGCGGAAAATATCACCGGTTGCTTTGCCATGGCACGAGAGATCGGTATTGAGCCGAGGGCGATCATCAAAGCTATCGCCGAATTCAAGGGCATGAAACGCAGACTGGAAAAACGGCACGAAGGAGACATCACCGTCATCGACGACATCGCCCATTCGCCGGAAAAAGCCGCTTCTGTACTAGCTACGCTCCGAAACATCTACCAAGGAAAAATTTTCGTCGTCTTCGAGCCGAATATCGGCGGACGGCAAAAAGAAGCCGTATCGAAATATGACAACGCATTCAAAAACGCCAATGAGATAATCATTCCACGACTTACAAAACTTAAAGTTTCAGACGATGAGGACAAGCGACCACTCGAAGGCGACGAACTTACGAAAGTAATATCAAAAACCCATCCGAACACCTACTACATCGACAACGATGACACCCTCATTCACCACATCACAGCTCACGCAAAGAAAGGTGACGTCATCGCCTTCCTAGGATCACATGGATTTAGGGGGATGATTGAAGAAACGATTAAGACATTAAATCGTTAGACGTGATATAACTGGATCCCCGCATCCGCGAGGATGACAGAAAATATAGTCGGCTTCGCCTCTTTATTTTCTGTCACTTCCCTTCATCAACAATCTCGGCCTCAATCTTTTCGTTCGAAATTTCTTTGATCAAAAGTGAGATACCACAAGTGTCACATTCAACGACTTGGTCTTTTGCCAGGTTGGGATACTGTTCAAGACTGACGTCGTTTTTACATTCAGGACAAATTAATTGCATGGGTGTTAGCTTCTAGCTGTAAGCTGTTAGACTGATAAATCTACAGTCATCATTCTAATGCAATGACTTCAATAAAACAAATATTTGGGAACTAAAAGCTAGTAGCTAAAAGCTAACAGCTTCGCTACAATACAACTATGACTCCACAAGAAGAACGACCTAAACTTACTCTCGCTTTAAGCGCCACGAATCTCGGTATTGTGTATTTCAAACGTGAAGATCTACACCCCTACAAGTCGCACAAAGGGCGGTCAATCCCCTTTATGATCGACTGGTACAAGGATAAGGGTTCAAAGGATTTTGTCATCTCTTCCTCAGGCAATGCGGCGCTTGCAGCACTCCTCTATATTCAAGAATGGAACAGCAAGAACACCGACGACGCTCTTTCCCTGACCATTTTCGTAGGAGAAAAAATCGCCCAAGCAAAATTCGATCTTTTGAAAAGCACTGCTAAAGACTCTCATGTCTCTGTCACACAAACCACCAGACCCCAGCAGAGCGCCTTTGAAGCAAGTAAACGGGGGAAAACACTCCTACGTCAGTCAACAGACGAAGTGGCGCTTCTAGGATACGCTACTCTCGCGGAAGAGCTCGGGCGAATTCAAAATCTCGAGGCGATATTCATAGCTACTTCATCCGGCACCACCGCAGAGGCCCTACATGATTTTTTTAAAAAAGGAGGGGTGTTCCCTCAGATTCATATTGTGCAAACTACCGGATGTAACCCAATCGCTCGTGAATTCGAACCCTCCCCTCTACAGGAAATTTCTTTTGCCGACGCTATTGTCGACCGCACCGCCCTTCGAAAAGAAAAGGTGATTAACGCCGTTTCAGCATCAAAAGGTTTTGGCTGGATAGTCTCCAATCAGGAAATCGCGGACGCGGTCAACCTCGTAGAGCAACATGAGGGGTTAAAAATTTCTCCGAACGGCGCTCTTTCGGTAGCAGGACTTACAAAAGCCCTCTCAAAAAACTGGCAGTGGAAGGGAGCGGTGGTCTGCGTCATCACTGGAAGGTGATCACTTCATTAGTGCATCAAACGCCTCAATGCGGCTCGTCACGTCCCGTGACTGTTCTTCGGGGCCGAATGACGGACTAAAGAGGATCACATCTCCTGCGCGCGAACTATCAAAAGCTTTCTTGACCGCATCAGCAAGACCCTCACTGTGCACATGGGTAACACCCTTGCAGTCAAGCAGATTTTTATGAATCTTAATAGTCCCTGTGCCCGGCACCGCGATAACGGTAGTCGCGTATTGGTTGAGATGTGCCAAGAGAGGTGCCATGTCTTCCCCTACATCCTTGCCACCCATTATCAGAACGGTGTTTTTATTAACGGAAACCGTACGGAGCGCTCCTAGCGTAGAGTGGGGGGTGACTGACGCCCCATCGTTATATATTTTCCTTTCTTTTACCATTCCTTTGTATTCCAAACGTCCAGAAAGAGCCCTACAATTCTTAAGTGCCTCTTCAATGATGTCTTCACTGATTTTAAAAATATGGGCTGTCTCCACAGCACAAGCAACGTCGTCTTTCATCAACTCCCCCTCAAAAAGCGCGGACCACGACAGAGGTAGCATTTGCCGCGACGCTTTCATGGGGCGACTTCGGATCTTTGTGTCGAGCGCCCGTATCACCTCTTCGGGTGCCACAAAATAGTTGTTGGACGATTGGAATGCATACAGCGCATGAGTTTCGTCAGCTCCCAACGCTGGACACACCGACACATAAGGACTCATTTTCATGGAAGCAAAATCACGGAGTTGTGTAAACGAAAGTTCGATGATGACAATATCGCCTGAAGCAATGTTCTCAAGCAAGGAAATGAGGCCGGTGTTTTCATAATTCGTTACACAGAAAATATTTTTACGAAGGATGGTTTTTCCTCTTTCGAGTATATCCCGAATCAGTAACGCTGTGGTTGTTTTGCCTGCACCTCCACCTACCCCAATGACAATAACCGGAGGGGAGAGTTTAGTGAATAATAACTCAGGTGTTTCTACCTGCACGTTATTGTGTTCGATGGCCTTTACAAGAATGTTGGGGAACGTTACATCCCGCGGCTTTATAATAAGATTCGCGCTGGTGAATAGTTCAAGATCATAGTTCCCGAAGGAATAATTAAGCCTACCCACCTTCTCTTCCTCCGTCATGAGCTCAAGTGCTGCGATAGCTTTTTCTAAATCAGCCTTTTTGCCGACATCCGCTATGGTGACGTCAGCTCCGCATGCAACTAAAAACTTTATATCCCCAACTAAGGAGGTGTGGGAACGAAGACCAGTAACCACGACTCTTTTGCCACTAAAATATTCCCGAGCATTATTCATACGAGGTCAATCATAACACACTCACCATTCATCAAAAAAGAGACCGGATAATTTTTCTGGTGAAAAATTTCCTAGGACTCCGGCTCGCCAGCCTGCGTAGTCTCTTTTTTGATGAATGGTTCGCTCTTGTAGACTCTACGTCGCTTCAGAAAGCGACGTCCTCAATTTTACAACTACTCGCAAAGCTCGCAGGTAAAATTGGGAAATAAAAAAACAGACTCGAATTGCTTCGAGCCTGATGTGAACTGCTTATTTACCGGCGAACGCTTTGTCCACCATTTTCTCTAACATCGCGATGTTAGATGTGTTACCCGCTTTTACGTAACTTTGATTATGGGGGATTCTATCCCCGTACTCACACCGCCAATTTGCAGTAAGTACTTTGTTAAGTGAGCACCGGACGATGTCACATAACTCTTCCTTAGTTAGCAGAGAGCGTGCCACATTCGGCGTCGTGGTGCTCCCGTTCAAGAGCATATCCTCGTGGCGATACCACATCTCCAGGCTTGGAACGCTGCCCTGCACACATAATTTCTCAAATGGCGGGAGGTTCGCAAGAGGAATGCGACGTTTGATCGCCTCCGCTGTCCGCACCATACTGACGAGCGTGTCGATAGAGAGACGTCTCTCCCTGACGAGCTTGTCGTTACGGTTCAAGGATATCATGGTGTTTCCCGCACTATTCCTTTGGATCACTACCCCCACGTATCCACCACTCCCTGAACGGGCGGCACTGCTGACCTGCTGGCTGTCTGACTCTATATATAGCATAGTCAAGCCTCCCGAGTGGTTGTTGATCTGAACATCTCGAAAGACGCCTTTTGTATTTATCTCATCAACAGTTTCCCAATGTTTAACATTCTTGTTGTACATGTCGATCAATACAAAGGCCACCCAATTGTCGACCCCAGCAAATCCTGATTTTATCAAGACCTTCCGTAAGTGCGCTAGCTCGGTCAAATACATGTCTGAGCGTGACTCAGAATCTTTGACCATTTCCTTTGTCGCGAGATACGCCTTTCCTTTATGAGACTCTGCCGGCGCCTTGTCCCACCCTTGGGACACCGCCAATCGCTCGTAAATGTCCGAGAGGCCTGTTGGGTCAACCGTTGTAGCGATTTGTTCCGCCCCTGTTTCCCAGAGCGCGTCATACGCAGTCGTGGCCCATTCTATCACCATGTACATTTTTTTGTACTCCCCCTCTTTATCAGGGTTCTGGCTGTACCGCACTTTGATCAGTGTGGGGAGTTGTGTAGGCCACACCTTATCAGACTGATCACAGTGATACACTTCCTCCAGTAAGGGTTTAAGCATAGGATCCGTATCGAGTCCCAACACCTTTGCCGTTAGAGTGAAGGAGCAATCTCTTGGTTTAACTCGCACCCCATCTATCATGGTGTGTTCGTCGAGGTCGCCCGCACCCACCCCCACAGCAAGCATTCCTGTCTTAAGGAGTGCCTCTGCCGTGAGACCGCGGGGTAGCTTCCCGTCGTTGATGAAATACACCGGTGCTTTTTCGACACCAGGATATACGTCACCCCCTTTTTTTCGGAGCGCTAGAAACGAAATGATTTCGTCCCCGTGAGGCTTCAAATGTGTCACCAACTGCTTAACTGAATGTTGAGCTCTAGTTGTCATTACTATCCTTTCTTTTCTGTTGTTAAGGTACTTTGATCCTTGGCGCTGGGCCTTGGAATACCTTGGTTTTCTGATGTAAATTATAGCATAAACAGACCAATAAGTCAACAAAAAGAAGACCCTGGAAAGAAGCCTCTTTCCAGGGTCTTCTTCGACCGGCTGAATTACTAGATGGTCTCCACAAGCACCATGTTGGTGTCCCCACCCTCACCTAACGGCATTGCTGCCGCAAGGACAAAACGATCACCTTTATTCGCAATCTTATGCTTCTGCAAATATTTCTTTATCTCAGGCAACGCTTCACGCACCCCAATAAATTTTTCGGTCTTAACTGCTGTACAGCCAAATGTCAGGAGCATCTGTCGACATGTTTTTTCATACGGCGTAAACACATAGACATCCTGTGTTGGTTTGTACCTAGCGATCATGCGAGCGGTTTTACCGTGGTTTGAGAGTGCGACGATACACTTTGCATCCAAGCTTTTTGCCACATCCACCACTTCGCTCGTCACCGCATCCACCGTCACTCCGCTCGTCAGATGTTCTTCAAATGTTTTAAGATCAAAGGCCAACTCTTCGTACATAGGATGTGTCTCAATCTTTTGTACTACAGTAGTCATAACCTTCACGGCTTCCACAGGGTAGTCACCCAAGGTCGTTTCTTCGGAAAGCATAATAGCGTCCGTGCCATCAAGTACCGCATTGGCGATATCGGAAACCTCCGCCCGAGTCGGAACGGGGTTTTTAATCATCGATTCAAGCATGTGTGTAGCGGTGATAACGATCTTCCCTGCCTGATTGCATTTCTTGATCATCATCTTCTGATTCATCGGCACGTTTTCCGCTCCGATCTCGATCGCCAAGTCACCGCGAGCAACCATAACCCCGTCAACTACTGTAAGAAGCTCGTCGAAGTTTTCGAGACCTTCCACATCTTCGATTTTTGCAATGATTTTTGTATCCTTCATGCCCGCCTTTTGGAGAATGCCACGGAGCTCATGGACATCTGAGGCTCGGCGCACAAATGAGAAGGCTACGAAATCAACATTGTTCTTGATACCGAATTCTAGATCGGATTTGTCTTTAGTAGTCAGTGAACTAATGGAGAGATAGGCCCCAGGAAGATTCACGCCCCGTCGGCTCTTAATTTCTCCTCCCGCCACCACTTTAGTCACCACTTCCTTTCCTTTGATAGCAGTCACTTGAAGCTTCTTCTTTCCATCATGAAGCAAAATGTATCCTCCAACTTTCACTTCCTTAGGTAGTGGCTCGTAGTTTACGGAAACACGCTCTTCGTTACCCACAATCTTGTCAGTCGTTAGGGTGAATGTCTGCCCTTCCTTGAGTGTAATAGCACCCTTTTCAAACTCACCGATACGAATTTTCGGTCCGCCTAAATCTTGCAGGGTTGCGCAAGGGATGCCGGTTTTTGCAGTCGCTTTTTTGAGATTATCGACTTTAACTTGGTGTTCTGCAAAATCACCATGGGAAAAATTGAGGCGCATAACATTCATCCCCTCTTTCAGAAGTTCTCCAAGCTTTTCCTCACTTGAAGTGACTGGCCCTATAGTACAGACGATCTTAGTTTTCTTAGCAGGTCCGAAATTGATTTTTGCTTCTTTGGCCATGGATTTATAGGTAATTTTAAAATTTTAACAACCTCGGTATTGTATCAGAAACACTGCACTTTTCAAATCCTTCCCGGTCTGATATATTGCTTTGGTACATGCGAGTAAGCTGCGTTGGTTCCGCACATCACTGATACTGATGGGGTGAGACGCGAAGGCATGGAGCGTCGCAAGGCCGGAGGCAGGCGTGCCGAGGCGGGGTCGCGGAATTTGCCAGCAGACAAATATCCGTGACCAGGTGAAAATTAAAAGATGCGCGTGTAGCTCAGTTGGTAGAGCACATCACTGATACTGATGGGGTCCCAGGTTCAAATCCTGGCACGCGCACCAAGAAGTGGTTAACAAAAGTAGAAAGAGGTGTCGCCATCTAAAGCAACACCTCTTTGTGAACTACCGACATACGAGCTCTCCTTTCTCCCGCCTTACAGAGCGTAGACTGAAACGTGGCACTTTCAGGCACGTGCTGCGACTTGGTGTACCTCGAGGTTGTTTAGGGATCCGAATGATCTTCACCTCAAAAGAACAAACCGGACCCATAACGATGGTTATTCTTTTCATGTTTTTTCTCCTTTCAGTTAGAACATTCTGGTCATAAATTACCATATTGGTTAGTCAGTGTCAATCACATCAAGGTAAAAGCGCCGGAGGAAATCCTCAACGGCGCTTTGAAACTTTCTCACCTAAAACTAAAAGCAGGTGAGCAAAAAAAGGAATAATACCGCGACCAGGAGACATCCCGGAAGAGCCTGCAAGCACGTTTCTTGCTTGAACTCTTGGGTAGTAGCATTTTCCCTCTTTTGGCGTCTTTGCTTCCCTATCACAGTGACGGGGATATCAGCGTAGAACGCACTATCTGTTTCACTGGCAATTTTTTTAGTCCTGCCATGGGACGTGTCAATATCAACCATATATCCTTTCGGAATGGTTGCCTCACCGTACATCTCACCTTACGGCGATGCCCCTCATGGGATTATTCAGCGAGGTTTGTGTCTTTTTTTCTACCCTATATCCTACTACATTTGTGAAATATTGTCAATGTATGAAAAATGTGGTCTTGTGTAGACAGCAAAAAACCGCCCTAAGGCGGTTTTTTGCTTGTATTATTTCCTATGTTGTTCCGTCCACTCTTCAAGCACGCATATGCTGTGCTCGAATATGCCATTCCTCTCTCATGGCTGAGGGTTCCTATTTTAGATTAGAGAACCATCACCTGCCCCGAAGGACAACGACCGTTCAATTTTTCCCGAAGGAAAAAAATGTTCAATTTGAAATACTCCACGAGCAGCTTCCGCTACCCGTGCCTTGTTACGACTTACCCCTTGTCATTGAGCTTACCGTAGGCCGCGACAAGCGCAGACTTCGGGTATTCCCAACTCCCTTGGGTTGACGGGCGGTGAGTACAAGACTTGAGAACGTATTCACCGCGGTATGTCTGACCCGCGATTACTAGCGATTCCGGCTTCAAGAGGTCGAGTTGCAGACCTCTATCCGAACTTAGCCCGCTTTTCTAACGATTTGCTCCATCTTTCGATATTGCGTCGTGTTGTACCGGGCATTGTATCACGTGTGTAGCCCAGGGTATCAGAGGGCCATGCTGATCTGGCGTCATCCTCGCCTTCCTCCCAGCTTTTTATTCGCAAGCGAAGAAAAAGCAATTTAAATATTTAAACTTTTAAACACTTAAATGTTGCTTTTTGCGCTTGTGCGCAAAAAGCTGGGCAGTCTCGCCTGACATATATAACAGGCAACGAGGGTTGCGTTCGTTTCCCCACTGAAGGGAACAACTCAAGCCACGAACTGACGACGACCATGCAGCACCTGCCTAATTGCCTTGCGGCTACCTAAGTTTCCAAAGGTATTCAACTAGGTTTCAAACCCTGGTAAGGTTCTTCGTTTATCATCGAATTAAACCACATGATCCACCGCTTGTGCAAGTCCCCGTCTATTCCTTTGAGTTTTAGCCTTGCGGCCGTACTACCCAGGCGGATCGCTTAACGCGTTAGCTTCGTCTCTCAGAGGGTCGATACTCCGAAAAACCAGCGATCATCGTTTAGGGCGTGGACTACTGGGGTATCTAATCCCATTCGCTACCCACGCTTTCGTGTTTCAGTGTCAGGAGTGCTCCAGTTTCTTGCCTTCGCTTTTGGTGTTCCCCTAGATATCAACGCATTTCACCGCTACACCTAGAGTTCCAGAAACCCCTCGCACCCTCAAGTTTTGCCGTTTCCCATGCGGACCCCGGTTGAGCCGAAGAATTTAACATGAGACTAACAAAACCACCTACACA
>Ga0209542_10002257_pt1 | contig 43549 bp, 73 predicted proteins | sample RifCSPhighO2_01_FD_184028 | JGI IMG/M metagenome (GOLD analysis project Ga0209542, IMG submission 184028) | Soil microbial communities from Rifle, Colorado - Rifle CSP2_plank highO2_0.1 (SPAdes) (version 2) | ecosystem: Environmental > Terrestrial > Deep subsurface > Rock core/Sediment ... | reverse complement strand
AAGAAGCTGATCAATTTTTAAAACGTGAAATAGATAAAGCATATTTGCTGGCTTAAACACAAAGCTTATTAAACGGATTTTCTAAACCTTTTCATGCCGCGGTAGCTCAGTTGGTAAGAGCGCAGCATTGGTAATGCTGAGGTTCCGAGTTCAATCCTCGGCCGTGGCTTATGCTCTTGCTTGTAAGAGCATCATCCGAGTATAGATCAAGACACATGCTTTGTTGTGTTCAATCTGAGCAAAAGAATTTTGAGTATAAGTTAATTAATTGCAAAATGCTTTTGCGAACAGGCCGTGGCTTTTTTCGGGTTGAAGTTTGTGAAATATTATTTTATTAATTCATTAAGAACTTTTTTTATTCGAGCAATTACATGCACTTTTACTTTTCCAACACGATGCAGAATAAGGTTTTGGTTAATAGAAATAATTTTATCAATGCGTACATCACTTTCTTGAATTAAATCTCCGGATTGCATATCATCCCTATAAAGCTTGAATATGTGAATATAATCTCTTTGAGTCGTTGTTAAGGGAATTACAATAATATCCTGCAGTGATTTGTTACTTTTATTATGTCCATAAATCTAAAACCACATTCTTTAGAATGTGGTCGTAGCTTTAAGGTTTTAGATTTTGGATCATCCAGAAAACCAAAACAAATCACACACTTTAGTATGTGGTACACACAAGGTTTTCTTGATTTGATAAAACTATTGCTGGACGTAATTTTCTTCCTGATATATCGGTAAACAACGAAGGAATGATTACTACCTCTCCTTGTTCAAATCTTCGTTTCTTTTGATTAATTCCTGAGCCCATTTATGATCTTCCTCGTTATCCCAAAAATCATCACATTCTTTTTCTATGTTCATTTCTTGATCCATCATATAAAAAGTGTACTCGTGTATTTAAGAATTGTGATATCTTATTTTTGCAAATAGGTTATTGTTTAATAAGGTCTTCTGAATGCAAATAATTAATGATTTCTGATTCTGACATTTTGGCCAAATATTTTTCATCAACCAATCTGCCCCTACTTCTTAAAATATCCAAAGCACCATCTAATAAAAGTTCACATCGTAAATCTTCCATATATTTTCCATCTTGCAAACTATTCTGTATTTTTTCATAAATATTTTCATCTGATAATTTATGAACGTGCATTATAATTGGGAAATTTATATCACTAATTTTATGAGAACAACCAATATCAATTGAGAGTACAATTTTTTCTTTATCTGAAAGGTAAGGATATCTTTTTCTGATATCAAATTCAACAGATCTTAAATTTTCTCTTATATGATCATCTCTAATGGTATTAAGCTTATTATAGATCTCATAACTCAGAAAAGAAAGTTCTATAAATTTATTGATATCTCCATTTTTTAAGCAATTGTGACTTACAATCGCTATTTTGTCTGCATCAAAATAAAATCTTTTTAATTGCTTTGATTCTTCTTGAGAAAATCTTTCCAAATACCAGAGAGACTTCTTATATTTTTGAAGTAATTCAAATTTTTTATTGATAAATTCATTAACATCGATTGAATTTACCTGATAGTCTCTTAATAATAGGCGATATGCGTTTTTTGCATGTGCCTTATTAGATAGAGCAATTTCCCACATAGATTCATCTGCTTCAGCTATGTCTTTACTAGAAGCAGCACATTCTGGGAATAAATATCGCATCGTTCTATATATTGTTCAAGTTTTTTTGCCTCATTTATCCCCGAATGTAAAACAGATAAAATGTAAACTTCTAGCATAGTACTGAATAATAATCCAACGGTTTATAAAATTAATGAGAATTAGTAATCATAATCTCTTTCGTATTTTCTTTCAATATTTCCTCGTGCAACTTTAAGAATATTGGAATCATCTCTATATTCTATGCGGATATCTCGATCGAATCGATCATCTCGATCACAATCGAAGTCAAATGATTCTCGTTCGTTTGGATCTAAAATAGTTTCATCATCTAATTCTTCACAATCTTCTATTTCGATACTTTCGATGATTATAGTTTCATCTCCTTTATTTCTTAATCCTAGAGTTATTTCATCACGATCAATATCATAGTCGTAGATTGAGAATGGGCCGCTTATATCTACATCTTCATCATAATCTCTATCGTTATCAAAATCCCGTTCATCAATATCACACCTATTGTTAGAGTTATCATCTCTACAACATTTGCTGCCAATTTTTTCTAATGGGTAATCGCAATAATCGATGTCTTCTTTTTTTACTTCATCCTGATCACAGATTTTATTGTAATTTATGTCTAGGCAACAGCCAATGCCCAAACGCATATATGGTTGGCTGCACAAAATTTCAATATCTTCGTATTCTTCTTCAAAATCCGAATCATCATCTTCATATGGAGATCCTATAAGTGAGGGTTTGGTAATGAGAAAAGTTATGGCAATTGCTGCAATAATAAGAACAATGACAATAAGAACAACTGCTATGACAACGGATAGTTGCGCATTTTTTCTCTTAAACATGGGGGTAATTATGCGTTGTTCTATTTAAAATTAATTTACTACTTAGATTTACAAATGCTTACCTATAAACATTTAAATTTTGGAATTATAGTTTTAGAATGAAAAACGGATTTTCTTTATTTAATGTAGAAAAACCAATTATAGGCATGATTCATTGCGCTGGAGAAAATAGGAAAGAAAAACTTCAAAGGGCGTTGGAAGAATTAACTATCTACGAAGAAGATGGTGTTGATGGAGCGATTATAGAGGATTATCATGGGAATGTTTTTGAAGTTATGGACGTGCTAAAGAGTTCTCGGCATTCAATTTTGAAAGGTGTTAATCTTTTATCTCATCCCTATGCTTCATTTGAAATGGCTTATGATTTTGAGGGGGGTTTTGTCCAATTTGATAGTGTTCAAGAAAATACTTTAGATATTGATCGATTTTCTCAACTGCGAAAAAAATATCCTAGTATTTATGTTCTCGGAGGTATTCGATTTAAATATATAGAGCCTAGTGGGAAAAGATTGGAAGAAGATATTGCTGATGGAAAAAAGTATTCGGATATAATTGTTACAACTGGAGAAGGTACTGGGATTGAAACCCCCTTAGATAAATTATATTCATTTCGTAGGTATCTTTCTAATTTTCCTTTTTTCGTTGGAGCTGGAGTGACGATAAATAATCTTAAAGAACAATTGACAATTACTGATGGCGCTATTGTTGGCAGTTATTTCAAGAATGATAATAAAACGCATAACTATGTTGATCGAAGAAAAGTAAGGTCTTTTATGGATAGTGTTAGAAAAATTAGAAATGATATTAGGAATCAATAACCTTATAAATGATTGTCTGTTACAAAAATTATGACAGAAAAAAATTCTAAAGAAACTAATTTGGAGTTATTGCAAAAAGAATATGCGTTATTGCAGAAAAAATATAAACTTCCTGAATTTACAGGATTAAATGAGATTTTTGATATAGAAGAGGCAGATATAGAAACTGAATTTTTGATGAGAAAAATTCGTCGCGTAATTATCGATAAGATTACAGGTTATCTACGGTTTGTTGAAACAATTTTGAATCCGGCGAATGCTCCTATTTTTTTCCTCAAATTAATAAAAAAATTAGATCCTCAAGATCGCGAGGTTCTCGGAAAAATGTATGAGCATTTAGGAAATCTTGAAACAGAAGTTATTTGTTTGGATTTAGATTATTCCGAGGAGAAAGAAGCTCAATTTATTAAAAAAGTGTATACTTTATTTCGTGATTCAATACAGAAAGATCTTTTACTAATCAACTATAAATTGATCAAGGATGTTGCAGTAGAAAAACGAACGAATGGCAGTTATTTTGGTTGAGATGAATGCATAGTCCATTATCCTCTTTAGAGAGAAAAATACAAGCAAAAAATACTTTTGAATTTTATTTTAAACCTCGAGGATTTGAAAAAATTTTTTATGAAAAAATAGGAATGAAGCAATTTCATTCATTGTATTCTGCAACGGTTGGAAAAGTAGTTTTATACACTGCTGGCATTGATAGATGGTTGGCTGATTCATTTGATACTTCTTTGATAAAACAAGAAAAATGGTCTCGATATTATGAGAGTATTCATGTCGTAGCGGGTCTCGTTATGACTTCTTTAATGACTTACTCTTATGCCGAGGAAAATTATTCTAATGCGCTCTTTGCTGCAAGCTCTAATGTACTTATTAACATTCTGCCGGTATTAATGCAGCGATATACTCGATCGAGAATTTATGAAATTTTAAAAAGAAGAAGCTACTCTAATTGAGAAACGGCTCTACATCCATTTCCAAACATGCTACTGGCATTTTAATTTTGTTATTCTTCAAGACAAACGGTGAAATTTCTCCAAGTATGCCAACTTCTTTATTATTAATCATTATTCTACCGCATCTACCTTCAATAAAACTGTCTTCTGTAGTTTCTTCGATTGAATAACTTACCTGGAACATTCGTAATATATAATCCACTATTTGTTTTATCTCGGTAAAATTAGATTTTTCTCCACATAGCGCGATGCATAATTTTTCTTTTTCTTCAATACCTGTTTCATTCTTTTTGTTTAACGAGAATACTTTTCCTATTTCAAATAGTTTTTGCGGATAGGCAGCGTCGGAATTTTCACTTAATATAGCTACTGCGTTTGCAATCAAAGATGTTCGTAATATATTATATTCTGTTTTTGAATTTTCGATTTCTATAATTTTATCTTTGAATGATTTTACTCCCATTGATTTAAACTGCTTGTCTTTTGTCGACAGATGAAAACTTGAGACCTCAAGTAGATTTAGCCCAACAAGCAATTCTGATATTTTTCTTTTAACTACTTCCATTTTATTTTCCTCACCTATTGTTGCAATTGCAGGAATTTCTGGCTCAAAATTTTCATATCCGTGTGCAATAGCAATTTCTTCAACTAAATCTATTTCGTGAAGAATATCTGTTCGGTATGGAGGTATCAATGCAATATTTTTTTTTGTACTATCTATCATTATGTTCATTTTTGCAAGGTAATTTTCTATTTCTTTTTCGGAAAAATTAGTTCCTAAATTTTGATTGATATATTCAGGTGAAAAATCTATTTTTTCAGGTGCAAGATTTGGGATTGTTATCGTTTTCTTATCCATTTGCTGGCAATCTATAGAATAAATTGTGCCGCCCATATCTGCAAGTACGCATGCAATAATATTCATTACTTGTTGTAATGTTTGTAGATTATTTCCTGTTGCTTCAATAAATACTTCTGTGGTGGTTTCATCAATTTTCCCGACGTCATGTGAATTGATAATTGGAGGCATAGACATAATTACTCCTTTTTTGTCGATAAATACTGGAAATGTCTCCCAGTCTTTACAGATATACGCATATTCTCTTCCTGTGGGGTGCTGAGATAAAATTTGTCTTCCAGTAATTATTTTTGGAAATTCTAATGGCTTGAATTTTATTTCTTCTGGCTTCATTCCTCTAAATGTTACGGGAAAAGTAATTTTATTTAATGGATATAAACCAATGCCTCCTTTTTTTCTCTTTCTTAAAAATGTTAACCCAAGTTTTTCTTGAATATCGATTATTTCTTTAATTTTATCGTTGTTAAATTTTAAATTTTTTACAATGCATGCAACGGCGTATGGCCATTCTTTCGGCAATTTTTCAAGTATTACCTTATTAGCTGAATCTTTAACTTCGTATTTTATATTTGTTTTTTTCCCGAGATAAGCATTAAAGCTTCGTACAAATCCTTCAAGGGATAATAGGTCCGGTCTGTTAGGAAATACCTCTATTGAAATTTCTTTATCAGTTATACTATCTATCGGTGTTCCAAACATAGTTATTTTTTCTTGTGTTTTCTGATCTAATTTTCCGATTCTTTTTTCTAATTTTTCTTTTTCAAAAGTTATGATTGTCATTTTTTACAAACTACAAAAATAGACTTTATTTTTGATTTTGATTTTAAGCCATTGCCTAGGTATAGTATTTGAAACCCAGTTTCAGTTACTTGTTTTTTAACTTCTTTTATACTCGGAATATGAATATACTGTTTTGTTTTATAGCGAGCATGAATATATCTCTTTTCTTCTTTATCATAAAAATTACTTGACTCTCTATCGAAAAATCTATCTCCAAATGTTTCTTCTTCAATTTTAAATCCTATATTTCTTATTATATAAAATTTAAAACTTTTCCATATCCAAAAAAAGAAATAACGAGTAAACCATAATCGCGGATGAAAAGTAAAGATGTAAATACCGTTTCTTTTTAAAACTCTTCTTACCTCTTTTAAAGCTTTTTTTCTTTTCTCTACTCCTGGTATTTGAGTCCATCCCTGATTAGAAAAGAGAGCATAATCGAAAGTATTATCGTTAAAATCTAAATGAGCAGCATCTCCAACCTGATAATTTATTTTTAATTTTTTCTTTTTCGCTATTTTTTTGGCATTCTCAATCATTTTTGGAGTTAAATCAACACCAATGACTTCAAACTTTTGATTAACTAACGGTATAGTTGTTCTCCCTGTTCCACATCCCAAGTCAATAATTGTAGCTCCTTTTTTAGTGAAATATTTTTTTATTAATTTTTCTTCTGCTTCCCATAAGCCATCATCTTCAGCCATTTGTATATATTTTTTCTGCACATTATCTCCTGAAAATTCATTAATTATTTGTTTTTGTAATTTATCGATTGCCATTATTTCCTCCAGATTTGTTTTTCTCTTAATTTATCAATTAATGATTTAGCTGCATCAATTCCTTCCTTATTTGCTATTGCTAAAATAGTAAATAAAACATCTCCTAATTCTTTTTCGAGACTACCTTCTTTATCTCCTGGCTTTTTCTTTTTATCTCCATGCGAAATATTCATTTCTCGAGATAATTCTCCAACTTCTTCCTGTAAGCGAGCAAGCATTGACAAGGGCTGCCAATAACCGCCGTATTTTTGTATGAATTCGTTAACTTTTTTCTGCGCTTCTTCTATTTCCATGTTATAGTTCCATTACTTCACATTTATTTTTTAAAGATAAAATATATTTTTGAAAATCTTTACCTGATAGCTCTAGGGTTTCAGTATTAACATTCGGATGAAAGCTCACAAAATCAGCATTCCAAATTTCGTTATCAATAATTATAGTAACTTTCTTTTCATCTCCTTCTAGAGCCTTTCTAATTTTTATCTCCATTTACGAATTTCCTCGCTTTTGTTGATTGATTCGATAAGGTGAAAAATAAAGAATATCTCGTATCCCATAATCAACCCGTTCGTCAAGATTTTCCGTTCCTTCATTTGCACACGCGATGTCTTCTATTAAACGTGTTAATTGCCGAGAATTTTGAGGTCTTTGAATAATACATTTTCCATTTAATCTTCTTACACCGTTTTCATATGTTATTACAACCTCGGGTATAAATTCTCTTCCGTGAATGGTAGGTTGTATTCTCCCTAATTTAACTATTTTTAATGTTCCTTTCATCTTTATTTCCTCCACACTTTCATTTCCCGCAACTGTGTTAAATTATTTTTATACAGTTCTCTTAAATCAGTTATCTCAAAATATTCCATAATAATTCTGTCAAAACCAGGACCCCACGCTAATACCGGAATATGTTCACCAAATATTGGAATAGTTACCTCGGGTCTGAACATACCTGCACCGCCGAATTCAATCCACTTTTTGTGCACTGAATGATAAACATCAATTTCTAAACTTGGTTCTGTGTATGGAAAATAACCTGGTCTTATCCTGATCTTCTCATATCCCATTTTCTTAAAAAATTCTTTTAGATATCCTAAAAGTTGCCGGAAGTTAGCATTTTTGTCTACGACAATTCCTTCTGTTTGATTAAATTCGAATCCATGACTCCAATCTACAGTTTCATTTCTGAAACATTTTCCTAATGCAAAATATTTTGCAGGAAATTCTTTATTTTTTTGAATGTCTATTAATTTTTTTATTGAAAGGCAGGTGGTATGTGTTCTTAACAACACTTTTTTTGCATCTTCTTCCTTCCAATTGTATGCCCATCCTTTGCTTCCATTTATTTTTCCTTCATGTGCATTTTTTATTTGCTGCACAATTTTTTTGTCTGGCAAATTTGCAATATGTTCTTTTATAAAAAAAGTATCTTGCATTTCTCTAACTGGATGATCTTGTGCAGTGAATAATGCATCGAAATTATAAAATCCTGATTGGATTAACTCTCCATCCATTTCTTTGAAACCCATTTCTAACCATATTTTTTTTGCATAGTCTATTGCTTGATTGACAAAATGTCTTTTTCCGCCGTGTATTCTTGGTACTGGACTTGTGATATCATATCGCCTAAATTTTTTTCCAACCCATCCTTTGTTTTTTATCATTTCCGGAGTTATGGACTCAATATATTCTCCTGTGAGTTTTTCCTTCATGATTATTTTACCTAACTCAGTCAACTCAATATGAATCGACTTTTTATCCTGAATTTCAACAATTTCTTTTCTGTTTTTCAGATTTTCAAATGCATATCTTTCTTCAGGTGATAGTTCTTCGAATTTCTTTGGTAATATTTCTATAAATTTTTCTTCTAAACTTTTATTTGTAATTTCTTCTTTAGTACCGAGAAGAATAATATTGCCGTTAATCAAGTTTATCAATGCCTTTTTTTTCATAACTCCAATTGATGCTTTGAATTCGTTGTCGTTAAGGCCAGTTATTTTTTGAGCATCTGCTAAACTGATATTTTTCTTTTCAGCAATAAGATTTATCAGCCTTCGTTCAGGTAAACCTTGCCGGGAATACAAAATACCATTAACTCCTAAATCCACAATTTTTTCAGTACTCGTTTTAATTATTACTAATTTTTTATTTGATAAGAATTCCAGCGCCCGGATAATACTCGCTTTGTCGAGATCTGTTTTTTTTGACAATGCATCTATATTTTTTTCATCTAATAACGGCAGGATTTTTCTTTCATGTGGATTTAACGATTCTATTATTTTTTCTTTATCTATACCGGGAGTCTTAGACATAAAAATTAAAGTAGAAATAGGTTTATAAGATTATCACTCTGAAACTGCTTTTTTTGCCATTTTTGTATCGCTGCCTAATGCCTGTAAAAAACTCATGCCATCTATTTTGTTAAACTTATTCTCCGGAAACAGGATCATCTTGCAACCTGATTTTCTACAAAGCAATATATTCTGCATCATGCGTGCTATCACTCGTGCTTTTTCTTTTTTTCCTAATTTTTTCAAGTCTTCTACATTTATTCCAACGGCGATATTGTTTTCTTTGGCTAAATTTGCCAATACTTCGTTTAAACCAGAATCACGCTGTTTCATAGAGTCTTTTCTCGTATGAAACTCTAGATCTACAATTATATCTACATCTTTATTTTCGACAATTTTTCGATTATAATCAGAATCTTGTGCTTTAACAATAACTCTTTCTCCACGTTTTTTTGATTCCTTTATTTTTTTCAATGCTTCATTAATAGTTGAGGTTACAATAATCATAGATAAAAAATGATAAAGTAATTTATAAAGATGTGGGAAGAATTGTTCCCACAATGTAATTACTTCGAGTATACGCTGGATACAGATTCGCCACCATCAACAGAATATAATCCTCCCGTTACATAACTAGCATTGTCAGAAGCCAAAAAAAGTGCAGCATTTGCCACCTCTTCTGGTTTTCCAACCCTTCTCATGAGATTAGTTTTTTCGTATTCTTTAAATCTCTTTTCTGTTGGAAAAGCTTTTCTTAACAAAGGAGTATCTATGGGGCCAGGAAGAATAGCATTAACTCTTATCCCTTGAGAAGCATATTCTTGAGACATACATTTAGTAAGCATTATAATTGCAGCCTTAGTTGAGCAGTAAGCTGGAGATTCTGGTTCTGGAGCTATTCCCAGTGATGAGGAAATATTAATTATGTTTCCCTTGCTCTTTTTTATGAGTGGAAGAGCATGTTTACACATTAAATAAACTCCTTTGAAGTTTATGTCAATTATTCTGTCAAGTTCCTCTTTTTTAGTTTCTTCCACAGAATTCTGAAAGTATATTCCAGCATTGTTTACAAGAACATTTAATTCTTTAATTTGAAGAAAGGCTTTTTGTATCTGTTCTTCATTGCTCACATCTATTTTATAATATTCTACGTTATAATCTGGCTTGTCTACGTCAAATATTATGACTTTTGCTCCTTCTTGTAGGAACTTTTGAGCAATTGCCTTTCCTATTCCGCTACTACCTCCAGTAACTAAAATTGTTTTATCTTCCATTTTAATAATTACATTTCAATCTATTAAAAAGTATCTAAACCCCTCAAAACAGTATGTGGGAACTTTTGTTCTCAGATATTATAAATATGCCGGACATTTTGTCTTCTATCTTAAATGTTGAAACTAAGGAGCAATTCCCATAGGAAATTTAAAGAAAATAATTTGACCAGAGTTTATAATAGCTGGATTATCAACCGGCTGTTCAACAGAGCAAACAATTCCCCGATTATCTTTCGATGAAGCCATAAATTTTTGAGTTAAACTTTTATCTCCATATCTTTCAGCAATAGAATTTCCAGTGATACCACAACCCTGCTGTAAAACATAATGTTTCAAAGTGGCAATGGGGGGTTTAGTAAACTCTCTAGCTTCATTTGAAGCAATTAATAAATATGTATTTTGTGGTAAGGAAGAAATGGAGTAGTCTTGGCCATCTTCTCTTCCTATAACCAAGTTAGCTCCTAATAGTTCTGGTTTAACATCAAAATTTAGTAAATCGCTAAGAATTTTACAATCATAAGGAGAAACTACAAATACATGTCTATGTTCTCTAATAAAAGTTCCTTTTGGATAAAGTGACTTTTCTCTTCCGGTAGAAGGCCTAACGGCTCTATGATGTCGATCACCTAAAATGCCTAAATGATTAATTTGAATTTGGTTAACCTCACGAGTAACAGAATAGTTTGCTACATTTGTAGATTTAGTTTGATTTTCTTCAGAAGCAAGAACTCTGAGAATTATCCCTCTTTCTGGAATATTAGCTTTATGTAATTCAGCAAGTTTTTCTCTTTGACCTGTAACATATTTTTCTAGATTATCATAAAACAACATAAAAATTAATTAAAAACTAAGCCTTTAAACATTTATATCATTGAAATTAATTCAATTAGGATAGTGGACAGTTTGTCTCCGATCTTATAAACATAGCGGAGAAAATTAAATTGCACGTATAATTATGCGTCTACAGAGAAATATTTATATATAATGTACCCGTACAATGACTATGGCATATACAGAAATAAAAGAAAGGAACAACAGAAAATATTTTTATAGAGTGACTTCTCTACGAAAAGGCAATAAAATAAAGAAGCAAAGAATCTATCTCGGGGTAAACTTAAATACCATTTCATTATTAAAAAAGGAAACAGAAGCGGATAAAAAAATTTCGAATAAAAAGCGCATTAAATCAATAGAAAAGATAAAGATCCGTATTCTTCCCATCTTGAAGAAAAAGAAGATTAAAAGAGCAGGAATATTTGGAAGTTACGCAAAAGGATTGCAAAAAAAGAATAGCGATATAGACATTTTAGTTCAGCCGTCAGAGAATATGGGATTTGCTTTTGCTGCATTAAGAGAACAGCTTTCAAAAGCTCTCAAGAAAAAAGTTGATTTAGTAAGTTATAATGGGTTAAGTTTATATCTCAAAGATAGAATTTTGAAGGAAGAGGTAAGGATTATATGAATAAAAAGGAAGATGGTATATTCATAAAGCATATCAAAGATAGTATTGGGGCTGTAGAAGAATTTAGTAAACGTCTATCCAAAGAAGAATTAATTTCAAATAGATTAAAACAAAGTGCAATAGTAAGAGAAATAGAAGTGATCTGCGAGGCTGCAAAAAATGTTTCTAAAAATTTTAAAGACAAGTACAATAAAATACCTTGGAAAGATATTATTGGAACAAGAGACATTATGATTCATAGATATTTTGGAGTAGATTTAGATGTTGTTTGGAATATTATAAAAAAAGACCTGCCTCAATTAAAGAAGCAACTTCAAGAAATAGAAAAAGCAGAAATGTAAGTCTTGATATAACAATAGTTATAAATCCTAAAGTTTTTAAAAAATAATGAGAATTATACTTGCCTCAAAAAATCCAGTGAAAATAAAAGCATTACAAGAGGTTATGCCTGCATACGAATTCTTAAAAGATACAGAAATTATTTCTTGCGAAGCTAATTCAGGCGTTTCAGACCAGCCAAAATCACTGGAAGAAACAATTTCCGGAGCTATCAATCGCGCAAGAAAAGCATACAATAAACAATATGCATACAGTTTTGGCATTGAATCAGGTTTAATAGAAGTCCCCTACACTCCTCTGATGGATATATGTTTCTGTGTTGTTTACGACGGTAAAGAACAATCTATAGGATCATCAGTCGCTTTTGAGGTCCCAGTGCTAGTAAGCAGTATAGTTATAGAAAAAAACATGAATCTTACTCAAGCGTGTTACGAAGCAAAACTCACCTCAAGCAAAACAATTGGCTCTGCAGAAGGAATAATCGGATTATTAACCAAAGGAAGAGTGACAAGAAAAGATTATACAAAACAAGCAATTCAGATGGCACTAATTCCTTGGGAAAATGCTCAGTTATATTTTTAAGATTCAATAATCGTCCCAACAAAATGTTTTTCGTTGAGCAAATTATCTAGTTGTTTTATATCAGGTCCTAAAATGAATGTTCTTATATTATTTTTTTTGATTAATTCAGCAGCCGTTTGGTCAAGAATAAAATGCTGGCCTGGTTTGTAATGAATTTTTTTGGCCATTTTGTAAAAATCATCATGAGAAATTTCCGGAATATATTTTGAATTTTTTAATTTTGGATCCTTATCATAGACTCCTTGCACATTAGTAATGTTTATGAAGTCTGAATCAAAAAAATGAGCAAGTTTGACTGCTGTAGAATCGGATGTCTCATGCCTTCCATATCGTAAAGCACCGCAGAATACAATATCATGTTTTGCCAAATAATCTTCAATATCTTCCATATTTTTTGGTAGTGTTTTATTTGCATTAGATCCTACAAATGCAGTCATAAATTTTGCATTAAGTCTTGTTGCCGCAATTCCGAATAAAGTCTGGTAATATTCTTTTTTTGGAATCATTGAAAATCCATCAATATAATTTCTTGCTGTTTTGCCACCTCCACAGACGACGACGAATTTGTATTTATTCGTGTTTTTATTTAATATTTTTTTGAATTTTTCTAGAATGAATTTATTTATTTCATCTGGAATTATTATACTGCCTCCCAAACTTATCACCACTATTTTTTTCATAACTGATGAAAGAAAAATATTTATTTAAATCTATTCAAAACATCTAAAAAGAATATTTAACAATTATGTTATACTATAAAAAACATTTTTAAGGGGATTATACAGAATTACTCATGTCTCAAAAAGAATATTTGAGTGTAGATTATATTTGTCAGGAGTTACGTAGATCTATTAATGATTATCTTTCAGGAAAGGCAGGAGGAGTAATTAATAGTTCTTATACGTTTCACAGTGTGATTAATGAGGGGGAGATTAGATATTCCATTGCAGGATTAAATGCTGTTCTTTGTATAAAACGTCATGGAAAAGGAGAGAACTATAATCTTCATGAAGTAATAAAAAATAATCATGATGAAGTTTATAATGAAAATATAGTGATAAAACCTGAAAGGAGTAGTACTCATAGAATATCTGGAAATTATTTGAAAAAATTCGCCGAGGAACGATTACAGAATTTGCGAGCAGCTAAAAAATCACACGGTAAATAAGTAATTATCAGTTACCTTGAAAATTTTTAATCGTGCGCCGCAGTCTAACCATCCATGTGCATAATTCAAACATCCAAATGCGTTGACTAAATCATTTTTTTCTTTAAAATGTTGTGAATCTTTGAGATAACATTCCACCATAATAATAATCTCATTTGCCTGTTTTTGTTTGCTTTTAGCGACGGCGTTTTTTGCCATTGATAAAGCTTTGGAAGTTAATTGATAATATTTATCTAATTTCGAAATAGTAATTTCTTTTTCCATTGTTGAAGAAGATTTGGTGACTTTAAATATATTTTCAATCATGCAAATTATGTCATATGTTTATTGAATGAAGAGATTGTAAAGAATTCTTTCTATAATTCTAGATGTCAAAATAAAGATTTGGATATTTAGATGTTAACACCTAAATCATTTAAATATGGTTACTCATGATGAATTTACAAAAAGAGGAGCGGGGAGTTTTACTCCCCCCCTTTTATTTAGCTCGTTTTTTTTAAAGAGAAATTGATTTTAAATTGAAAATAAACGTCTATAAACATTATGTCCATGTTTAGAAAATTCTTCAAAATATCCCGTAAACCACTGATTTAATAATACTCCTGCTCTTTTTGATTCTTGAATATCTTGTAATGTTTCTACTCCTCCTGTTCTAATTACATGAAATTCTTGTGAAGGACTTCCTGATTTCAAATATTCTGCAGCTGTTCCTGCTAATTCCAGAGAAGATTCTTTTAGAGGTCTTCCGCTAATCCCTCCACCAAATATTTGAGTGAAGAAATCATAAAGTTTTCTTTCAGATTCAACAACATTCACTCTTCTTTTTTCATATGCTGTTGAAGTGTTTCCAAAATTAACTCCATCAAAGTTGAAGCCAAATAATAAATCCATTAGATTAGGTACTTGCTCTCTGTGAGTATCATTCGAAAACTTAACTATAACTGGAAGCCTTCTACTTCTCTGGTCTAGAAAGTTTTGTTTTATGTAATTAAGCCTATTTGCTAAATCATCATCTTGAGGTCTTCCATGCTGAGTGTTTGGACAACTCTCGTTAATTTCAATAAAGTCTACACTGGCTTTTTCATATAATCTCATTCCTTCTACTAAATATCTTAATTTATCGTCTCCTTGTAAATCTGGGGAACCCATTATGCTCCATCCGATTGGTATTAAGATTTTTTTAAGTTTAGCAGCCCTATTAGAGTTTACATTATCTCCATCATTTGGTAAGCCTAACCAATTTGAAGCTGAATGTGAATTTGGATAAGGTGCAAAAGGCAAATGAACGCCTTCTTTTTTATTACCTATTCTTGGATTCCATGTTCCAGTTCCCCCAAGATAAGCTCCGGCACCTTGCATTGCAACCATCTCATAACACTCTCCGTTTTTGAACATACCTGCGGCGTTCATTATTGGAGAAAGAAAAGTAATCCCCCATAATTCCACTGATAAATCTGTTGGAGGTGAATAAGGTTTTGAAGGAATTTCTAATTTTAATTTATCTAAAAAGTCTAAGCGGCCAGAAGAATATTTTGAAACAACAATTTTTGGAGGCAATTTTGTTATTAAAGGTCTTAATTTCCTTTCCCAATTAGATATTGTTGCAGCTTTCATTATTTGATGAATTTATATTATAAGAATGTTGTTGTTTTTTTAAATATCTATATTTTTTTAAATAATGAAAATCTTAGTTTTTCATGTATATTGATTCCCATGTTCATTTGAGAGATTTTAATCAGAAGTATAAAGAAACTATCAAGCATGGACTAGAAGTAGCTAAAGATTCTGGTGTTGACGCTGTTTTTGATATGCCAAATACAGATCCCCCAATAATGACGAGGGATTTAGTTATTGATAGACTAAGATTAGCTAAAGAGGCAAGTATTGATTCTGTTTTTTATGGATTATACATGGGTTTAACTGGAGAGGCCGAACAGATTAAAAGGGCGATTGATATTTATAGAGAATTTCCACAAGTTGTTGGAATGAAATTATATGCTGGGCATTCTGTTGGAAATTTAGGAGTTATTAAATTAGAAGATCAACGTACGGTTTATAGAATTCTATCCGAGGAAGGATATGATGGAGTGCTGGCTGTTCATGCAGAAAAAGAATCAGAATTGAATCCAAATATTTGGCAACCTTATAATCCGATATCTCATTGCCATGCTCGCCCAGAAAAAGCAGAAGTGGAATCTGTTAAAGACCAAATTGGATTAGCAAGAGAATATGGATTTAAAGCAAAAATGCATATAGCACATATATCTTCTCCAATGGCTGTCGAATTGGTTAAAAAGGCTAAAAGCTCTTTAGATATTTCTTGCGGAATATGTCCTCATCACTTTATTTATGACTGGCAACAAATGAGTTCTGAAAATGGAGTTTTATGGAAGATGAATCCCCCTTTAAGATCTCCAGAAGCAAGACAAAGAATGCTTAAATATCTTGAAAATGGAGAAATAGATTGGATTGAAACAGACCACGCACCACACACATTAGACGAGAAGGTAAAGGAACCATTTATGTCAGGAATTCCTGGGCTTCCTTGGTGGAATCTCTTTGATGAGTTCTTAAGGAATAATAATTTTACGGATAAAAGAATCAAAGAAGCAACATTCGATAAAATTGTTGATAGATTTGGAATTTCTATAAAAAGTACTTTAAGATCAATTGTAGATAGAAGAGGAGATTATCCTTTCAATCCATACAGACCAATAGAAAAAGAAATTGAATTTTAATATTTCATGATATAATTTGCTAATCAACTAAAATTTTCAGATATTCGTGATGTACGTATTATTAATAAATTATTCTAAATATTCCAAGCTTTCATCAATTTCTGTCAAGACTTGATCTGACGAATCTAATGCAGAGTATTCTTCTGTAGATTGAGATTCAGAATTTGTTACAGTATTAGATGTATCTACGACGATTCCTTGTTTTTCAACTTTTTTGGCACCTTTAAAATAAAAAAATAATCCTCCTATTAAAATGATAAGTAGGATAATAACAATTAACATAGTTTTATTGAGTTTCATCTATTGCCTCCTTCATGTCTTTAATTAGATTACGTAAATCATGGAACATAGGTTTTATTTCTTCTTTCTTTTTTCCTGCTAAAATTGCTTCTTTGATTTCTGTTATTTTATCTACTACAGCAGATCCTTTGTCTACATCAATTTTTTCATTTTCAATGCCCTGTTCTATTTTTTCCTGCAAGTCATACAATAATAAAACAACATAATCTCGTGAAAGCGTGTTTTGCTGTGCAGGATTTTCATCTTTTAACTTTGCACGAGCAAATCCAGCTATTTTTTTGAAACATTTATTTTTCTCTATTCCTTTTTTTTCGTAGCAATTATGTGATCGCTCGTATAATGATCTACATTTTTCTTTTTCTACTAAATTCCTACACACTTCAGGATATTTATCTTGAGAAACAAAATCTTCTTTATGGTCTCTCATATATTGTAATCTGCATTTGATACGATCTGCTCTAGTGGTTTTTGCATCACATGCTTCACGTAATTTCATTCGATCTCCTTCATTAGTTTTTCTTATTTCTTTATTTGGAATCGAGGCATCGGATTTTTCACCAGCGCTTGAACCTGCTGCATAAATTCCTCCTAATAAAAGTAAAATGCAAAGAAACAAGGCCACTTTAATTTTCATAATATGTAATGTATAATTTTATTTTTAAATATTTGTATTACTCTAAAATAAGCTGCGTGCCAGGAATATGTTGAGAAAAATATCTTTTCATTATTGGACGAATTGTTTTTTCATGATATCTCCTGAAAATATCGTTATTGGTTACAATAATATTATTATTTTCGACGTATAATTCTCCTCCCCCTTCTGATAGAAATTTGTCCGGCTTTTCGTAAATTTTTGTTAAGTTTAAAAAATACTATAATAAACTTATAGGAGATGATAATTCAGTATGTGCAAGAATGTATGGAATTGATGATTGTTTGTGCCTTAATTCTAAAAAGAACGCATGAAAATCTGTATGCGGGAGACGGTGGTCGAATCGAACTAATTCTTCTTGAAAAATTAATTGCATTTCTGGAATTTGTTCTAACATATTATTTAAATGTTAAAAAATTATTTAAATATTTAGGCACTAATTAATGAATACGGGCTTTTTTTGGTTATTATAAATCGTGAACCTGCATATTGGGATGAGACAGCTGAAATAACCATGTCGCCGACCGCTGCCTTTAAGATTCCGTTTATTATTGGAATTTTAGCTTCCTGGGAAAAATATTCTATTATCTTATCAATTTCTTGAGCGTTCATTGCGATTTTGGTTAGGTTAATTTTATTTCTAACTTTTACAAGCACATTTTTCCCTGGTCCGGGGCATTCAATTAATTGAACTCCCATGTCTTTTATTAATGAGTCTATTTTTCCGAGTGGTCCTTTGGTTTCTTGATTTGATTCTAAATTGAGCGGAGGAGTTACTATTTTTCTTATTTGAGAAGTTGGTTGAGCAATTTTATTCGCGTTGATAACTGGTTGAATTTCAACTTTTATTGGTTTAGGACGAGGAATAAATCTTAGTTTTGGTTTTGGAAGGTCATGAGTTTTCGGTTCTGCAAATGTAAAAATTGATTTATCGTAATCTTCTTTGAAAATAACACTTTTTCCAAATTCTTCATACGGTTTATCTTTATCTAAAAATTTCCTTTTAATTTTTTCTGCTTCAATTTTATCTTTTATAATCTGATCTTGAGCTGAGTTGAAAATAAGTGTTTCAACAAATTCCATCAAAAAAATAATTCTTTGCTCATTATTTAACGATTGAATACTCATTTTAATAAAGAGGTCTTTTGATCATATTGATGCTATTGGCATCTTTATTTCTTATTCTCTCTTCCATTAACATTATTCCTTTAGAAATAACTTTATTTTGATCTAATAATGAATCTAATTTTTTCAAGAAGTCTTGATCAACGCTGGATCTTCCACTGTCTATATTTTTTTCTGCGAAATTTTTTGCAGAGATTTCAAATAATTGTAACAGCTTGCTTACATTCGTTGATAGCTCGTCAAATTTTACTGTTAAATTTGTCAGGACTTTCTGCAGATTTACAAAATTTTCAATTAATGCTTTATCAATCTCAGCTTTACTCATTCCTTTATCTTTAGAACTTGCCATATCACCACTTCATTCAAACGAAGAAACAATTATTTATAAATATTAAGGTTTGACAATTTCTTGCCTATATCTTTTTAAATCAAAAAGACATTCATTATAAATGAATGAAATATATTTTGAAACACTAGAAATATCTTGTTTAGGACCAGAACAAAAAGGAGATTATGTCATAAAAGATGATAGCCATTTAAAAGATTTTTATCAAACTCTTCAACCAGACAATTCTCGATTATCACAACTTCCAAAAATAGATTTTACAAAAGAGATGATTATTGCTGTCGCACGAGGAGAATGTCCTTCTACTGATTATACAACAAAAATAGAAAAATTAAAAGAAGAAAAGGATTCACCGAGAGGAGAGATACTAGAAGTTTTCGTAGAGAAAGAAAATCCGCAAAAGAGAGTTAAAGATACTCAATGTGGTTATCCAGTCCATATAATAAAAACACAGCGCTATGATGGCGAAATATACTTCGCCAGAAGAATAGAACGACTAAAAAAATAAATTGATTCATTATATTTAATAACCTTATTTTTCTCATAATTAAAAATGGTGTCATTATTTCAGGCAATAATCTTAAGTATAGTACATGGAATTACAGAGTGGTTTCCAGTAAGCAGCACAGGGCATTTAGCTCTGTTGCAGCATTTTTTCGGTTTTCAGGACTTCTCCTTTGACATTTTTCTGCATCTAGCGAGTGTTCTTGCATTAATAATATTTTTCCGCAAAGACATCTTGGCTTTTTTTTCTTTTGATAAAAAAAACCGCAATTACATGTTAAAAATTATCCTCGCTATACTGCCTGCAGGCATTCTTGGAATACTCTATAGAGATTTTTTTGAGTCACTGATGGGAAATTTGTTTTTACTCGGCATTTGCTTTATTATTTCAGGAATAGTAATCTATTTGACAAAATTTACAACAGCACAAAAAAAAGAAGTGTCCTTTTTTGATGCTCTCATCATAGGTATGTTTCAGGCGATTGCGCTCTTGCCTTCAGTGTCGCGCAGTGGCATGACAATTAGTTCTGGACTATTCAGAAATATCAATCGGGTTGAAACAGCACGATTTTCTTTTCTCTTGGCAATTCCCGTATTGTTAGGAGCAAGCCTCTTTGAAGCAAAAAATATAGCTCATCTGAATATTTCTTATTCAGTGCTGTTGGTCTCTTTTGTAGTCACGTTAGCAACGAGTTTACTAACCATTAAATTTATAATGAAAATAGTTACCAACGATAAGTTTTATCTGTTTAGCTGGTATAATATTATCCTCGGATTATTGATTGTAGGGTATAGTTTATTTTTTTAGAATGAAAATCTACTGTTCACTATATTACCGATGATCTAAAATTTTTCGCAAGCCCGAATGAAATGCTTTTGCAAATAAAGATTTTTTTCGTGATGCACCAACTAATAAAAATTCAAAAAGCCTGTCCTTTCCAGCCATTAATAGATTTTCATCAGTTAATCCAGCTGTAAGTACTTCCAACGGATCATGTTTGATGTCAAAACTTTCAAAAAATAAAGATTCGTCGGCGGCAAATGCATACGCATAAGGAATAGATTTAATCTTCCTCAGGGTAACTAATCGAGAAAAAAATTCACTATCGTTTTCAAATTTCTTGGAGCTTTTATTTATTTGTCTATCAGCATTATAATTTGATCCTTTCTTGAGTGCAGCTCTTATTTTAATATTCTCAATATGTGAATCACTAAACTCATTAACCCGCTGAACATACTGTTCAAAATGTCTGTGTAAAAATTGTTCATGCTCATTATGAGAATACACATATCCCAAGAGGTTCTCTTGTGATTTTTTTTCATCCCGTGCCTTTCTATATTGTGCATCTCGTAAAAAAACTCTCCAACTTATCTCATCCGTGCGTGCTCTTTCTAAAAAATCATGCACCGATCGTGTTTGATAAGTTTTTAATAAACGGAGTAATTGCAGATTATCCTTTCTTACAGATGCAGCGATAGAATTATCTGCCGTCGAGAAATCATACGTAAGTCCATTGTTGATTAATAATGTTCTTAACTGTCGAGTTCCCATTTCCTGCATTTTTTCTCTCTTTCCAGATTTCTTTAAGAGTTCCTCAAAAAAATTCCATGCAATCTGTGCGCCAGAAACCGCAATGCTCATATATGTTTGTTCATTAACATGCTTTGACCATCCCCAATCACCTGCATAATATGCTTTAAAAATCCCTCTTGAAAAATCAAAAGTCCCGACCTCATCAACCATTGTTTCCAGCCTATAAATCTCACTTTTTTTGTATGGTTCAATAATAGAATGATCAAGAGAAAAAGAAAGTTTAGTATAAAGAATATTCTTTTCAGAATCAAATCCAATATAAACATCATGGTTATAAGATCTTACTTTTTGTGATCCGGACAAAGCCAATCTTCCTCCTTCACGCGATCGATTTTGTTCCATTTTTTGTAATATATCTTGCTCACTTAATTCTGTCAATGCAGCATATTTCCTCGTGAGTATTTTTCTCTCCCCTTCATGATAAATAGTCATTTCATGTTTATCGGGGAAAATTGTTGTTTTGCCCCATGCCTTCATAAACGGATCAACCATAGTTTCCACTCCTTTTTTAGATTTAACCGTAATAAAAGAGTGCTCAGCTGTCCCTTTTTCATGGGCGCTTTCTCCTTCGGCTAAATCTTTCATTTCGCTCGCCCAATAAAATTTGGGATGCAGTCCCAGCTCACGTGCCACCAAATAATACGCAACAGCTTTGCTAAAACACTCTCCTTCTTTCACGATTTCATGAAGGTATAATCCGCACTTTCCTTTTTTTAAGGATTCACTAAATCCATAATTAATTTCCAAAAAATGCCCGTCATACAAATTTGCCGCCCACGTTCCTCGTGAACGAGACCGTTTTTTATAGCGAGCAGCAATTGCCTGTGCTAACTGAACAGATTCTTGCGGAAATTCTAAGCGAGAATTCATAAAAAGAGTATAAATAAATGATTTTTAAGGATTAGTATACCAGAAACTATCAAAGCTTTTTTAAAAAATCACTAAACTCATATGCGATTTCAGAAAGATCGCCACCAGCAGGAGTAGAACTTGTGTGTCTTCCCGTTGCGAGAGCGTATTGATCATCACTAAGAGAATAAAATTTTTGAAGAATAAACCTCGTATCATATGAATCTAATGCTCCGCCATTTGCTCTTTTTTCAGCTTCTCGTGGTAAAACATCCCATCCTTTTCCAGTTTGGATAGTAAATTCAGGGCAGGTTAAAGAATCTTTTTTAGCTGCTTTTCCTTTATAATAAGCAACATACAAGATCTTTTCAGTCAGAAGTTCAGTTTGACCTAATCTTTGTAATAACTCTGATTCTTTCGATTTCAAATCATGTTCAGCTTCTTTTGTTTTACTTCCATATCCCTCTAATGAATATTGTGGCATACCCATTGAGAGTTAATTCATTTAAAAACATTGTGATGGATTAAAATATGGATCAAAGAACTATACTCTTGATTTTAGTCTAATCACTCCGGTATTTTTTCTAGGTAAAAATCACATAAATCTTTCATAAAAGGAATTGAATCAACATACACCTGTTTCATTCTCTCTCCTTCTTGAGCTATATCTCTGATTAATCTATATGTTTCAGAATTTACAATATCTGTCCCCGTTTTGAGGAGGTCTCTTAATGTATAAAATTCTGCATTGCTAACATGAAACAATGTATCCTTAATTTTCTCTTCATCTTTCTCGCTTTCTTTTTTTTCAAGACAATATTTTTCATATTCTAATAATAATTGTGTATACTTTTTTGCATTGTTTCTCCATTCTTTTGCTAATCTGCCGTCATCAAATAATAATTCTATCTTATTTTCACTCGTTGGTTTGAGAACAGTATGTGCAAGAGAATTAATTTCTTCCCACCTATCAAATTCGTCATTAAAATAACTTTCTGGAGAAAAATAAACCATTCCCATATTCATACTTGGACTTTCGTGTCTCCACACGTACTCATATTCAATTATCGATTCTGGAATGAAATCAGGAATTAAGTTTTTTAGTAAAGGTAATGATATGCACAATCCAAAGCCAAAGCTAGGTAACACATCATATGAATTGAAAAAATCACGTAATTTTACATTTGGCTTATCATCTGACCGAGAGGCATAACTCCATTTCCATTCAAATTCCCCATCATTAAAATCAGGAATTCTATATTTTGTTTTGAATTCAATTTCTCCAATTTCTTCTGCGTTTCTTATCAATTCAAAACTTCCTCGTGCAGAAATTATATCATCGAGCGGATGCTGATGTTTTGATATTTCTGTATGCCTATATGCTGGCTCATTTAATTTTTCAAAGAGTCTCATTGTAAGTCCATAATTTGTCTACTAAGCATTTATGTCTTGCATAGACAACCTTTCCTCCTATTTTGCTTTGACCCTCATAGTTTATTGGCTTACCATTTAATAATCCAACAAAACCTCTTGCACATTGTAAAATAGCCTGAGGTGCACAAACATCCCAGGTGTTGAGGCCCTTTCCAGAAATTCTGACATCAATTATATTCGTTGCGATACCCATTACTCGTAATCCTTCGCTTCCGATTATAAAATTCCTTGTTGCTCCTATTTTATCAAGCAATATTCTATTTTCCTCGATTTCTTTACGACCTTTTGTTGAATAAGTTAAATCTTTAACATTAAAATCATAAGTAATAAGAGAAAGCTCTGTTAATTCATTCTGGCCCTTTCTTCTTATATGTGCTCCATGTTCCGGAGTCGCATAAAATAATGTTAATGCAACGGGTTGATAAACTACTCCAAGAACAGGAGTAGTTTCTTCACATAAACCAATATGAACTGCGAATTCTCCATTTTTTTCCACAAATCCTCTCGTGCCATCAATTGGATCTATATACCATTTTCTATCCCCCTTTACTTTTTCCAGTTCCTCAGAAACAATACCATCGTAAGGAAAATATTTCCTTAATCCTTCCACAATAATTTCATTTGCTCTAACATCTGCTTCAGTAACAGGACTTCCGTCTTTTTTGTAGGTAGGCTCTAAATTACCTCGGTAATATTCCATTATTACCTTACCTGCTTTCAACGCAAGCTGTTTTGCTACTCTTAATTCAAGATTATATTTCATAGTAATCCTCTGAATTAGTAACATTTAAATATTATTATTAATATTTAATTATTAATGGAAGAACTTAAGAAACTAGGATTAACGGGTAAAGAAATTGCAGTGTATGAAACATTGTTGAAACACGGGAAAAGCGAAGCTCATATACTATCTGACTATTCAAAAGTTCCGCCTACCGCAGTATATCTTAATTTAAAGCTGCTTATTAATAAAGAACTTGTTCAAAAAATTGAAGGAGAAACAAATATATTTGAAGCTATAGAACCATCAATAGCACTAAAAACATTAACCGAGAAAAGAATAAATGAATTAAAAGATACAACGGATGAGATAATTCCCAGATTAAAATCTCTTTCTTCAAATGTAAAAGAGGTAAAGAAGGAACTAGCCTTCTTGTCCCATGGAGAAGAAGCATCATATACTATCTCTCAAGAAATGATCAACAATGCAAAGAAATCTCTTTTTATGATTGGCTGGAGATTTAAAACCATAACACATCTTCATGACTTCTTAAGAGATTTTACTTCTCTTATTAAGAAAAAAATAGATATTCGAATAATTGTTACAGATAAAGATCCAAAACATAAAAGATTAATTAAAGAGTATATTTCTTCAGGAATAAAAATAAAATATCTTCCTTTGGAGAATTTTTCCATTACAGTTAGAGATGCAAAAGAATGCAAGATTACATTCAAAGATCCTCAGCTTACAAGTAAGGTAAATATTTGTATTAATGAAGAAGGTCTTGCTAAATACCTCAACGATTATTTTATTGATTTGTGGAAAAAAGCTGAACAGTGGAAAACTATCAAATAAAATGGGCGCAAAGGGAATTGAACCCTTATCTCAAGCTCTGGAGGCTCGCATTCTACCATTGAACTATGCACCCATTAAAAATACTATAAATACTTATTTTAAAAAGATATGGTTTTAAAAATCATCTCACAAGCCTTTTCATCTCTTCAATTTCCCCATCAGTTATGGAGCATCCATGGAATTTTAAGGCATAAACCATCGCTTCTAGTGCTCTTGAATCTTTTATTTCCAGCAAATTTTTTTTCCAGATCACATAAGCTAATTCAGTACTTCTAATTATCTTAAATTCAGCAAACTCCTGGTAATTTTTTTTATTGACATTAATTTGTGCATTGAATTTTCTTTCAAAATATTTTTTTAGGTTGTCAGGGTTTTCAACTAACATTCTTGTTGTTCTTTCGTCAACAACTAATGGGATATTTTCCTTAAACTTTTTTTTCATGAGTATCGAAAGTGCCAATGCTGCAGACTCACCTTTATCAATTAAATGAAGATACCCTTTTTTTGTTTTAAATGTATTATTAGCTACTTGCATCAATCTATCACGAATTAAACGTAATTCGTCAATTTCTTTTTCAGTAAGATCTGCATGCTGAATTATTTTTTTGTTGAATGCATCTTGCAATCGTAATGCTTCTAATTCGTATTTTTTTATGCCCAATGGGACATCTATTATTTCTCTTTTTACCTCTTTAGTTATAATAAATTGGCCCTTGAATTCTTTTTTTAATTTTTCTAGCATTGGGAGTAATCCGTTCATAGAAAAATTTATTAGCGGACCAGCGTCAAAAATAAGATATTTCATAATTCAAAAAGCTCCTTTGTTAATTGCAAACGTTTTGATATGGGTAAAGTAACTGTGATGCTAATTTCTTCGGGTTTTGAACCGGTATATTCGGCTAATTCCCAAATACTTATACCAAGTATACTCGCCGTTTTTCCCATAGATATTCCTTGTTCGTACATTTTTGAGGCTTTATTGATTCGTGCTTTTTGAAAAACATCGCTTATGTATTCTTTAAGTTTTCCAGATACGTTTTCCAGTAATTGCCTATTTGCTTTCACTTCATTTCTAAACTTTTCACTGTTATCTTTTTGCAAAGCAGCTGTCATATCTATTATATTATTTTTGAATTTTCTGAAAAAGAGGCTCCATGATTCCGAAGGCTGGCAATTTTCTTTGCAGTCTTTTTCTCGTTCAATTAGTTTGCTTAAAGCATAAATTAAAACAGTAATTGAGATTACATCCGGATCTTGATGAATCGAAGCATGTTCTATCGACTCGTTAGATAAATTTTTTAGTTTAATATAATTTTTTTCATCGAGAGCTAGTTTGACACCTTCAAGAATTTTTAGAATGTGATTTTTTCCCTCTATCATCTTTTTTAGTAAGAGTGTCTAGAATTATTTAAAGGTATTCAATAAGTCTTTGTTGACAATTTTTAAACATCTTTTTTTATTTGAAAATGTTAATAGAGTTAATGCCGTTTCATAATCTGTCCATTTAAAACTTGAATGCTCATTTTTATCAATCTTTATTTTTTTATCAGGTAGTTCTGCTGAAAATAATATATAAGTTTGGCCAATGATATTTGGACGATCGGCTAATTTTTTTTTGTACAAATATTTTCCTGTTTTCGAATATCTTTTTATGTTTATTGGAATTTGACCAGTCTCTTCCTTTAGTTCTCTTTTAACTGTCTTAATTAGATTTTCTCCTGAATTTATTCCGCCTTTTGGAAACTCCCAACCAGTCCAATGTAATTTTCTTTTTAGTGTCAAATACTTAATTTTCGAATTTTTTCTTTTGTAGGCTACAATAAAAACCACTTTTCTAAATCTTTTCATAATTTAATAAAGCTTTTTTATTTTTAAAATGATTGAATAATTATAAAAAGCTGAATAAATTTAAAAATATATGAAAGTTATTTTGGACACGAATTTTTTGGTTTATTGTGCGAAAGAAAAAATTGATTATATGGACGAGATTGAGCAATTATTTAATGAAAAAATTGATGTTTTGGTTCCTATTCAGGTTATTAATGAATTGCATAGCATTACACGAAAAAAGAAACTGAGAATTCCTTTGGAGAGGAGGTCTGCACGTTTTAAGAAAACTACTGGCAAGGATAAGGAAGCTGCGGCGCTTGCAATACAAATGGTTGAAAAATATGTTTTTGATGGAAAAATAGAAAAAGTTAATACAGAAGGAAAAAATGTTGATGATGCTTTGTTGCAATTAGCTCAACGTGAGAAGCATATTGTTTGTACTTTGGACAGAGAATTACGGGGGAAATTAGGGCGTGTCATTTTAATTAATCAGTATAAAAAGTTGATGTTGACAAAATAGTATACTAAAGTTTAAAAGAGACTTTATTATATATTTTTATGCGACTTGAGATTCAAAACCTTGAAGACACGTACGATCATATGAGGAATATGAATCAACTGCGTCTAAGCGATCATGACTATGATATTGAAAAGGATCAAAATCGGGTTGAACGGTTAAAAAGATTGTGTAATTTATCTTATAGTCAAGCTTTTTTATTTGAACCTTTTGATTATGCACAACTTTTTTTTAGGATTACTGGTGATTTTTATTCTTCGACCTTATTGTTATATCCAGCTGAAGGAAAGATTTATAATGGATTAGGAATGAATGAATTTTTTAAGAAAAATATTTCAGAGGGGGAGTTTAACTATAATTTTATCGAGAGCGGTCATAATGGGACGGGATATGTCATGAAAGATAGGAAAGCTATATTTGTTGTAGGTGAATGTACGAGAAGAGATGATAGGAGATTATTTGCTATGGGAGCCCATTGGACGATTCCGAAAAAATTTCCTGAAAACAAAGAAGAATTTGATGAGCAAATAAAAGATCTTCAATCAATCGTTAACATTTACATAAGGTCTTATTATCAAGCAGCTGATAAATCCGGAATAAATAATTTTAAACCTGTTCTGGACATTACTATTAGCTTGACGCCCTAGCAACTAGTAAACTTTATAAACCTTTTTTTTCATGTATCTTTAACATGTTCTACGTTGTTGAAGTGGAAGATTATGTAAGGGTAGAACCTCGGCTTTTTGGCCTCCAAACTAGCGACGCTGTTGCAAAACAATTGCAAGAAATCTATGCTAATTATCATGATAAAGAAATTGGAGAGGTAATTGGCATTATTGCTGTATTAGAGGTTGGTGATGGTGTTATAATTCCTGGTGATGGGGCTGCATATTATAAATCAAAGTTCAAGTTATTGGCTTGGAAACCTGAATTACAAGAATTAGTTTATGGGGTTATAGATGAAATCACTAATTTTGGGGCATTCATTAATTTAGGAGTTATGAAAGGAGTAATTCACATTAGCCAGACTATGGACGATTATGTTACTTTTTCAACAACTAATACTTTATTGGGAAAAGATAGCAAGAAGATATTGAAAAAAAGGGATGCTTGTTTGGCGCGTATTGTTGCTGTTTCTTATAAAGGCGATCTACCGAAAATAGGGTTAACTATGAGACAGCCTGGATTAGGAAAATTAGAATGGATTGATGAAGAGAAGAAACGAGATAAGAAAAAATCACGAGAAAAACCAGAACGAGAAAAAGTCGCTACCAAGAAATCAAAATCAAGGGAGAAAGAAGAATAAAATGAATTTAGAAAGTAAGAGCAATGTACAAACTGAAAAATCAAATAGAAAAATGAATAAGAATCCAAAATTTGTAGACTATTATTATTTTAAAGAAGGAAGTTTTGTTCCAATTACTGATGATTTAGAATTTAATACTTATCAAATAAAATCTCTGAGACTATATCAAATACGTTAATATGGCAAAAGAAAAAGCATGCAAAAATTGCAAGAGAATATATGAAGGAGACGCTTGCCCTAATTGTGATAAGAAAGAATTTTCAGATGGATTTAAGGGAAAAGTTGAAATTATTAACCCTGAAAAATCTGAGATTGCTCAAAAATTAAAAATTTCTAAGAAAGGATTATATGCCATACGGTTATAATCATCTTTAAAAAACACTTATGGATTTAGCTAACATGAAAAACGAAAAACGTAACGAACTATTCAAAAGAACTGAAATAGAATTTGTAATTGAATCAGAAATAAATCCGACTTATGAAGAAGTAAGAAATATGGTTGCTGAAAAATATTCTAAACCTGCTGAAAATGTTGATGTTTTGACAGTGAAAGGTAATTTTGGCAAGCAATCCTTTAATTCAATTGTTTATGTTTATGACACTACTGAGAAATTGGCTGAAATTAAGTCTTTGGAGAAAACGAGAAAAAAAAGAAAGGAAGAAGATAAGGCAAAAAAAGAAGCGGAGAAAGCGAAAGCTGATGCTGATAAAGCAAAAGTGGAAGCTGAAAAGGCTGCTGCAGAATCACCTTCTGCGGAATAGTACACTTTTTTTGTAAACCAAGCCTTTATAAATAACTAAATACACCCACATAATCATACATAAATCACAAAGGAGGTACAATGGTTAAGCAAGAAGTTGAATTTTATGATGTGAAATCTAAGAAGAAATTTAAGACTTCAGTTTATCGAATCGTGGATAAGAGTGGAAGAATGTTTGCGGTTGCAAAATCTCAATCTGGACCTCACGAATGCTGGAGAGTAGTTTCTAAAGATTTCGCTCAGAAAAACAAATAATTATTTTTTATTTTTTTTACCCTATATTTTTATAATTTCAAAGTTTTATTTGAAAACAGAGAAATCTGCTTTTTTATTAACATCTAACAATGATGCAATATAGAATTTTTTATGAGGGTTGCAATTATGCAATAATTGTTTGACTGGGGGTAATTGTGTGCCGTTCCAGATAACATCTTCAACGATAACTGCCGTTCCCTCATAATCTTTTGTAGGGAAATCTGTTTTCCAAATCGAGCTTTTTCCATTTACCATATTGGTCCATATCTCAAAATAATTTGACTGAATGTTCTTTTCTAAAAGATACGAATGGAGATTTTGCCCAACAACTTTTCCTCCAGAACAAATTGCTAATATCTGGATTGGTTGTTTCAGATGCTGTAATTTCTTCCCTAATTTAGCAATTATCTTTTTGATTGAATTATCCATTATTGGAGAATAGAAGTATTATTAAAAAGCTTATCTATATTTTTTTATGAATTTTGGAGATTTGTGGGATATACAAAATCCTTTACATGTGTTAACATATTCCCGGAAAGAATTTGTTCCTTCTGTTGAAAATAATGCACAAGAATTAGCTTATGCAGTTTCAGATTTATTTGGTCATCATCGAGGTTTGAGGCTCACTGGGGCTGTTAGTATTTACACCCAAATTCCTCAAAAAAGAGCGATTCATGATATTGATGTCTGTATTGATGAATCCGCCTTTGTTGATATTGCTGAAACAGCTTTTAATCGAGGCTATTATTTGTGTCGATTGGCTTATCGAGAATTGAATCAAGGTTTACGAACTTGTGTATTTGAGCAGATTTCTCCTCATGAGTTCTTAGAAAGAAAACCTTCTGTTAGAACTGTATTTCTTCGTCATGACTATACTAATGATCATCTGACTCCTGAAACTCTTATTGACATCTTTGTACGATATACTGATTCAGATAATTGGGAAAGAACATATGATCATCGTTTAGGGCCTATTTTGCCCACTCATTTATTTTCCGATATTTTTGTCTCTGTTCAAGAAAAAAATGTTAGAAGTGTCCCTCTTTTGTATATGGCTATGATAAAAAATATTCTGATTATTGAAGAAGAAAAATTTGGCGAGGGTAATAAATTAGACCGAAAAAAAAATGCATTTGATTTGGAGAATATATTAGCTCTAGCTCTCAACTTTAAAGAATATATTTCTGAATTAATGAAACAAAGAAAGCAGGGCCGATGATATGCAATTTTATAAACCCTATTTCATTATTTGATTCATGCAGGTTAAAATACATGAATCGTACCGGAAAATAGTTGCTGTTTCAGATTCTGATCTTGTTGGGCAGAAGTTTGAGGAAGGTAACAGACAAATTGATGTCCGACCGAATTTTTATCGGGGAGAGGAACGAACGAAGAAAGAGGTTGTAAAAATTCTTAAGGATATGCAAAAAGAAGATGCGACTTTCAATATTGTTGGAGAGGAATCTGTTGAAGCCGCTTTAGAGGCCGGCGTTATTAGCGAATCTAGAGTAATTAAAATTAATAGCATACCAATTGCTTTAGTTTTGATGTAATGAAAAATAATTATATATTTGGATATGGCAGTCTTATCTCACAAGAGAGTAGGGCAAGAACGGGGATAAGTGGAACTGCGATTCCTGTTACAGTAATTGGTATTGAGCGGCAGTGGAATGTTGTTGCCCAGAATAATTTTTTTACTTGTGTTGGAGCAATTTCTAATTCTGAAAGAAAATGCAACGGTGTAATCTTCCCGGTTAATGAATTAGAATTACAGAAATTTGATGATAGGGAATTACCTCATGGATATATAAGAAATGAGCTATCTCGTGAGTCAATTGTGCCTTTGGATTTTTGCATTCTACACAATTTTCCTATTTGGTATTATGCGGTGACTAACCCTGAAAAACCTTCTCAAAATTTTCCTATCATTCAATCTTATATCGATGTTATCCTCAACGGCTGTTTAGAATATGGAGAAGATTTTGCAAAAACATTTATAGAAACTACCGATGGCTGGCAGAATGATTGGATTAATGATCGTGAAAAGCCAAGATATTCTCGTCATCTTGAAAATAGATTAGAGCGAGAGGAAAAGATTGATGGAATTCTTAAAAATAATTTATTATATTTTTCACGAAGAGAATGATGGTTTAACTAAATATTTAAAAATTCACTATGATTATTCTATATATGGATTACTCTCCAGAATTGAGGCGATTTTGTGTAAATGATTTAGCTGGAATTCTTTTCAGACATATTGAGCATCCTATGCAGCCTCGCGATAAAATAGATTGGTTTACCGCCGAAGATTTTTTTGACAGCACGTTAACTCATGGTGAACTTTTTAGATTAACGGGTGATTTCGTAGGAGTTTCTGTTTATGATTATCTACAACAAAGAACAAGCGGACTATCTGAAATAAAATTGAATAAATACATTTTAGAAGATTATCGACCATGGCTTTTTTCAGATCTGCGTGATGATAACATTATCAATCAACTTCGTGAAAAATCAACAATAATGACAAGAGGTTATCCTCATCGATTTTTCTTTTCTTTACCTGAAGATCAGAAAGATTATTACAAAGGATTATTTTTGGGTAGATTTGTTTGGGATAAACTTTATCAACGTATTAGTAATACATCGATGTTCGCAAAACGAGGATATGGGGATATTACATTTAGATGATTAATATTATGGAAAATCATCTTCAGGATCTTCTAAGTCTGAAGGACTTCATAATTATCTGGAAATTTTTGAGCTAAGAGTTCAATATCGCAATAATGAGCAATGATTGATCCTCTTTCATTGTTTTCATAATATGCTCCTATTATACTTATTCGCAGAGAATAGTTTTCTGAAATTTCCATATTCAAATAAAAAATATCTTATTTATTAATTTATTCGTTTCTTGAATTTATTGATTTTACAAATTATTTTTAATCCCAAACCTTATAAACTAAATTTTCTACATGTTTTGATGAGAGAAGACAAGAATGAACCTCCGGCAGATCAACCTATACGAGTTAGAACGCCGCGAAACAAAGAGGTTATCGGAATTGTACAGCAACGAGTAGGAGCTAATCGCATGCTTGTTCGTTGTTTTGACGATAAAGAAAGAAATTGCAGAATTCCTGGAGCATTACGACGAAAATTGTGGATACGCGAAGGAGATACTGTTATTGTAGAACCGTGGGAATTTGATGGCGATAAACGAGGAGATCTCCTCTTTAAATACACGCCTGCGGCGATAGAATGGCTCAAAAGGAAAGGTTTCATTAAAGAAATTGAAAGCGAATTCTAGATTTCATTTGTAAAATAAATTATAAAACTTTATAAAGTAGTTTTTAATAGATTAATTATGGGTTTATTAACTCGGATTTTCGGAAGAGAAGAATTTAATCCTCCATTAACCATTATGGTTTATCTTCAAGATGATCTTAAAAAAGAAGAAGCTATGGAAAAATTAAAAGAATTAGGCATTCAGACTTGTAATTCAATAAGTTTTGTACCTTTACTTATTTGTCGGACTTCTAGAGATATATATGAATCTGTTTTTAATGCAAAATTGGTCCGGGGAAATCCATTACGATATCTTGAGAATACACCTGAGGGGTATAAACAAAAAAAAGCCCCTATTGTTCCTCAGTATCTTGAAGCGATGGTTAAAAGTGTTAGTGCTGATATCATGGTAACAACTCCAGAACACGCTGCTGAATATCACAGGAAAAGTGAATCAATTTTTTCTCGAATAAAAAACTATTTCACGAGAAGATAATTTTATAATACTATTTTTTTATCCTATTTCACTTCTCTTAATTCAAAAGCCCTGAAGTAAACGTGTGCTTCTCTGAGTGTTTCAGTAATTTTATTATATTATTCAGAGGTTAATTTTTTTTGTATATATCGATATTGAACCTCTCCTTCATTAAATTCAGATACTAACTCAGAAACCGGAATTTTTGTTCTTGAGCCTCTATCAAAAACAGAGTATTCTCCCCTTAGAGGAAAGCCACTATGAACTGCCGTTTCTTTTACCGCTTCAATTCTTTCAGATAATGATTTTTCAGGAAAAGGTAATCTTATGTCCATAAATGTTTCATTTACTTTTTCTAATGGAGAAAAATTTTTATTTTGATCACCTTTCCACTCATCAAATGAGGGCTGAAAATTAACTCCTGAATTTTTATGTGGATTGAATACTAATAGATATGCATATTCTTCTTGTTTAATAAAAAATTCAATTATAAATTATTTAAAAACATTTGTGTGCATTAATTATGAAAATCTAAAAAGATACTTTTATAATTGAATTTTTATTATTCAAATTATGCAAGAAATATATATTGATAATCTTATTGAAATTCTTAAGAATAAACGGCGAATTGAGAAGGAAATAGCGGTAAAGCTGACAAATCGAGGAAAGCATATTTTTTTTGAGGGGAAGGCAGAACATGAGTTTCTTGCGCTCGAGGTCATGAAGGCAGTTAATGTAGGATTTTCTGTTGATACTGCATTGTTGTTGAAAGACGAGCATAATATTTTACATGAATTAAATGTTAAGGATTTGACTAAAAGGCATGATTTGGAGACTGTCCGAGGAAGGATTATTGGAAAAAATGGGAGGACGCTAAAGACGTTGAAAAATTTGACCGATTGTAATTTTACTGTCAAAGATAATAAAATTGGAATTATCGGCGATACCGAGGATATAGAAGATGCAATTCAATCTGTCAAGAGCATAGTTCAGGGAAGTAAACAAGGGAAGGTTTACGGACGATTAGAAAGAAGGAAAAAAGAGAAAAGAGCTGAATCAAAAAGCCTTGGATTAAATATTGCACCAGAGAAAATTGAGAAAGATGATGATGCGGAAGATGACGAGGATGAGGTTGAATGAAGATCTCAGATTTTTTACATGATTGGAAAGAAATACGAGGTAAAGCCTACGAATTCTTAGAAAAAATTCCTGAAAATAAAATGATGTGGAGTCCGCATAATGACTTAGGATCAATCGGAATGCAAATCCGACATATGGGAGTTTCTCAGCGCGCTTATATTAATGGGATACGGTCAGGTACAATTAACTTTAATGATAAAACTTATAATAAAGAAGTAGAGAAAAATAAAGCAGAGGCTATTAAATTATATGGGAAAGTCCCAGAAACACCTTTGATTACTGCAAAAAGATTTAGCATAATTCTATATAAAGTTCAATTGGAATTTTTAGATCCGGGTGGTTAAGGATAAATTATTATAGCTCTTTATTTATCTAATTCTATGGTAGTTTTAACTAAAGGTTTTTATGTTTGTGAAGAGTGTAAATTCAAATACAAAGAAAAAACTATAGCTCAGAAATGCGAGAATTGGTGTAAAAAGCATAAAAGTTGTAATCTTGAAGTAACTAAACATGCTATCAACTAATCATTTATTTTCCACTTTCGGAAGTACTGGACTAACAAATACATTTAAAAACTGTTTTTCTTTTCCATAAATATGTCCCGGTAGCTCAGCTGGTAGAGCATGCGGCTGTTAACCGCAGGGTCGAAGGTTCGAGTCCTTCCCGGGACGTTATGCTCAATTCAGAATTCGGGCTAAAAGATAGAAACCGAAAGATTTATCGCTTATAGTTTTCAGCTACTTTTTTACTTTCTCTATAAGCACCATAGCCGAACATTGATGCCAAAATTAATTCAGTTCCTGCTAAAGCATAATTTCTCTCAGAAATTGCTCTTGGAATGTCCGATACAACAAGACCTCCAACAAAAGAATTTAAGGCTACGCCTGCAAGTTTCCATTCCAAGGTATCGTGTGCTTTTTGTAATTTTTCCATTAATTTTGTCATACAAACAGTAAATTCTCCGTATTTATAAATCTTTCTTTTCTTTTACTACTTCAAAGTTAATATTGATAACACCCGAATTCTGAACTCGAAATTTTTGCCGAGGCATCGTTGCACTAAAATTTCGTCCTAACGGAGAGCATAACAGCGATTTACCGACTACGAGACCTTGCAGGTTTCTCCGTCCAAATTGTCCGCCATCTCTGAAAAATTTCCATCTCTGAATTTTCATGGGTTGCCGAAAATTCGAGGGAAATTTTTTCGAGGGCGTCCAACTTCGGTAAATCGCATACGTTTTATTACTATCTATAATTTTAAATAACCGACTTATTTTTTTTATCCATGACTAATTAAGTTCAAATATACGAAAAAGGAGATGGAACATATTTGATTTATGCTCCTTACGGTAAAGAGATTAATGTTCTAATTACCTCCGGTTCTCAGGGGCCTGGGTTAAATTTAAGCGTAACTCAATCAGAGAAAGGGTATACTGTTGGATTACATTTATTGAGTGAAGGACTAATACCAAAATGTATTTCAGAATTAGAATTAGAAGTTGATGGAGAAGTTTAGAAAAATATTCTCAAAATAATTATAAACTATTTTTTCTTTAGGTTTTATGGCAAAACGAAAAAAAGTGGGTTTGGCATTGGACCGAAGAATTTATGTTAAAATCTTATTTTTTAAATTTAGTGAAAGAACCAACCGACATAAAAACTTATAAAGTATTTTTCCTTCTTTAAGTATGCAGTTTGATGATATTGTAAAAAAGAGAGTGGGTGTTGAGCAGTTTTCTTCAAAAAAACCGGCCATGGAAAAAATAACTGAAGCGGTTATGACTGCGAATATGGCACCGACGCCAGGAAATGTTCCTATTTTGAGTTTTGTTGTTGTTGATGATCCCGATAAAGTTGAAAGGATAGCCGATATTTGTGATTTGGATTATTTGAAATTTGCACCTTATCTTATTGTTGTTTGTTCTGAACCTAAATTAGTCAAAAGATTATATGGAGGTAATACCGACAAATATGTTAAACATCATGTTGGATATGCGGTTGAAAATTTATTATTAAAACTTACAGAAATGGGTCTTGCTTCAAATATAGTTGAATTTTTTGCTGATGATTTATTACGTGATTTGATTCGTATTGTTGAGAATCAAGAAATTGAGTTGATTATTCCTGTCGGTTATGAAGAGTTTAAAGGAAAAGCGAAAAATCGTCCACGTTACTCGTTGTATAATCGTTTGTTTTTTAATGAATTTGGCAACAGATTTTACAAGCCGTTTAATAGAATTAGACGAAAAGATTTATAGTGAGAATAGTAGATTTTGTAGTTATTGTCTTGTGAGTTGAGAAGAGGGCGGAGATTGTTGCAGTGTTATGAGATAAATATTCACGAGTTGTGAGAGTGTTTCTCTCTGGAAAGGATTAGTTGTTTTTCCTACTTCAAGAATTGGCGAATTATACGGTCTTAGTATATTTCCATGTACAAACATGAGCTTCTCTTTTCCTTCGGTAATTGTGGTATATATTACTAACCCTCTATCTTCTTTTTTTGAGTCTTCTATCTGATATCCTTGTCTTTCTAAAAATTCAATAAGCGGTTGCACTTCATCTTTCTGCAACTGGTATCTTGTTAAAAGGCGTTCCATAGTGATGTGAAGATAGAAGAGATTATAAAATTAATTGTGATAGATTTCAGTGAATAAAATAATTTATAAACTAATCAAGAGTTATACAATAATGAATTGGAAGAATTTTTTTTATTTTATCTCTTGAGGAATTATCGGAGCAGGCATATTGCTTTTACTAGGATATTTAATGACGAATACTAATTTTGATTTTTATGCATGATATACTCTTATTTTACTTTTAATTATTGGATTTATTACAGGATTGTTAACCTTCGTTTTGTTCGGGAAACTTATTGAGCGTCATTGGTTACGGGGGAATCATAGGACTTGTATTTGGGCTTATAGGGTCTTATTTATCTTATTTTATTGTTTCAATACCTGAATTCAGTAATGGCAATGTTTCTTTAGTTTTAAGGTATGAAGTAATAGGTTATATGTTGGTTTATGTCCTGCCTTCTATAATTATTCTAACACCTGTAGGAATTATTATTGGGGCAATAACTGGAAAAATTTTCTCAAGCGGTGAACAAATAACTAATTAATTTCTTTTGAAAAATTTAAAAAAAGAAAAAGCTGCCCAAAAATGGGCAGTTAAAAAAAATAGACGTGTCCCCTATGAATTTTATCTTACGAAATCAATACCTAATTCACTAAACTCTCTGCTCGACGCAGCTGGCTCGTAGTCTTGGAATCTTTTCTTTCCCAAGATATATGGGCTGGAAACTCCAGTCATTATTGTAATGACTCTTACTCTACCTTCAAAGTCTTTGTTGATTCTTGCACCAATAATGACAGTTGCTTCATTCGCAATGTTCTCGGTAACAAGTTTACCAACTTGACTGAACTCTTCCAACTTCATATCTGGACCACAAGTAATATGAATTAACGCACCATTAGCACCTCTATAATCCACGTCTAACAATGGATGTGTAAGAGCTTGTCTAACTGCTTCATTAATTCTATCACTATTGTCTGATTCACCAATTCCGATGACTGCAACTTCTCCTTTTTTCATTATTGCTGATACATCAGCATAATCAAGATTGATTAAGCTTGGTAATGTAATTGTTTCTACAATACCCTTTATCATCGTACTTATTAATTCATTTGCTACTGCAAATGCTTGCTGAATCGGTAATTGTCCCGCTATATCAACGAGTCTGTTATTATCAATAACGATCGCTGTGTCAACGTGCTCTCGCAATTCTTGCAAACCAAATTCTGCTTTTTCAATTCTTGCTTTTTCGCATTCAAATGGCATTGTTACAACGCCAATGACTACTGCACTTGTTTCTTTTGCGAGCTGTGCGATAACTGGCATTGCTCCTGTAGCTGTTCCACCACCACAACCGCCAATGATAAATATCATGTCAGCGCCATGGACGGCTTTCTTCAACTCAGAAATAGATTCTTTCGCAGCTTCTCTTCCTACTTCTGCTTTTCCTCCAGCACCCAGACCACGAGTTAATTCCTTACCTAAAAGAATTTTTTCGTCAGCTTTTGTAATACTGAGGTGTAACGCGTCTGTATTTGCTGCGTAGACTCCCGCGCCGTTAACTCCTTTGTTAAAAAGCCATGTTATTGCATTACAGCCTGCTCCACCAACACCAAAAACTTTGATGTTTGCTTTACCAGCTTTTAGCTCGTCAAAATTAATACTATGGGTATCAATGTTATCTATTGCTTCTTTCGCAAAGTCAAGTACCATCTTTTATCTCCTCCTTACAATTTTATCACTAAATTTATTTTGTTGGTTTTACACAAACACAGATATATTTAAATACTTGTGTCTAGTCGTATATATGTGAAACTAACTTAGAATCCAAAGAGGTTATCCGCCAAGATACCACCTCTTATGAGATTATTTTTTTCTTAATTTCAAAATATAATATACAACACGAGTAATTCCAATATATAAATTTATCGAGAAAAGTATTTTTAGTTTTTCGCAAGTTATTGAATTATAGAGTATGAAAATTATTTTTTTCTCAAATCATTTGCTGTTATCTCTAATTCTGATATAATTCCTCGTTCATATTCGGCCTCTTCAATGAAAACTTTGACGATTTTATTTTTTAATTCTTCAATATTATTTACTCTCAAGAAAGGTAAGAGATAATCTTCAATAATTTTTTCTCTGTATCTTAAAACAACTGTCTCATTATTTTGTAAACGTACTGAGATCTCTCTATATTTTTCATTGCTATATTCTCCAAAATGAGGTTCTTGTGGAGATGAAATTCGTTGAATAATTCCTTCCGTTATTTCTAATTTATCACTTGTTGGACCATCTCTAATACTAATATAATCCCACTTTAATTTTGTATTAACCATTTGTTAAAAAAAAAGATTTTATTTATAAATATATTGTGATAAAAATTACTACCTATCAGGTAAATTTATTTTTTCAATTATAATTTATCAAGCAATTTTTCCTATCTATTATTATAAACTCTCAAGCAAATTTTCCAATCTCTTTATTTTCTCCCAGCATTTCTCCAAATTTTCATTTGCTTTTTTAACAATTATATTGAGGAAATTACCATCAACCAGAAGGTTGTTTTTTTCTACTATTGGAAAAGAAATGTTTTCCGTCGAAAACAATTCAATAAGAAGTTTTTTATCTATTGAGAGGATGCCTGATTTTTTCCAGCCGTTGTTTCGTGATAATTGAAATAGTTTCCATTGTGCAGTTTTGTTTCGACAAGAGACGACTAGTAAGCATGGTTCTTGTTTGAATAGAATTAAACTTTTATTTTTATTTTTTATATTTTCAAGCGAATGTTTTAATTCTTCTATTGTAATTTTTTTATGTGATCTGAATAAAAAAAGGCCTGGCTGTTTTTTAGTTTCATCTTTAATTAATACTATTCTTCCTGAACAAGATGAAGTTGTGAAATAATCTTTCTTTTGATTTATTTTTTCACAAAGATTTTTTATTGGAAGATCAATTCGTTGAATACTGCTTTTATCTTTCTTTGAAAGAAAAACTTGTTTTGAATTATCAAAGTTGAACATGAAAATGTAAGCACAAAAGCTTTTTTAAGGGTTATGTAGATATAGGCTGATGAATAATAAAATTAATTGCTATGAATCTCCTGGTTTTTTTGAAGAATCAAATTATGGCGCCATAGATATACTTCTTGAATTAATGATTCCTTTATATTATTTGTGTAGTGGCTATCATTGGGATCGTGCAGTCGCACGACATAACGGCATATCCCACCGTCAGGTATTTTTATCAAATTTATCTGATTATTTGTCGTTAGAATTTTTTAAAACATGTGTGCTTTCTGCAGGCATCGCATCATATTATTTATTACGATGAGAACGCCATATTTTATTTTTAAGCCTGTAGTTTTAGAGAGAAAATATTTTGAATTTGATAATTTGTGCAAAAAATATTTTAAAAATTATATAATTGCTTATTCTGTAAAAACTAATTCTTATCCGGGAGTTATGAAATCTTTAGACAGATTGGGATCTGGATTTGATTCGGCCTCAATCGATGAAATGAAAATGACGTCTTTTTCCAAAAACAAAAAATTTTTTAATGGTCCATGTAAAACGATAGATGAACTGAAGTATGCAATAAAAAATAATTTTATTATTAATGTTGATTCATTATCTGAAATTGGCAAGATTGCAGAAATTACCGAAGGAATACCATTTGAAATTGGTATTAGGGTTTCATTCAAAGAATCAAAATTTGGATTTGAGGCTATTAAAGTTAAAGAAGCAATTGAGTATGCGTTATCACGAAATATTAAAACTAAAGGATTTCATTTTCATGCTGGCACGCAGTTGTCTTTGCAGCAATTTGAAAAAAATGTTATTGAAACAGCTAAATTTTTGAAAAGTATTGATTTTCCTATTGATTATATTGATATAGGCGGCGGTTTTCCTGATAAATTTCATTTGCATAATTTAGGTGTTACTTTGGAAGATTATTTTAAAACGTTAATGGAAATTCTGAAAATATCACCTAAGACTTCAATTGTCTTTGAGCCCGGGAGATTTTTAGTTTCTGATGCATTTGATATCATTAGTAAAGTTCACGTTATCAAAAAAAATTATGATGATACGTATGCAATTATTGATGCAGGAATTAATGTTTTATCAAAAATTTCATTATCAAAATTTAAATTTAGTAAATTGAATGATAAAAGGATTGAGAGAAAACAGGAGTATATTTTAGCCGGGCCATTATTATTTGGCAATGATGTCTTAGGCAGATATACTGGATTTTTGAACGAAGGAGATATAATGAGAATAGAAAATGTTGGTGCATATTGTTATAATTTAGCGTGGGAAATTAGTTATAGAAAGCCTAAAATTATAATTGAGAGATAAAATCGTTTTCTTCGCTTAAAAAACTTCTTAATGATTCAGCTGCAAAATGTAATGCTTCAGTATATCTTCCAAATCCTTGTACCTTGTAAGCATCACCCTTATCAGTAAATCGTCTATAATATCCCTCGAACAAATCACCTTCCTTTCTCATTAGAATGCAATCTGATAGCTGTTAATAACTCGTGTTCTGGATTTTTGGTTTATTTCTTTGCTAGATTTAATTTAATTCACCATAATATCAAAAACATAATGATCTTTTTTTGGTCCATAGCTTTTTATGCATTTTGCTAGCTGCAATTTTATTGTGAAATTGTATTGTTGAGCTATTTCTTGAATTTCATCCATAATTCTATCGATATCTTTTTGTTTTTCTTTTTCGTCGGCATTTACAATATCCTCGTAATGGAGCATACCTCCGCGTTTTATAATTTTAAATGCCCACGGCAAAAATTCTTTTGGAGGTGGGAGATAACTCATGAGAACGCGATCTGCTTTGATAGTTTTTGATAAATCTTCGATAATTTCTCTGTTATCACCATTAATTGGCTCGATATTTTTTATTTTGTTTAGCTTAATGTTTTCCGTAAAAAATTGAAACGATATGGGATTTAATTCAATAGCGTAAATCTTTTTTGGTTTACCAATTTTTGCAATTGGTAACGAAAAATAGCCAATACCGGCAAACATATCGACAATAATTTCGTTTTTATCAATTTGATGCGCGATTCTTACCCTTTCGGTCACGTTACCTTTGGCGAACATAATTTTTCTTACATCAAATTTGTAATTAATTCCAGATTCGAGATGAATTGTTGTTGTATTTTCATCTCCGGCGAGAAATTCTATTTGCGGCTCTCTAAATGTGCCGGTTATCGCTCCGGTTTTGTTACAAATAGCTCTTACCTTTGTTAATTCTAACACTTTTTCAGCGATTAATTTTTTGTTTTTTACTAATTGTTCCGGCAAATTTAAAATAATAATATCGCCAACTCTCTGATAACCTGTCGGCAAGAGCGATAAATCTTCTTGAGATAATAAAGTTTGTAGTTTGTGTTGCAGTTCTTGTTTAAACGTCATTGGTTGAATTTTTTACTTTTATTAATTTTTGATTTTCTCGTTGGGACAAATATTCTACAGACGGTTTAACTAATATTGTTTGGTAAAGCATTGCAATGCTTTTATCATAATGTTCGATTTCAGTTAGTGGTATTCGCCCATTTCTTATATCGCTTTTTTCTATTTGAATGTTACAAAATTCATCAAATATTTTTGTTGTTAATGAATGTCCTAATCGTAATAATGTTTCATACTGATTTTTCATAGGATAATCAAAAAGGGTTGTTCGAATGGCAGAAGCATATTTAGGGATGTCGTTTATCCAGCAGTATTGTGAACCTGAATTATTGTCGTATATTCCAATTATTGGAAATGGAGTTTCTTCTGGCAATAGTTTTAATGTTAGTTCTTCCGTTATCCCATTTGTTGAAAATTTCCAACTACCCCGTATTTTTTTCGGCGAGTTATGAATATAATAAGTTCTCGTTAATAACAGGGCGTCATCTTTTACAACCAAGAATAACTTATCTCGGCCAACATCTCCTACATATTTCTTTTCTTCGGGCATTATCACTCATATTTTATGGTTTTAAAAAGTTTCCTGTCCTTAGATTTTAGATTTATTAAGTTTGATCGCTATGTATTATTGTGAAAAAATATATCGTTATTGTTGTTATTGTTATAATTATTTTGTTTACTTTTATTTATTTTTATCAGAATAAAAATGAGGAAATTGTTGAAGATAAAAATTATGAAATTGTTGCTGATAACCTGATTGTTCCATGGGAAGTTTTATTTTTGCCCAATGGCGATTTATTGGTAACAGAGCGGTCGGGAAATTTGTTACGTATTGGGAAAGATCGACGAGCAATTTCAATTGATGGAGTACTGCATCAGGGCGAAGGAGGTCTATTAGGGATGGCTTTACATCCGCGTTTTAATGTGTGTTATCCCGTTAATATTTCCTAACGATATATTAGTTCGGGATTTCATGTTTCATTTTTCTTGTAAAAGCTTGTGAAGGTGTTTCAAGTATTTCAAACAATAAGGCTCG
>Ga0209542_10002255_pt1 | contig 43554 bp, 41 predicted proteins | sample RifCSPhighO2_01_FD_184028 | JGI IMG/M metagenome (GOLD analysis project Ga0209542, IMG submission 184028) | Soil microbial communities from Rifle, Colorado - Rifle CSP2_plank highO2_0.1 (SPAdes) (version 2) | ecosystem: Environmental > Terrestrial > Deep subsurface > Rock core/Sediment ... | reverse complement strand
TGCAGAACAATTTGAAGTAGAAGTTGATTTCAATTCCCAAGGCAGTGTAGTAGTTTTTTCCACAGCAAACATCTCTCACAGTGCGCGCGGCAAAACAACACTATTGCGCTTTTCAAAACTGCTCGCAGGCCCAAATTCAATTGTATTTGATTCAACTAGCGGTAATTCAAATGTAGAAGATAGGCAACAAATTGCACAAAAGAATAATATCCTCTCCGAAAAAGAAGAGCTATTGGAAAATGCGCGCTCTGTTTTTGGAATTGACGCTATGCCGCTTGATTTCTACTCCAAAAAAATAGATTTTTTGGCAAGCACTATGCAACTTGATGAGGCAAAAGAGGAATTGGGTGTTTTGGAACAGGAAATAGAATCACTTGCGCGAAAAAAAGAAAGTGAAGAGCAGTTGCGCGAACTTGTTTTATTAGACCTGCAAAAACTCTTACAGGCGCAATCTTTGCAAAAGGATTTAGAAGAAAACCTTCAGCTGCTCTCAAACAACTTTTCTGATCTTTCAGACGAAGAACTTGAAGAAGTGTATGCCTACTTGCCTCTTACTGAGCAAAAATTATCTGAACTAAAAGCCCTAGCACAAAAAGACCTAGAGCCCTACAAAGCACAGCTCAATTTGCTGCTTGATTCAAACCAACTCTTTGCAGCACAAAAAGTGCTAGCGGAAATAAATTCTGATTCGTTTTTGGGGCAAATAAAAGACGCGCAGCACAAGGCTAGTGTTGCTGCTCAAAATCTTGCCAATGCTTCATTACAATCCTACAATTTTGCGCTCGCAAAAAAAGATGCCTCCAAAATAGAAAGCGGGCAACTAAATGAGGCGCTTTTGCACTCAAAAGAAGCCCATGCAAAAAAATCATATGCACTCTCATTGCTCCTCTCAACTCGCGCATTAAGTTTGCAGGGGGCGGCAAGTGCTGCTGAAGGGCTGCAGATACCCCTATCAGCCTATCCTCTTGGGGCACTTTTAATAGGGGTTATTGCATATTTTGCACTTTCAAAAAAATCTGTTGAGAAAAAAATCGAAAAAGTCAAAAAGGCCCCGGCACAGGAGTAGGTCACGAAATTTTTATTTTGCAATTCAATTTTTCTTCAAATAAAAGTATGCAAATACAACACATGCAATAAGGGCAAACACTAACGAGCCAATAAACCTTCCATCAAGCCCTTGCTGGAGAGTTAGGGTTGTTGTATCGCATTCCAGTTCGCGTGATTCATATTTTGCAACGCATCCTAGGGCATAATTTCCCGCCTGCAAGCTTTTTGCGCTAAAGAGTGCCTCGCTCTCTTGTCCTGCTTCTAAACCATCAATTACTTGCACGTTTTGCGCAATTTCAAGCCCGCTATTTACAGAAAGTTCAATTCTTCCAACCCTCTCTTTGCTGATATTTTGCACCTTTATTTTTATCGGGATATTTTCCCCAGTTGAGAGCTTGTCTTTTTGCAGGGCAATTTTTACGGATAGTTTGTGCGGCAACTGCTGCGCTCCAATGCTTGGCCTATTTGAAAGTAAATTCTCCTCTTCCCCAAATACATTAGTGTAAGTAATTAGAGCTGGCAGAAGCGTCATTGGCACTGCCTTATTTGCAACCATTGAATACCCGATCCTATACTCTCCGGGGCTTGTACACTTTTCTGAAGAATCCCTTTTAGTGCATGACGGGACAATTCCTCGCTTTGAAGTTTCACCTTTTAGAATGCTAACTTCAGGAGTGTTCTCCTCTAGTTCTTGCTTTCTATAAGTTAGAAGCACTTCAATATCTTGCGTTCCAAAATTCCTTGCAACAGCTTGCGCGTTAAACGGCACTCCTGCATATGGGGAATAGGTTTCGAGTTCGAGTTCTAACCCTTTATCGCGTGGAAAATATGGACCAGAGTATACTCCAAAAATTGAATCTGCGCCGATTTTTATCTGGTTTACAGAAGCAGAAGTTGTGGCACAGATTTTAATGCTGTTTTTTTGCTGCACTAGTTCATCCGGAACATATATGCGTGCTAGTGGGGTTTGCACATCTTTTTGGCGAAGTGTTACAATCTGCTCTCCATTAAATTCAACCCTAATTGAAGCATTGCTTTTTAAATTTGGAGAAAAAGAAGCACTTAGCGAGAGGATATGGAAATTTTTAGGGTCGATTTTACCTGTGTAATCAAAAACATAATCTTTGCACCCATTTGAATCAAAACCATTAATGTAGAAGTCAGATGCGCCTGCTGTGCTAAAAGTTGATTCAGTAATTGTTGCAGCCATGGTTATGTAGCCTGCTAAAACCAGCATTAATAGCAAAAAGAGCCCCTTCATTCTCTCACTCACTTTTTCATCAAATTTTCTATTTCTCTTATTATTAAATCCGTTGTGTCTTTTATAGTTTTCCTATTTTCAAGCTCAAAAACCTTGATTTTTGGGTAATTTCTCTTTGCATGCTTGAGGCAGTAATCAATCCCTTCGCAAAAAACATTGTCCTGGATTTTTTCAGGGCCATAGCCGCGCTGCTCTAATCTAAACTCCAATCTCTCAGGGTTTAGTCGTAAAACAACCACGAGGTCAAACTTTGCTTTAATTTCACAGATCAAATGCCCCTCAATTATGGCGTTTTGCTGTTTTGCTAAGAATTTATTGAGGCTCTTTTGCAGCTTTTCAAGAGGCACTACTAGTTCATTTGTATCACTATCAAATTCTCCAATCCCTTCACGCAGGGCAAATTCCCTTTCATTTAGAACAGTCCAGTTGTAAAACTGTGAGAGCCGCTTTGCAACAGCTGTCTTTCCGACTCCCGGGGTTCCTGTAATTGCGATGCGCATGGAAAAATTAGCTAAGGAAAGCAATTTAACCTGCAAAGTTACATCTTGGGTTTATGCCTAATCTGCCTTATTTTTGAAGGCCTTTTGAGTCGACTTTTTGGTTTTGGCAGCATATTTCTAGAAGGCCTGCTCACAAAAACAACACTGCGGGGGCTAAATTTTGAATGTGATAAAAAACCTGAAATGTGATTTGGGTGCATAACAATAACATCTCTTTGGTCGGCTTTGGCTTTTCTTACAATAGCTGCAGCTTCTTTTTCCATTTCATTATAGGCTGCATTCAACTCCGATGCCAATGGTTGTTGTATCCTCTCTAGGCGCCATATATGGCTCATAGACACTAAAGGAATTAATTTCCAGCCATTTTTTAGTGCTGCAGCAACCACCACCTCAAAAGGCTCGGTATTTTCAACTATAAAATTTCCCATTTTCCTATAAAAAAATCCATCATTCCAAGCATTGTTTCTCGAGCTGATGCCAATTTTGTAACTTTCAAGAATGTGTGGAGCCATTTCTACAAAGAGGCGTCTTTTGCCTTTGGCATTTTCAAAGATTTGCTCTAGTCTAAGTGAGTATTTACGGAGTTGTTTTGGAGTTAGTTGAATTGCCTTGTGGCACACTCCAATAATAAGTGGTTCGTTTTCCATTCAACAGAAATAGCATTCTCAAGTTTAAAATTATTAGTAGCGGCAAGAGAAGAAGGGGTGAACAAAGTTTAAGCTTACAAGGATTTAGTATAACGCTTGTTTAAGCCGATATCTTCGTCTTTGAGCCTCTTGCCGCCATCTTCCAAGCACTCTATCAGTTTAGCGGTTCGTTCTTGTCTATTTTGCATTGCGCTAGCTGACATAAAATCACGTGCTTGAAAACGCAGAGAATATAACCCAAGTGGTATAAATACTTTTCTGTCCAGCGGGGGTTTAATAGAGCTCCGTTGCTCCAAATAAGTAATCTTGTTCAGTTATTTGGAAAAAAGAGCCTTTTACGCCCTTTTTTCTTATGTATATGGTGTTTTTTTCTGAAAATTTTTTTGGGAAAAAATGGTGGTAAAATTGCGGTTATGTATACGGGCAATTCGTCCGGGAATTTGCCTTCAAATCGGCCCAAGATTTTATGCTAAAAGAATTTTAGAGAAAGAAAATAAATTTAGTTCTATTTGTTGTAGACGTTTTTCCTATGGCCTATTTTGATTACCAGAACTATGCACTGAGTATGATTTATATCCGCAATAATCCTATAATCGCCCACTCGTATTTTGTATGCCTTTTCACCAACTAACTTCTCAAAATGATCTTGCGGCCTTATCCTTGCCCTTTCAAGAACTGCTATTACTCTGCGTTGGACATTTTTTTCGAGTGTTTGTAGCTGCTTTAGGGCTTTTTGGGCAAATAGTATTTCATACATTTAAAGCCCCAGCTCTTTTTTAACTTCTTCAAGGGTTTTCACTTTGCCCTCTTCTACTTCTTTTCTTGCTTCATAGAGGTCTTTTTTTGTTTGTTCGGAAAGTTCGCCTGTATCTTCTAGTAAATCCCAGATAACATCCTCATAACTCTCTTTTTTTACACTCTTTCTCAATTCAAGTTTTTTTTTGAGCTTTTCGCTAATTTGAATAGTAGTGACCATAGCAATCTATAGGCTGCTATAGTATAAAAAGATTACTAAATTTACCTTAGCTCAAAATACTATAAAATCTTACTTGAGCCGCAAGCTGTCAAGGTTTCGCAGTGATTGGGAGCTTATCCCAAATTTTGCGCTAAAATAGCGCGAAAGTTCAACGCATTTGGAAGCTTCGCCGTGATCTGTCAGTATTCTTTTCGGCTTTGGCTTAAGGTTGCGCACATACGCAACAAGCTGCGGCCTATCCGAGTGCCCGGAAAAACCATCAAAGGTTTCCACGCGCAAATTGATGTTGAGTTTTCTTGTCCTGCCATCATTATCTGTTAGTGGTATGCTCTTAATTCCGCTTTGCACTTTCCTTCCCAAGCTTCCCTCTCCGTTATATCCGACAAATGCAATTGTATTGATCGGGTTTTCCGCCAGGCGGTAGAAGTATTGAACACTAGCTCCGCCGGTTAGCATTCCGCTAGAAGCAAGAATTATTGCTTTCCCGTTTTTTGCAATCCCGTCGCGGTCCTCAGGCCTTGCTACCTGGAAAATATCTGAAGTGAATGGAGAATCATTTTGCAAAACCCTCTTTTGCACCGCATTTCGCAAATACTCAGGGTATGCTGTATGGATTGCAGAACTCTCTTTTGTCATTCCGTCAATATAGACCTTGACGTCTTGGTCAATTAGGCCTTTTCTGTAAAAGTTTTCAATTACAAGTTGTAGTTCTTGCGCCCTTCCAACCGCAAAAACAGGTATTAATATAGAGCCGCCCTGATTTACGGTCTCTTGTACTACTTTCAAAAATCTAGCCTCAGTTTCCTCGCGCGGAGTTTGCACATCCTCTTTTGCCCCATAGGTGCTCTCAACAATTAAGGTTTCAATGCGCGGATAATTTATGTCGACATTGTTAAAGAGCCTTGTAAAACCGTATTTGATGTCTGCTGAATATACCAAATTATGCGCCCCTTCCCCTATGTGGAGGTGCACTGATGCGCTTCCTAAAATGTGCGCTGCGTTGTGGAACGTTAGCCTCATATCAGGGGCAATATCAGTAACTTCACGATAGTCCCGTACAATACAGTATTTTAGCATCTCTTTTACATCGCGCTCGCTATATGGCGCTTCCTTGTTGTCCTTTGCCATTATTTCAATATAATCAAAAAGCAAAAGAGCCCCAAGGTCCCTTGTCGGTTCTGTGCAATACACAGGGCCCCTATAACCTAATTTGAAAAGGTAGGGGATAAATCCAATGTGGTCCATGTGCGCGTGTGATAGTACTATTGCATCAAGCTCTGTCATTGGGAACCTGATAGCATCAAGGTGCGGAAATGCGTCCTCCGGGTTTTGCGCTGCAACATTTATTCCGCAATCCATCAGTATTTTTGTCTTGCGGGTTTCAACCATTATGCAGCTTCTTCCAACTTGCCTAAATCCACCAAGAGGCGTCAACCTAATCCAGCTTGGCTGTGCTTTTTCAGAATAAATTTTTTTTGCAGTTTCTTGCAAAATCTTCTTTCTCTCAGATGCGTATTTTACGACGTGGTGGCGCAAGCCTTTTAGTATTTCACTAGGGGCTGTCGGGGCGCGCAAAATTTTTGGGGTCCAACCGGTTTCTAAAATTATTTGCTTACTAGTAACTCCCCCTTTTCCTATTACAAGCCCGGGTTTTAGCGCTTCAATTACAACTTCGGAAAAAACTTCGGTGAATTGAATATCGGAAATTTTTGCATCCGCAGGAACTATTTGCAGGATTTTTTCCTTTGCGCTCTTCTCTTCCATTAGGAGTGATTTGTCGCAGCGCACATTCACCTTCTTTTTTAATTGATGTGCAATCCCGCGAACATAATCCTCATTATCGTGGAACATTTTGGGATTTTTTGTATAGATCGCAATCTCAGGCCCTTCCAGGTCAACTGTTGTCACTTCAGCTTCCTTTGGGACAATTGCAGATATTGTTTCCTTGACTTCTTTTAGGTATTCCATCTACTTATCACTTAAAAGTTTTCTAAAAAATTCGACAAATTCCAAAAACTAATTTTCCAAATTTTTACATGCTCTGGGGGGCCACTTCTTTTGCTATTTTTTCAACCTGCGCTTTTGGCAATTCCCTTACTCCTTTTGCATCTATTACAAAAACAGTTGCTCCTATTCCCCCGGAATAAATGTCCCTCTTTTTTGCGGCTTCAATTGCGCGCACTGCAAGAGTCACTGCATCCTTTTCACTCATTGCCCTTCTGTATCCATTATCAAGGGTTGCTAGTGCCGGTTCAGTTCCAGATCCGCTAACAGCATACTTATCGCGCTCAAGTATTGCGCCCATTGGGGTCAAATCGAATAGTTCTGCTTTGCCATTAAACCCGCCAATTACAAGCTGCACAATATATGGGTAGTACCTATTCCCATTCAAAATATTTGATAAAAATGTAGCGGCAGCGCGCGCGGTCATTCTCTCATTCCTCTCAAGTTCATAGAGCTTTGAGTGGCTTTTTAAAAACCTAATAATAGTAAGGCTATCGCCAACGTCCCCGGCATTTGTAACTGCAAGGCCCTGATTTATTTTGTAAATTTTTTCAGATTCGTCCTCATAGGCAATATGGCCCATTGAAGCCCTCTTATCTGCGGCAAGAACTATGCCGCTCTCGTAAATCAATCCAACTGTAGTTGTCCCTGTTTTTAGATCTCCCATCAAAAAACCCCATAAAATAATTAGTATTTGAACCTAAAACAATCAGGCTACCAAACCTTTAAAAAGGTTAGTAAAGGGTGTGGTACTCACTACCTCGCCTTAAGGCGACTCTTTGTTCGGCCTAATATTTTTCGACTTTTAGGTCTTTTTCCGCTCGTTTAGCCCGTGCATCCATCTCGCGCCTTGCATTTGCCACAGATTTTTCTAGATTCACTGCACTTTTTCCAGACAAAATGCCTGCAAAATCAGTAAGGGGGCGTTTGCTAGTTATAGTTTTAGTGCCCATAAATAACAACTGCATTGTTGGATTTTACGCATACGCAGCAACTTTCTTGCCAACTCTTTCCATTGATTTGCGGATGGCCTTTTTCGAGTAATCGAAAATATCATTTTCCAAAAGAAAATCTATTACCCTGATTGCCGGGTAGTCCCGAAGAATTCTACGAACAATGATTTTTCACGCGCCATAGACTTGACTCCTTTTTCTGAATTTAAAATCCAACAATACAAAAAGGCACGGAGTTTCTATTTCTTGCTTTTCTTTTCAGATTTCTCTTGCTTGCCTGCTGCGTCATCAAATTCTTCGACAACCTCAACTTTTTTTATCTGCGGGACAACTTCGCGCACAACTTTTGTAAATGCTCCAACAAATGGGGCAACATTTTTTGCAAGTTCTTTTGGAAGCTTCACTTTTAGGTCCTCGCCTTGCAATTTTGTCTGCGCTTTTTCTTTTAGCGGGAAAAATTTTTCAGTGATTAGCTGCGCTTTCTCTTCCGGTTTTGTTATTTCGCGCACAACTTTCAATTCGTACTCAACTTCCTTTCCTGCAAGGTCTGAATTCATATCAACCCTCACCCTTCCGCCAGAAACTGTCTGCACTTTGCCGTACTGGCCGTTTAAATCAACTACAAGCCCCGGTCCTGGTTTAATATTTCTTTTATGGAACTCTTGGAGCGGGACAATTACAACAAGCTCTTTTTTCCTCTCCCCAAAGCCTTTTGCAGCGCTCAGTTTTAGATTTCTTGATTCTCCCTCTTTCATTTCCAAAAGCGCATCATCTAGGCCAGGCAAAACATCCCCATGCCCAACAATTACAGGGATTGGCCCAAATACAGCATTTTCGCGATAGAACCCGTTCTCTTCTGCCTCTTTTTGCGAGGTTGTATCAAACACTTTTTGTGTTGCCACTTCCTTTCCCGTAAATTCTATTAGCGCAACGCTTTTTTTGTCCATAAGTTCACCAAAAAATCTACTTTATAAGCATTTTTACTTGCATTTATGTTAAACTTCAAATAATTCCCCGATGGATGATTTTTAAAGGTAGTGATTAAATGGGATTTTCAAAACAACAAGTATTCAGCTTATTCATTGCAGTAATAATGGTAGGTTCAATTCTTGGGATAATTTCCTACACCGATAGCAGCAATTCTGCCCCACTCCCAAGTGTTCCATCATCAAGTGTTGCGCCCACTACAATCACCTACAGCGCAAGCGCTGTGCAGGGCAGCGTATTGCAAGTTTTCCCGACAGCAGTTCTTATTGCTTACACAACTGAATCTGATGCTAGTGCAATTGATTCAAAACTCTACCAAGTAGAAGGGGTTTTAAGTGTTAATAATTCGCAATTTGTAAGTATTGGCGACCCTAGTTCTAACTTTCGCAGCGAAATAAGGTTTTCCTCAGCAGAATCTGCAAGAGAAGCAGTTGACTCTATTAAAAAAATAAATACGCTTTCAAATGTGAAAATGTATCTGCAAGCTCTCATTGCAACTGCGCAGGAAATTGAATTTTCAAATGCCGACCTTGGCCTTACACAAAAATATAGCTTTGCAAATTCGCAGGTGCAGGCATTTGTAAACAGCACAACCCAAAAAGACGATAATGTGACCATTACAATACAGGCAGAGTTCTTTGCAAATAACCTTTCAAATTCGGTAGCATTTGAAGAGCAAAACCTAACTTCCTCTGAGCAGATCTATTTTGCAGGCGCAGACCTTCAGATTTCCTCACTTGAAAATGAATTCTTTTTGCGCTCCTTTGTGCCCATTACTTCCAATTCATCACTAGAATCAATCAAATCAGAACTTCTAACAAAAGACCCTTCTGGCACATTTGAAATAGCTGCTGCTAGCGCTCAAACAAAAATAATATTTGCAGATCCAGAAAGGATTTTTGAGCAGGATATAAATACATTCTTCGCGGGGTTTTCCGGGGTGAATTCATTTTCAATTTCACTTGACCAAAATTTTGCCCTTGTTGAATTTGATTCAAGCGGGGATTATAATGAATTCAAAACTTCATTGCGCTCAGAACTTGATTCACTAGGTTTTGAGGTAGAATCAATTGAAGACCCGCAGCAGGTTCTTCAAGGAAAAATGGAATATGCAAACGGTAAGCAGGAATTTCTCTCCTTACTAAATGGGCTAGAATCAAAACACCAACTCGAAATTGAAGTGTTGCAAAAAGCAATCATCAGCACTCCCTATATCTTCATTTCAGATTCAAATATTTCAATTCCAATTCCCTCAGGCTCATTTGAGGCATTTGTAAAACCGGAACATTCTGCGGGCGAATCTGTTTCACTTTCAATACTAGTTGTCGGCAGCGAACGCAACGGAGCTAGCGAAATACAGGCACAGGAGAGCGAGTAAAACCATGAACATCAAAAGGCCCAAAACCAAACCCGCCATGCGTAAAATTCCGGGTAGTTATTTTAAGCGCTTCGACCCACACACTAGGCAATTGAAGCGGGATTTTCCACACATGCTAGACGAGTCGCTTCTGCGCAAAATGACCACGGCACAGCTTCTTGAAACATTCGGCAATAGGGTTGATCCACAGATAAGAACTGAGATGCGCGGAATAGAGGATGCCCTGCGGCAAGGAAAATATACGCCAACACATTTCTCAATGGGGCTAAAAGAAGTGCGCGAGCGCATAATTGTGGCAATAATGGGCGCGGAAAAGAGATGATTTTTTTGCGGAAAAGTTTATATTCGCCCGTACTTTACTACTAAGTAGTTACTATGCCACGTAGACCAAATTCACGTCCCAAACGTCCAGCTAGGCGTGTGAATAAGCCAAGAGCAAAACCTGAAATTTTTACACTTCCAGAAACTGTTCGAGATTATGAGTTATTTAACGCGCTAGGAAAATGTCCGCTTGCTAAAAGTGAATTAACCGTGCTGAATATGTATAGAAAGGACTTTGAAGTCGAATATCAATACCAAAAGCCAGGCGATCCGCCTATCAGGTTGCCTGCTAACCTTCGTTCCGAATTAGTCAGGATTCTAAACCGATATGAAGCTGGCCGCGCATGGCTTGCTGCGAAATTGGTAGAATTATCAGTCGCGCGCGCAGAAGAGGCGCTGCGCAAACGCTAGCAATCCTTATATTCTGCCGTGATTTACTACTAATTGGTTTTTATGGTTTCAAGGCCAGTTCCTAAAAAAGTGCGCAGGAAAGAACCATATTTTTTAAGGTATAAAAGAAACAAGCGGATTGATGAATTCAGGCGTCAGGCAAAGTCCACTTTAGGGGTTGGAGCAAAACCTGGTGGTAAAAAAGTCAAACTTTCACAATCAAAGGCGCGCGCAGTGAGAAGGCTTATACAAAAACGCAAACTTGAGGCGCAAGACAAGGCGCATAGGGAGCATATGAGGCAATTCCGGCAAAAAAATCCGCGCCAAAAAGAATCTGAAAATAAAACACTTGTCCGTGATGATAGACAAGATATAGCAAGGCAGAGGGGATTTGAGGCGGCGGCAAGGAGAAGGGAATTAGAATCTTTGGACTCTACTGATCTGTGGATGCGCGGTTTTGGTTTAGCACGCAGACTTTCTTTATTAGACCCATTAAGAAGTGAATTGAAGATTCCTTACCCGGACACTGCTGCTCAAAAAGAGAGGTTAATTGACCGTATTATCCAAGCAGAACGCAAACTCGCAGAGCGCAAGCTCAGAGAATAATTTTTTCTTCTAAACCCGCCCTACTCCCCCAATTTCGCAATCGCTTTTGCAATATCCCCTTCGCTCTCTTCGAGGGCTTTGCGTGCTTTTTCCTTGCTAACTTTTGATTGTGCTGCAACCAGATCAATATCACTTTGTGGAATGCTGCTTTCAGATTTTTCTTTTTTAGCTTCCCCCATTACAGTGTAGGTCATCTTGCCCTGTATTTGCATTGCAGTGATTTGCGGGTCTTCAATTACAAGATTTCCATCCTCTAGTTCAAAAACAACCCTTTTAGCTTTCAGATCCTCTGTTTTGATCCCCATTTGGCGCATGAGATTTTTCATCTGTGATGGGTTCATCCCACCTAAACCTGGCAACATCAATTCACCTGTAAAATCCTATTTGCCCAATAAAGTTTATTAACCGCGCCCTCGTTCCTTTTTTGGATGTCCAAAAACATTATAAGTTCGCTCCACTCCTTCAGTTCAAAATTTGAGCTTCCGCAAGGCAAGGATGCACTTCAAAGAACCGAGGCGCTTAAAAAATATTTTGCGCGAGGAGGGGTAATTTCTGCTGTGAAGAATTCAAAGAGCAGTTGGCCAAAACTCATATACCCATCGCCACCGCGAATTGATTCGCAGCTAAAAGAACTCGAAGTTCTCCACTCGCTTCTTGAAAAAAAGCAAAAGGAGTGGAAAGGGAAACTCTCCGATGCAAAATCCTACCACTCGCGCCACCAGATGCTAAAATTTTCAGAGCCGCTCTACTGGAGGCATATGGCAAAATCCTTTACCGATAAAGATTACAAAGAGGATTCGCAAAAAGTTTCGCTTCCCGTGCACCTCTCAGCTGACCCGCGCTGGAAACCGATGATCAATATGTTCCTTAGCGACACGGAGTATAGGAAAAACCTGGTAGAAACAGTGCAGACAAGCATTGTATACAAAGACGATAAGCGAGTTGCAAAATATGCTGATGTATTGCAAGATCTGCGAAGCGACATTTCAACTTCAAAGCTAGAAGACCTTGATGAAAAACTAGCAAAACTAAAAGATGAAATAGAAGCGCTCAAAACCATAAAAAAGTGGGCACAGGAGTAACGAGGCAAAGGTTGTTTTATGCTTAAAAAATTCAGGCCAAGCATTGCAAAAAGAAAAAGGGCACTTATATTACTCAGCAGAGGAACAAAAATTCCAGACGTTGTTGATTATCTCAAGAAGAGATATCATCCCCTCTACCCTGTTGATACGGTGCAAAAGGCATACTTTCCTACTAAAGGCTTATTTTCAATCTCTAGATTTGGAAAAAATTTGCCAAGACAAAGTCTTCTTGATGCGATTTCACAAATGAGGGCTAAGGTTAAATCTAGTAGTAAAAGAATGAGTTTACTGAATTCTAATCCTGAATTTGCAAAAGCCCATGTGGAGCGGCTAAAACAACGAAATAAAGACCCTGTATTTGCAGCTGCTCATAGAGATCTGATGGCAGAACTACACAAAACAACAGATTTGTCGAAAAAGAGCAGTGAAAATATGAAAAGGCTTAACTCAAACCCGAAATTCAGAAGAAAATCATCTGAAGCTACAATAAGAGCAAATGCTAGGCGGCGAAATAGAAGCAGAGCAATGGTTGCTGAAAATGCCCTTGCAGCAAGTGGGCTATTTGCTGAAATTCCATCAGAGGAGGCTAGAACTCGCCATGGAAATAATGATCCTTATTACGTTCCACGTGGGTTAGCAACTTTTCGCACTCCATTTTGGGAGTTAGTTGAAAAGGAAAAACAACAAGAAAAACTCTCAGACCAAAATGAAGTTGGTATTGCAATGCGAGAGGCATTAAACGAACTCCCTGTTAGGGAAAAACAAATTGCAGAACTGGTTTTTGGATTTTATGATGGACAAGAGCATTCAATCGAACAAGCCGCTCATGTACACAACATTTCCCCAAAAGAAGCGGGACAGCTCTTGCAAGCAGCCCTGAAAAAACTTGCGCAAAATAAAGAGCTAAACGAACTTCAAAAACAAATTCGTGAAGAGTAGAATTCTCCAAATTTCCATCTAGAGTACGCATTTGGCACCGGCAATGAACCCCCCTTCCTCTTCTTTATATACGCCCGCGCAGAGGTGTTCTTGAGGTGATTTGATGTACGCGTTTAGAATTGTAAGGTTTGTAGAAGGCCTTAAAGGAAAGCGAAATCCAAAATCACGCTTAATTAGGCTAATTTAGAGGAGGGGGAAAATGAGCGAAAAAGCGCCTAAAGCAAAATTCAGTGCAGGGACAATACAGGTTGCAGTATGGGAAAATGAGAGCAAGGAAGGGAAAAAGTACAGTACAGTTTCCCTAGATAAGAGGTATAAAGTTGGTGACCAGTGGAAATCAACCAATTCAATGAAAGTGAACGAGCTCCCGCAGGCAATAGTTGCCCTGCAGCGCGCGTATGAGTTCTTGGCATTAAAGGAAAAAGCATAATGAAAAATGTACTCTTTGAGGTGGTGTAATGTACGAATTTGTAGTAGTGAAATTTGCAGATGAAAAAGAGATCCAAGAGTTCTGGCACGCGAACTAAATCCCTTTAGCTCCCAATACGCAAGAAGGGGATTTTGAAAAATCAAAACTAAAATAGTTTTATATGGTTAACCCTATATAACAATATAATGGCTTCAAAATCATTAGCAATAAAAAATCTGGCAAGAACAGTGGGTACAAAAATGACTGCTACCGAATTTGAAAAGATGCAAGCATTGGTGGATGCGGGTCTTTATTTGAATGTTTCTGATTTTATAAGAGATGCGGTAAGAGAAAAATTGGGTTCTATTGAAATAATAAAGTTGCGCGATGTTGATTATAAAATTGCAAAGAAAGAAGTCCTTGCATATTTTGAGAAGTTCCGGGAAGCATATCCCGACGAAGCTGCAAATGATTTGTCCTTATCCCTTGAAATGGTTGCTAAAATAACTTCCGAACTCATAAAAGAAAAAAGGTTGGAGGCAATAAATTGACTATTCACTATGAAGAGGGGGATTCTCTTAAGGCGGATCTTATTGTAGCAGAGGCTAGAAAAACAAGTAAACCAAAATTAATCATTGGTTCTTCAAGGCATAGGGCACAGCAAATAATACTTGAGGAAAATGCATTTTGCATCATACGGAAAAGACTAAGATTTTTGCCAAAACAATAAATTGTTCAAATTTCTTTTTATGGAAATTTTAGAGCTTGTAAAATCACATAATGGGTTCACTTCATTTAATCCAATGCAGCAAAAAGCAATAGGTGCCGGGCTTTTTGATAAAAATATAGTAGTGAGCGCCCCTACTGCTTCCGGGAAAACAATTATAGCCGAAATTTGCGCTTTGAATTCAATTCTAAATAGCGGCAAAAAAGTGGTGTACACATGTCCACTGCGCGCCCTAGCAACAGAGCACGCAAATGATTTCAAGGCAAAATATGACAGCGCCCTTTCAATAAAATCAGTCCTTAGCACAGGGGATTTTGATTCAAGCGGGGCATATTTGGGGCGAAAGGATATAATTTTTTCAACCTATGAAAAAGTCTCCTCGCTTCTAAACCATCGCGCTGACTGGCTCTCACAAATAGGGCTTCTAATTGTTGATGAAATCCACACAATCGGATCTGATAGGGGCCCTACGCTTGAAATTCTGATAGCAAAATTGCGGCTAATAAACCCAAAAATGCAAATCCTTGGCCTCTCAGCTACAATTCCAAATGCAAAAGAACTCTCAGAGTGGCTTGGCGCGCAACTTGTTGTAAGTGATTATCGCCCCGTAAAATTGAGGCAGGGCGTATATCTTGACGGAATGATTGATTTTGTCGATTCTTCCCAAGAGATTGGAGAGGAAAAAGATGAAATGATTTCGCTATCACTTGATACGCTCAAAAAAGAAAAGCAGGCCTTGGTGTTTGTGAACACGAGAAAAATGAGCGAATCAATTGCAAAAAAGCTGGCTCCGTTCACTTTTGAAAAACTCTCAGAGCAGGAAAAAAATATTTTGCAAAAAGCTTCACAAAAAATCCTCAATGTCCTTGAAACCCCTACCTTGCAGTGTGAAACCCTTTCTAATTTGGTAAAGAGCGGCGTATCTTTTCACAATTCGGGCCTACTGCAAAAGCAGCGCGAAGTAGTTGAAGAGCTATTCAAAAAAAATTATTTGAAATTTATTTGCTGCACAACTTCGCTAGCAGCCGGTGTCAATACGCCGGCATACCGCGTGATAATACACTCCCCTTACCGATACACAGATTATGGGATGCAAAGAATCCCTGTCAGTGAATATTTCCAAATTTGCGGCCGTGCAGGCCGGCCAAAATACCACGACACCGAAGGTCAGGCAATTTTAATTGCAAAATCCGAAATAGAAAAAGATGATTACATAAGTTATTTTATCAATGGAAAAATCGAAAATGCGGATTCGCAATTAGGTTCTGAAACCTCACTGCGCTTCCATTTACTCTGCGCAATTGCAACAGGGTTTATTTTCGATCTGCAATCTGCTGAAAAGTTCTTTTCAACAACATTTTATTCAAAACAAACAGGGGCGATTAGCGGACTTTTCACTAAAATAAATTTTTTGATCTCCCAACTAGTCGGAATGGGGTTTGTGCAAACAAACGAGAAGAGAATAGATGCAACACCACTTGGGAGAAGGGTAGCCGAGCTCTATTTGGACCCGCTCTCAGCTAGCGCTATTATAAATGCACTCAAAAACCAAAAGACCCACGAGCTCTCATACCTTTTTACAATTGCAAACACAAGCGAATTCTACCCGCTCCTTTCAATTTCGCGGGGAGTTCAATCAGAACTGTGGGAGAATTTGCAGCAGGACAAATCAAAACTTGCAATAAATGTTGATGTAGAAATGTTTTCGGACAATGAACTATTGCCAAAGTACTGGACAAGCCTTATGCTAAATGAGTGGATTGGCGAAATTAAAGAGCAGGCAATAGTTGACACCTATAAAGTGCAACCAGGGATTTTGCGCGCAAAATTAAAAAATGCAGATTGGCTTGCCTACTCCTCTCTTGAACTTGCAAAAATTTTAGGGTTAGAAGTGCACTTTGCGCCTCTTAATAAAATGCGCAAAAGATTGCAATCCGGAATAAAAGAAGAACTAATTGCCCTTTGCGAATTCCGAGGGATCGGAAGGGTCAGGGCAAGAAGGCTCTATAACGCCGGAGTAAAAGGGGTAACCGATGTGAAAAACATCGATGTAAAAGATTTGGAGAAAATATTGGGGCAAAAAGTTGCGCTGAGCGTAAAGGCGCAGCTTGGCGCAACAAAATAATCATTTTGCCTTTCTTTTTATTAATCGCCTTTTTCTAATTGGCTTTGCAGCTCCCCACACCGGGGCACTGGGGCCTATTACAAAATTATTTTTTAATTTTAAGGCCACATTTTTTTGAATTGGTCTTTTCATTTTAATATAGAAACTCGCATGTTATATTTATTCCTTGTCAGCCAGCTCTTTTTCGATTTGCGATTTGATTTTTTGCGCGTCATAGCCAAGTTTTATCAGGGTTGTTTGGCCCTTTATTCCTTTTCCTGAAGCGGTTGAGAGAATCAGCCCATACATTTCAAGTTCGCTAATATACTCCCTATACCAGCGCGCGCTAACAGTGCTCTCTTTGTACTTTTGTGAAATTTTACAATATTCATCATATATTTCCCCGGAAAAAAGAACCCCCACTTCGCTCTCGCCGGTAATTTTTGGCTGGGGCTTTTTTGCAAGCGTGAGGCAACAAATTGCATACAAAACAAATTGCTCTTGCTGCGGAAGGGTTGAAACCATGTTAAATATTATCTCCTCCTCAACCTGCACTTTTGCTTTTTTGACTTCCTTGTCTGTAACTTTATCAATCCCTTTCTTATCTGCAATTTCCCCTGCGCGCAAAAGAAGCATTACAGCAGTGCGCGCATCCCCCGATTCTTGCGCTGCAATTGCCGAGGAGAGTTGTATTGCAGATTCATCAATCGAACCCGGTTTGAATGCGCTATTTGCCCTTTGGCGCAAAATTTCAGAGAGTTCCTGCGCGTTATATGGTGGGAATACAAGTTCGTGCTGGCATAGGCTGCTTTTTGTCCGAGGGTCAAGCCGCTCTTTAAACATCACGTTATTGGAAATCCCGATTATTGTAATGCCGCCCTTTTCAAGTTCATCGTTTGCGCGCGTTAGCCCATACACTAATTCATCTAGGTCTTTCACTTTATCGATTTCATCAAGAACTATTACAAGTTGCTTTCCGGTGCGCGCGTAGTCTACTAGTTTTTCATATACAAATGCAGCAGAAAAGCCCAAAAAATTCTCTTCAGGGTAGAGGTCTTTTACTATTTTTATTAAAATCCTATATTTGCTATTATGGTTTCTACAATTTACATAGTTCCCGCCAATAAGGTCAATGCTCTTTGAGGATGCAAACTGCAAAAGCTGCGACATCACGTGCTTTGTAACCGCGGTTTTTCCGGTTCCGGGTTTTCCATAGAGGAAAATATTATCGGATTTTTTCCCATGAAGGGCTTGCGAGAGCACAGTTGAAATTTGCCCAATATAATTATCACGAAACGGCAAAATCGCAGGGGTGTAGTGGGGCGTAATAATATTCCTATCAAGAAAAATCGTATCGCGAGCAAACTCACGCTCAAAAATATTCTCAGTTACCTGCAAAAAAGAAAGCCCCTACACTACTGTGCTGAAGGGAGTTAAAAGAAAATCGAGTTGTGGAAGCAAACCACTTCCACTAATAATATTTGGAATCCTGACTTACTTTTCAAAGCGGTGCCACGCTTTTAGATTAATGCGTGCAGTGCCAAAGCGAATCTTAAATTGCCATTCAGGTATTCTCCATTTCGTTCTAAGCCTATCTAAAACCTCGGTTGGGATTTGTTTGTTTCTGATAGATATTCTTTTTATCATGGATCCTGTTAGTTGGTGCCCTTCTTTGAATTCTCTTGGGATTTGATCAAATTCCTTGCCTGCATAGGGGCTTTTTGCTGCAGCTTCTAGTATATGGTGCCTATTGAGCTCTTCTAAAACATCGGCCGCATGCCCTTCAAGATTGCGCAAGGGTTGCATTTTTGGATCTGGCTCTAGGGATTTTCTGTAATTGAATTTAGGCAAACGCCTAGCAGGTTTTTGCTTTGGCATGATTATCCCTTAATCTTTACTCTATTAAATTCTTTTCTGCATTCATGCAGTATTTTAGCGCGCTGCTCTTGGCCGCGGTATCGGGTTTCTGATTGCGGCAATTATTATTGCAGCTTCCGGATTTGTAGGGCGCCTTATAATATCCCCTGCAACTGTAAGTGGTTCGCCTTTTGGGCCTATAACCCCGGCAAAACTATAACCGCGCCCTAGGTAAATGGTTTTTTTGGTAACCTCCCCGCCTGCGACTCTGAATCTGACAGTATTTGATTGAATGCCATACCTTGGCACAGGGTTATTTTGCATCTGCATAATTTCTGCCTGTTGTGCTATTCTTTCATTTTCTTCTTGGGCAGCCCTTTGAACTTCACTTGCCTTGCGGATGCCGTTAAGGCGCTCTACTGCCTGATGTAAGGATCCAGAAAGCGCATCAATGACCTGTTTTGCAGTAAGCCTTGAGGGAGTTTTTTGTGCAAGGGCATCAATTTGCGCTTCACACCCTTCAATTGCAAGCCAGCCCGGAAACTTTTCATGCCTGGTTATTTCATCTGCGAGTTTATCAAGTTCGTCTTCAGAAATGAATTTTTGCACTATCCTTTTTCTTGAATTTATGGCTTTTAGCACCGTTGTAACATCCGGGTTTTTACTAAACCACAAATTCGGCCAGATTGCTTTTGAATTTTCAGAGAGGATTGAAATTGCAAATTCGCGCTGTTCCAATACTTGGTTGCGATTTTTTGGCTCCGGCATTTCAGCGGTAATTTTTTCAAGCAGTCTGAAAACACCGCTCGCACCAAATTTTTGAGAAAGTTCTGTATTGAGCTTTAATGCGTCCAACCCAGTTCCCATTGCCTTAAACACATCGCGCAAATTAAGGCTTGGCCTTTCATATTCATATATGAGTTTAAGCTTCCCGCGCTGTTTGTGCCTCTCATCTGTGCCGCCGCGTGGCGTTTCCCTGCCGGGTTCAACTACCCTTTCTACAACAGGCATTTTTTCTATTTCTGCGGCTGAAAGGCCGTGAGGGAGTTGGCCTTTTTGCATTGCCATTTGAAGTGCCTTTGCTGCGGCCTTTCTCCCTTCAAGAGTTCCTTGCCTCTCTACTGCTCCAAGCTGCCTGAGGCGTTCATCCCGCTGCTCTCTTGTCATTGCCGGCCCATGTTTTGGTTTTTTTTTCGGATGGATTGGCATAAAAATCAACTTTCTTAAACACCAAAGTGCTGGCATCTATAAAAGGCTTTTGCCGTTTCGTGACGGAATAGGGGTACGGGGGCAAAAAGGGCGAGCAAAAGCCTTAAAAGACAGTTCAGCAGTTATTCTAAGAGTGAGTTCTTTTTTTGAAGGGGTGATAGAAAAATGGCTTTTATGGAAAAGCTGATGGGAAAAAGAGAAGAACTAGACATTGAGGATTTCCTCAACAACCTTGATACCGAGGAGGAAAACCCTTACGAGGACGCAGAGGCATTTGTAAAGCCTGTCAATTTGCAAAGCGAGCACGATAGAGATACTGTGATCGAAGAGGCAAAGAAAGGCAACATTTTGCTTGTAAATATTGCGGATCTTTCGAAAAGGAATGCAATAAAGCTCCGAGAGCTTGTTAGCGGAATCCGCGCAGGCATTGAGGACATTGATGGCGATATTGCAAGAATTTCACAAGAGCGCCTCATAGTAACACCGAGCAAGGTCAAAATAATCAAAAGAAAAGAAGACCAGTGAAAACTGATGTTTCTGGAGAAACCTTCCTTTTTGCCAAAATATTCCCTGGAGGAAGCGGAAAAGAAGGTTTCTTCACTTCTTAAAAAAAAGCATTGGAAAAATTTTTCATTTTCATCAGCCGCGCACGGCCCATCCGCGGGCCACTCGCACGGCTCGACTTTTTATGTTCCATATTGGTTCTTCTCATACGATATCTACCGCCAGCATGAGGGCAGCACAGAAATCATTTCAAAAGGGTCAAATGCACTGAATGCATTCTCAAATGAATTTGAAGAGGCAATTTCAAATCTTGCCTTTACTGAAGGCCTGGAAAAGGGCAATGAAATAGATGAACAAAATACACAAGTGCTCGCAGCAAGGGTCGGGCAAGATGAGGCCCGTGAAATAATTGCAGTAAGGCTCGCTTCTGCTCGACACACCTCAAAAGGAAATGTAATAATTTCAGGGCTTGAACTTCTCTTTGTCCCAATAATTCTAATTGAAGTGAACGCAAACGGCAACCACATTTCACTGCGCGTGAACGCGGCAACCGGGGACATCCTCAACAAAGATGCAGTGCCCACTCGTGAAAAAGACCTTCGCGAACTCTCACAAGAGCTCTTGCGCGAACTCTCAACCCCACAAGGGTGGATAAAATATTCCCGCGAAGTAGTGGATGATATTTCCCGCTCGGTTTCTTCTTCTCCAAAACCAAAAAGTGCAAGAGTGCAAAACTTAATTTCAATAAAATTCATCAATAATGATACAACAATACTATTGCTTGCCGCAGCCGCAATAATAATAGTGCTAGTGCTCGCTTATGTTAAATAAAGAAATAATGGAAAAGAACTCAAGTATAAATGTCAAGCATTTTTTTTGAGACGTCGTTTATTTTGGGGCCATTTAAGACGTTTTAAGTTTTTTGTGCATGTAGTTTCTGCGCCTACACATATTCAAAGAGGTTTTTTTGTTGCTTTTTTTCATTTGCAAAAACAGATTCTATTTCCTTTTCAATCAGGTCAATCCTCTGCTTCAGGTAATCACTGAGGTGATGGGCCGCAATAAGCTCTTTTGCAATATTTAAGTATTTGCGAACAGACCCTTGCGCAATTGTAAGTATTAGCGTATCTTCCCCGCACGAGCTGCACTTTCCAATCAAGGGCACCCTTCTGAATTTTGCATTGCACTTGCTGCAGCGAATCACCTGGCGAGAAAAAGACCTTGCATTTCCAATAATGTCCGGCAAAAAATGGCTCATAAGAACGCGCTCAAGCGCATCTTTTTTTTCAACCGCCCGGATTTTGCCCTGTACAGCCGCTTGCGATTTTATCTTCTCCTCCATTGATTTTAGAGTAACATAGCGCGAAGCCTTAGGCCCTTCATCAAACCTTGTAGTATCATGCGTAAAACCAAAGCCGCTATATTGTACGTTCTTTCCTATCCGGGATTTTATAATAGGAATTGATGCGATTTCCGGCTCGGCAAATTGCAGGCTCTTTTCATAAAGTTCAAGCGGGTACTCTTTGCATGTTTCAACTTCATACACCTCATCATCAATTTCTTGTGGGTTTATTGCGGTAGTAAAAACTAACGGAGCGTCCATTCTCCCACCGCGGGTTGACGGTAAATAGCTTTTTGAAAAATTCAAAAGGGCATCCATTAGAAGCATTATAGAATCTTGGTCCCCATCGCAATCATAAACACCTAAGAGGCCAAATCCTGCAATAAATGTCTTATTCCCTTCGACCATTAGGTCGTAGACATATTCTTCTTTAGAGATCACATCTTGAACTATTTTTACCTTGTCAAGGACAAAATTCCCAATATTTTTGGTACGTTTTCCTCTCATTTTGATCGTATTTTTTATTTTTTCAAAGGTTTTTTTCTTCTCTCCAAAAAGCCATTCTCCTGCTTTGAGAAGATCAGTTGAATAAAGTCTAAATCCCCAACTTTGGACTTCTATTGTTTTTCCCTTCTTCTCATAAAAGTCCTTTACTATTCCACTGCTAATTAATTTTTTTTCCTTAAACATGTGTGGAAATAACCCAAAAGTGGTGCACATTAAAGCTAATTCATTGATCATTTTCTTGTTAACTAAACTGATTTTGATACAATTATTATCAATATGGCCATCGCCGACAACACAAGCTCCTAAAAGTCCCTGTGCGGATTCTTCGTGTGAGGTAAAAAATATTTGAGGAACATGCTTGTTTTTGGCACTTGAACCAGTCCTAAGTATTTTTAGAAAAAAATCGTAGTATACTCTTCCACTAAGGGTAATGATATCCCAGTTATTTTTTTTCTCAATTGTAGTTTTACGTCCAAAAAGTTGCTTAATAGAATTATTTAATTTGCTAGTGATCTCTTTTTCAGTTGAAATAAAGCATATTTGGTAAACATATTTTTCGGCATTTTCTTTGTATGTTGTCCTTGCCCAACCATCGGCAAGGTAATACCCAACAATCTCACCTAATTGTTTATTTACCGGAATTATGCTCGGTATTGTACTTTTTTGCTTATTATAGCCTAGCTGCGCTTCATTAAATTCAGTCGGATTTTTTTTGGAAATTTTCAGTATTTCCTCAAATAAGTCAAGTGGCAGTGAATCAAAATCAATTGCGGTATGTATCCATTTGCCTTTTGCATATTCATTTTTGAATTTTCTTTCACAATTTATTTTTTTTGCGATTTCCCAACACCCTCCATTTTCCTCAATAATCATTTTAATTTTTTGTTCCACGTTATGCACTCTCAACTTTTTCTTCTCCTTTCCGAATGAATTTTTCAAATACCATTCAAGGACATTTATTTCTTTTGCAGCGCGTGATGTCACAAAATTTTGTAAAGAAACCAAGTGTTCGCCTAACTCTATATTTTCCACTTTCTTTTTCACTATTTTTTTTCCATCAAAAACCAGAAATTGGTGGTCTAAAGTAGCGGTTATTTCCCTTCCGAATTGTGTCTTTATTTTACGCAGGGTTTTTGGGGATTTTTGTTTAAAAAGTGCCTTTACTTTTTCTTTTTTTAATTTTCCATTTTCAAGTAATGTATAAGTGCTAATGCCGTGTAACAGGATTATCTCTTTATTTTCTCCATTATCAAATGAACCAATATCCACAAGTTTTGGTATTCCATTCTCTTCAACTAGAACCTGAGTACTTGCAGGAAAGCAATTCCTTCTCTTCGCCAAGTGGAAATAGGGGTGGGCAAAATTCACGCGCGCTTTTGTATATCCAATTATCCTGCAAACAACCGCTGCCGATGTGTGCGGAGCTAGGCCTAAAAATAGTTCACCTACAAAATCATTTTTGGATGAGAAATTGTAATACGGTTTTAGGTTATAGAACCTCTCAAGTTCCTCATCAACAAAACGCGAGACACGCAAAAAAAAATCGCCGGCTTCTTCGTTTATGATAATGTCTTGCGGGAAAATTTCACATAATTGCTCTTCGCTAACAAGCTCTCTGCCTTCAAAATCTTTATTGTACCCAAGTTCTTTTGCCTTCTCAACACTTAATCCAATTTCAACTGGCTTAAAGTGGGTGAGGGGAGCATTTAAGAGTTCAAATCTGATTGTAGCATCCCTGAAAATGTGTAAGTTGTGACGTGCACGGAGCATGCCTTTTTCAATAGGTTCCGGTATTTTTTCGGCATTTATTAATCCCTTTACTCCCTTGACAAGTTGAGGTGGAGTAATTTTGAGATTTTCCGCTGCCTGCGCAAAGAGTTTTTTCAAATCGATTTTCCTCTTGCTAAAACCATTTGTCTCTGCTGAACAATTGGGGCATATTAAGGATTTTGAATATTTTGAACATTTAGGGCATTTGCGCACAAGCTGGTTTTTTTCCCCGCGCGGCATGTTATACGGTTGCTCTTCTAGAAGTTTATCGCTATTTAAAAAATATGCAATCTCGGCTTCAATTGTCCCAACTCCTTGCGCTGCCTTGTTCATTGAGCGGGTGTTTCCCCCGGAAGTTCCTATCGGAAAAAGCGTCATTGGGTCCCCTACCATCTTGCGCGGTTTAGCGGCTTCTGGCCTTCCCATCCTGCACCCGATAAATGTCCCGGCTTTGTCACGGATTTTCATAGAGCAAATATCAGAGAGCATTGAGAACAGATCAAGGTTTTCTTTTGGTTCTTCTGTGCTGGTTCCTCCAAATGTTTTGAAAAAAGAATATGCATATTCATTCCCTATTGCAATTTTGCCATTTTCGTATTTGTGCGGAACACCTATTTTTTCCAATAACTGTTTGAGTCCATCATCAGGGCTTAGAAGTATTGTTTCTAGTTCGTTTCCGGAAAAAACCTTTTGCGATTTTCTTACAGCGCTAATTATTTTTATTGCATCCTGCACGCTAAGGGCGCTATAATAGTGCAAAAATTTCGGGTGCAATGCTACTCCTGTTTGCATTGAGAGCTCTATTGCCATGTTCTGGTCCACAAGTTCGGGGCGCGCTAGTATTGATTGCAAATCAAAGGTTTGTTGCTTGCTCTCTGAGATTTTTTCCAATTCAAGTTTCCACCACTCATCACAATATCCGGCAGGCATTAGGGGGTGGGCGGTTTTTCGAAAATCGCCAAGCGCTACTAGTAAATCTCCTGTAAATAAAATTTCCTTTAGCGAATTTTTCACTTCAAGTGCCTGCTTGGAAGATGAAATTTTTATAACTTCCCCGCTGTGCAAAAGAACTATCGGGCCTTCAATGCTATCTACCGGAAAAATTTCAGCGCTCTTTCCGGGGCGCTCCATTTTTGTTTGCGTTCCAACCGCAATGAATTCATCTAATAGATACATTGTTGCAGGGTGCATCCCTTTTCCCATAATGCATGTGTTTCTTGCCCTGCCGTAGCGCAACCTAAATCCCCCGAATTTTGAAGGGTATGCAAAAATCGGCCTCCCTGCCGCAATTCTTGAAAGGTAGTTGTAATTTGCACGCACTTCCTTTTCCTTTCCACTAGATCCCTTGCCTATTTTTATAATTTCTTCAAGCCATTTCCAATTAAGGCCCAGCATTTTTGCAAGGCTCATTATTTTCATTGCCTTAAGCCCCACCCCTTCCGAAACAACAAGGCACATTCCCCCGCGCACCCTATTTGTGGCAATTCTCTCAAGGTCTTTATAGGCGCTGACCTCTTTTTGCTCTGTGGGCTCTCCGTTGATGCACACAGGGCAGCCCTTTATGATTTTTCTAACTTCATCATCCTTTAGCTTATACTGCCTTGTAATTATCTCATCGTAGAGGCTAATTTCCTCAACATACCTCTCGATTTCATCATCGGTTGGTTTGTAGCGGTCAAGCCCCATTAGTTCGCGCGCGTAATCCCCTAAAATCAACGGGAATACTGTTGCAGTCCCTCCGGCGGCTCTAATTGGCCCTGCAAAATATATGTCAACATATTTTGTGCCATCGGGGTTTTTGCTGATTTTTATCTGCGGCACGCCATCTAGTGGCGCAACAACAACCCCTTCGGTTACAAGCACTAGCGAAGTTCTAACCGCTTGCTCTAATCGTTTTTGGGGGTCACTAATTTGCCCAAGGCTGCCTTCAATAATATCTCTGAAGAGATGGAATATTACCTTATTCCTATCCCCCTTATACTGTTCGTAGAGCTCGCGATATCTTGCGGCAACCCCTTTTGGCCCGATAATATTTTCCGTCCTATCGGCTAGATCAAGAGTTGGGGGGCACTCAACTTCGCTGCTAACATCTTTGCCTTCACTTCGCGCCTCTTGTGCTATTGAATATTGTTCAGTTGCCCTTTTGTGAATTTTTTCAAAATAATTTTTTGTTGCCTCATCTGCTATAAGTTCCATTTAATTACACCTCACATTTCCACAAACATTAAATCCCGTCCACAATATGGCGCCTGGACGTCCGAGGGATTTTAATTTTTTATCCGGCTTGGAAAATTCTTGTTTTGAAATCAAAATTACTCTCCCCCCATAAAATTATTTTCAGTGAGCTTTCTTGTGCGCAAATTTATATCAATTGCAATTCCGGGGGTTGGCATGTGGCCTTCTTTTATCTGGAAATCAGTCCTATCCTGCCAGCATCCAGCATTTGCAACAAGGCAGCCGCGATATTGCATGTAACCTTTTATGTGAACATCCCCGCCAAAATAAAAATCAGGTTCTTCGCGAATTACCATAAAATCGTGCTTTTGCGGAACATAGGGCTGGCTTATCCCAAAACCTGTTGAGATATCCCGCCTTTTCAAAAGTTCAACCATTGCCTTGTGGGGTTCTTTATATGAGAGGTGATTAGTTGCCGCTATCATATCATGGAAGGATGCGCCGTGGTAGATGAGGGTTTTTAACCCCTCAATTTCAACCCACGAAGGCGACCCTACCATGTGCACATTGCCAAGCCCTTGCATTTCTTTTACATACTCTTTTGGAATTGCAGGCTGCGGGTCAGCCCTTCTCACAGCATCGTGCTGGCCGGGACAGATAAAAATTTCAATGTGCTCCGGGATTTGGGAAATTAGAGAAGAGAATTTTTCATACTGTTTATAAATATCCTTTATTTCAAGTTCATCATACTGGTCTGGGTATATCCCAACCCCATCAACATTATCCCCAGCAATTACAAGGTATTTTATTTTCCCAACCCTCCCGCGCTCACTCTCGCTCTGCGCCCCGCCAGATAACCACGAGAGGAATTTTGAAAATTCCTTTTCCAAAAAAAGCCTGCTTCCAACATGTACATCAGAAATTAGCGCAACAGAGAGATCGCGCTCTGCAGTTTTCGCGCTCCTTTGCATTAGATCCGGCCAGAGAAATGATTTTACGATTAAAACCTCATCTGAAAACTTTTTTCCCTTTAATCCGATTACATCATCAAGAAGGACCTTTTCACAATCCCTATTTGTTGCAACATCCTCTTTTGAAACAATTGCAATGCACCTGCCTTCTGGGCTATCTAGTTCAATTGTTCGGTTGCCGTTTTTGCTCACCCACTTTTTTACAACCATGCCGATTACATCAACTTCGCTATACTGCCCCATACTTTTTAATTTGTCAAATGTTTTTGGGTTAAACCCTACTCTGTGTGATAGAAGCGAGTGCAAAAAATTATACTTGTCACGAAAATAGGCAAGAAAATCCCCTATCTTTCCCTCCCCGGCCCCATCTGAACTTGCCTCATACTCTTTCATTACCCTAAAATCAGATGAGCTCTCTTTTGCAAGGGTTGAGCGTGTTCCCTTCACTACAGCCACTTCTTGCCTCAAGTTCCCAAGCTTTGAACTATGCAGTAAGAGCTGCTCTTTTACTTTGGTCGAAGAAATTATCGGATCGTTAATTTTAGAGAGGATATCTTTCCAATGCTCTTCATTTTCAAGCAGAGAAATTGATTCTTTATCTATGAACTGTTCATTTGAACTGCAAAAATCGACAATTTCGCGCTGGCGAGAACTAACATCTAGCACCGTTTACCCCTTTGCTTTTTCCCTGATTGCTTCAAGCTCGGAGATAATGGTCCATATTTCTGTGCGTGTATGAACTGGCATATTTATGTCATTGCTAATATCTTCCATTAGATATATTGCAGTTGAGAGATTAACATCCAGCTGCGCAATATCCCCGGATATTTTCTGGCGCGCTTCCTCTGTTGCTTTTCTAATATTTCGTGGAACAGTGCTATCCTCTACAATAGAATCCATTAATTCTATTGCATATTCGACCTGCTCTACTATTGCCTTCTCGTTACTGCCCTTCATGGTTTTTGCCCCCTGAAGTAAATTTGCCGCGCCTGTAGTTACAGAAAAAGCCTATATTCATACAAAACCACGTATCACCGCTGATAGTTCAACCAGCTTAAAATAATTAAAGGGCGGAAACGTTTTTATAGCAACCTTGTGGCCACATCGTAACTTCACTTTAACTCAAAATGACCTTGCGGTTTATGGATGGGTTGGTTTAAATATTAATTATGTATTATCCTGTAGGTGAACTTTTGCAACGTGTTAGTTTGAGTCGTTTTTTGTTATTTTGTTTTGTAACACTTAGTATTCTTTTTCTCTTGCCAGGCGCTTTTGCAAGTACTTCTTTTGATATGAATTCTGCTGCAAGCTACGCGCTGCGCATGTTTGGTGGGAATACAACTGATAATTTGGGTTATACAAATTCTCCTGGTTTGGGTGTTCAACTGGTGAATGTTGATGGTGGATCGACTAATAATGATTTGCTTTTGACTGCTGTTAATGCTGATGTTAATGGTTTATCGGATAATGGTGCTGTGTATTTATTCAGAAATATTGACACTTTGGAAGGCTCAAAAGACCTGAATACAGGTACATATACAGCTCGTTGGTTTGGCGGGGAAGCTTCTGATAATTTGGGTTATACAAATTCTCCTGGTTTGGGTGTTCAACTGGTGAATGTTGATGGTGGTTCTTCGGGTAATGATTTGGTTTTGACTGCTGCTAGTGCTGATGTTAATGGGCTTGTTGATAATGGTGCTGTCTATTTGGTCAGAGATGTTAATTCTATTTCTTCTGGTAGTGATTTTAATTTGGGTAATTCTAGTAGTTTTGGTGCTAGGTGGTGGGGTGGGAAAGCTTCTGATAATTTGGGTAGAACTAATAGTTCTGGTTTGGGTGTTCAACTGGTGAATGTTGATGGTGGTTCTTCGGGTAATGATTTGGTTTTGACTGCTTATTTGGCTGATGTTAATGGTTTGAGTAATAATGGTGCTGTCTATTTGGTCAGAGATGTTAATTCTATTTCTTCTGGTTCTGATTTTAATTTGGGTAGTTCTTCTTCGTGGGTTGTTCGTTGGTTTGGCGGAATTGCTTCTGATTTCATTGGTACTACTAGTACTTCTGGTTTGGGTGTTCAACTGGTGAATGTTGATGGTGGTTCTTCGGGTAATGATTTGGTTTTGACTGCTGCTAGTGCTGATGTTAATGGTTTGTCTGATAATGGTGCTGTCTATTTGGTCAGAGATGTTAATTCTATTTCTTCTGGTTCTGATTTTAATTTGGGTAGTTCTTCTTCGTGGGTTGTTCGTTGGTTTGGTGGTAACCATTCTGATACTTTAGGTTCTACGGTTAGCTCTGATTTGGGTGTTCAACTGGTGAATGTTGATGGTGGTTCTTCGGGTAATGATTTGGTTTTGACTGCTGCTAGTGCTGATGTTAATGGTTTGTCTGATAATGGTGCTGTCTATTTGGTCAGAGATGTTAATTCTATTTCTTCTGGTTCTGATTTTAATTTGGGTAATTCTAGTAGTTTTGGTGCTAGGTGGTGGGGTGGGAAAGCTTCTGATAATTTGGGTAGAACTAATAATTCTGGTTTGGGTGTTCAACTGGTGAATGTTAATGGTGATAGTCTTACTAATGATCTGCTTTTGACTGCTGCCGTTGCGGATATTAATGGGTCATCTAATAATGGCGGTGTTTATTTCATTCGTGATGTTAATTCTATTTCTTCTGGTTCTGATTTTAATTTGGGTAGTTCTTCTTCGTGGGTTGTTCGTTGGTTTGGTGGCAGTGCTTCTGATGAATTAGTTGTTCAATTAGTGAATATTGATGGTGATTCTAATTCTAATGATTTGCTTTTGACTTCCGATTCGGCTGATGTTAATGGGTTGGTTAGTAATGGTGCTGTTTATGTGGTGAGAAGTATAGATTCTATTTCTTCTGGTAGTGATTTTAATTTGGATAATTCTTCTTCCTGGGCGATTCGTTGGACTGGTGGCAGTGCTTCTGATGAATTAGGTAGTACGAGTTCTTCTGGTTTGGGTGTTCAACTGGTGAATGTTGATGGTGGTTCTTCGAGTAATGATTTGGTTTTAACTGCTGTTAATGCTGATGTCAGTGGGCTTGTTGATAATGGTGTTGTGTATTTGTTTCGTGATTCTAGTGCTCCTGTTACTTCTAGTGATGTGAATTTGGTTTGGCAGGATTTTAATTCGAGTGTTTCTCTTACTTGTAGTGATTTGAATGTTGGTTGTAATATTACTCAATATAGGGTTGATTCTGATTCTTCTGTTTCTTTTTCTTTTGGGGGTTGGCAGGTTTATTCGGGTGTTGTGGATTTTAATAGTGATGGGAATTATTCGATTGATTTTAATTCGAGTGATGTTTTTGGGAATAGGGAGGTTACTAATACGGGTTATGTGTTGATTGATAAGACTGATCCGGTTGTTTCTGATGCGCAGCCTGGTAGTAGTGTGGGGGTTGCTGATGTTACTCCTGAACTAAGTGTTGCTGTTTCTGATGTTACTAGTGGGGTTGCTTCTTGTTCTGTTAGTGTTGTGGTGAACGGTTCAACTACCGCCTCTTCGGGGTCGATTAGTAATGGTAGGTGTGTTTATACTTCTGCTGCGCTCTCTAATGGTTCTACGATTTCTGCTACTTTTACAGTCACTGATAATGCGGGGAATGCTGGCAGTGCTAGTACTGGTACTTATACTGTTGCTTTTGTCGGTTCTGCTCCTGGCAGTGTCGGAGGCGGATCTGGAAGTGGCGGGGGTAGCGGCGGGAGCGGGAATCCAGAGGAGAGTTCTCTTTTGAAAGTTTCCAGTGTAAAAGTTGATGCTGGAACAGTTGTTACAATTGAAGCGCTTTGTAAATGGGAGTTTGGTTGCGCACTCTACGCAGACGGAAATTTACTAGCAGAATTAACCAAAAGCTCCGGCTACCAAGAATTTAGTTATACTCCGAGTAGTTCTGGAATAGTTGAACTTTATCAAAAAGGAACAACCAACACGCTAATCGCTTCTAAAACAATTGAAGTAAATGAGAATGAACAGAGTGATCAAGAGGACAATGAAAGTTTATTTTGTACGTCGAATAAATGCACGGATGATAATCCGTGCACAAGTGATGCGTGCTCGGAAGAAGAAAACAAATGCACGCACACTAATTTACCAGACGGAACAACTTGTGGAAACAACTACATGTGCACTTCAGGCCAGTGCATAGCACAAGAACAAGGGACACAAAATAATGCCCCCACACCAATAGATGAAACACCCTGGACAATAATAGCAGGAGTAATAATAATCCTGCTCGCAGCAATAGCCCTAATCGGAACCCAAACAGGACTAATAGGAAAACCAACCGGAAAAAGAAACCGGCTATAACCAGACCTAGATCTAATTTTGCATATTAAGGCCTTTACAAAAATATTTTGCACGGCTCTATATAAGCAGTGCAACTTCCTTTCTTAATTGCTCAATATGTTGTGTGTCGTTTTCGCTTCCAATAATTATTTTATTTCCCTCAAGGGCCTTGAGCGATATTTCCATTTCCTCTTCTGTTGCGCTGTCGGCCTTATTTACAATAACCAGCATATGCTTTCCTGAAAACCTCTGCTTGGTCTTATGGAAAAGCGAGAGCTGTTCAGATAGCGTATAGCCGCAGGCAAGGGTCGGGTCCATTATAAAAACTATTACACGCGCAAGGTGTTGGATTGCGGCTAGTGCCTTCTTTTCAATTGCGCTAAGATCTTCCCTATCTAAAATGCCCGGGGTATCGAGCACTTGCATGCGCTGGTAGTTGTGCTCATAAAAGCCCGAATTTAATTGCTTTGTTGTGAATTGGTATGGGGCAATTGTAGCGCTTGCTCCTGTGAGGCGCTTTAGAATTGTGGTCTTTCCGACATTTGGATATCCTGCAATAACAACAGTTGGCAGGGTAAAATCAATTGAGGGCAGCTCCCGCAGTTTTTTCGAATCCTCCTTTAGTTCCCCTAGAGGTTTTGCAAGTTTTTTTATAACCGAACTTGCCCTTCCTTGGAACGTATTGAGTACGGCATTGGTTTTCGGAATTGAAGTTGCTATATACGCTTCGCGCCCATACATATACCTGAGCCTTTTTATTATGCGCGAAGATGCCCTAACCCTTGCAAGGTTTTGCTTGATACGAGAAGTATCTGCAAGAATTCCTATAAGGTCTAAATAGAAAGGGTCCATTGAATCTATTTTTGGCAACTGCTTGGATATTTCATGGAGCTTTCCCTGCAAGAACACCCCAAAAGTCTGGATTTTGAGTGCATTTAGCAGCCTTACAACTTTTAGCGGCGAAATCCCCTTCCTATTAACGCTCACTTGCGAAGTTGTAGAAAAAGCCTGTTCTAATATCTCCGAGGCCTTTGGAAAGTAGGTTTCACTTGGCTTACGTGCCATATTTAAATGTTTTTTACCTTTTTTCATTTTGGATTCCTTTTTGCCTAATTCAAGTATAAAGAGGGATTTAGTGAAGTGTACGGAAGTGGTTATCCATCAAATTGTATTCTGGTGAGTATAAAAGGTATTTGCTCATTCCCGCAATCTTACTAGTCGTATTTCTTGTGTTAATTTTTGCATTTCCGGGGATAAAAAAAGGAATTGATCTAACCGGAGGCACAAATATCATAGTAAGGGCAGATACCCCTCTTGATTCGCAGCTAATTTTGCCCCTATTAAAGGAAAAATACCCCCTAACAGAGCTCTCTGTTGGCTCGGTCTCTTCAGTTGGCGGCTATGGCCTATTTATCCAATATGGGCAAAACACTGATTTGCAGGGGGCAAAAAAACTCCTAGGGGATGCAAAATCACAACTCCCACAAAACCCGCAAAACGCCCGCTTGCTTGCATTACAATCAATTGCACTCTCATCAAAATACAATCCCGGACAAGTTATAGATTCAGAATCTTTAGAGGATGAGCAGGCAGTTGAAGCAGCAGAGGCCTCATTAATTAGTGCAGAAAAGAATTTTGATCTAGAATTGCAAAACCTCATTGCAACAACATATAACCTGGGGCCGCAAATAAGATTCCAAAAAACCCAAATCGGCCCATCGCTTGGGGAAACATTCTACGGCCTTGCAGTGCAAGCACTTGTAATGGGAGTAATACTGCTCTCAATTGTAATATTTATTTACTTCCGCGAACTGCTCACTTCAATTACAGTGATCGCAGCAACAATCTTCAATATCTTAGGCGCAGCTGCCCTCATGTCGCTTTTTTCAATTCCAATTTCACTAACAACAATCCCTGCACTACTAATGCTGATAGGTTATGCGGTTGACACTGAAATTGTAATGAGCGCGCGCGTTCTTAAAAGAAAAGAAGGTTCGCCAAAAGAGAGGATGAATGATTCTATTGGCACCATATTTACAATGAGTTCAACTGCAATTGCAGCAGTATTTGTAATGGCACTTCTCTCATACTTTGCCCAGATCGGGGTCATATTTGAAATCTCTGCAGTTTTGCTATTCGGACTTTTATGCGACCTTATTTCAAGCACTTTCATGAACGCTCCGCTAATACTAATGCATGCCGAAAAAAAGGAGGAGAGATCATAAGAGAACTACTCTCAAATTGGAAAATCATACTCTTTATACTCGCCCTTCTAGTCAGCGCATTTGCAGTAGGGGTTGCCGGGCCAAAATACGGAATAGAATTTACAGGCGGCACATACTACCAAATAAAACTTGAAGAAAAAGTGACCCCTAGCCAAATGGAACTAATCACATCAATAATTTCACAAAGGGTTGATGCGTTCGGGCTCTCCGATACAAAAGTGAATTCACTAGGAGAGGACCTTGTAGCAGTACAGATTGCAGAAACAGACCCTGAAAGGATTGCACAAATAGAGGCGCTTCTAAAAACACAGGCACGCTTTGAGGCAATGATTGATGGCAACCTCTTATTCAAAGGATCTGATATTCGCACCATTTCAAAAGACCCGGCTTCAGGTTATGGAGTATTTGAAGGCGCCGGCGGTTGGGAATGGCAACTCCCATTTACACTAAGCCAGCACGCAGCAACAACATTTTCACAAGGGGTGTTCCACAAATGTACTCCAATAGGGTTTGGCCAAGGCGCGCAGGCACAATATGATTGTGATAAAACTTACTTTTTCATAGACCGCCCAGATGATGGAGTAATAATAATTCCACGAGATGTCTTTGAGAGCGATAGGCTATTGCTACTCTCCGGAAATATTGAGGAAAATATCCCCATAGGATCTAATGTTGAAGATTTAATGGCAAATTCTGCAGTGCCATACATTGTAGTGGATTCGAATTTGAGCGCGCAACAATTAACCGAGCTCGAATCATTTGCCCAATCAAAGCAAAAGGCAATAGTGCACCCTAGCGCTCCGCAAGAATTGCGCTCTGAACTAACTTTAATTGGATTTAGAGTGCAAGAAGTGCAAAACCAAAAGGAAAATGTTCCTTGGATTTGGATCGCCCTTGGAGCTAGGCAGGCAATTTCAATAACCCCCGGCATTGCAAACCTTGATCCATATGTTGATGATATAAGAAATGCAAAAATATTTTCCCAATTATCAATTACAGGAGGATCGCCAACTTCTGAACTTGCAACAAAGGACCTAAAATCCCTACAAGTACTGCTCGAATCAGGAGCCCTGCCAATAGGTATTGAGAGCATTTCAAAAGAGACAATTTCGCCATTTTTAGGAAAGGAATTTTTCCTAATGAGCCTTCTAATTGGAGTTGTTGCACTTGTTCTTGTTTCAATTGTTCTATTTATAAGATACAAAAAACCACAGCTAACATTCCCAATAATTTTTATTGCTTTAAGCGAAGCCCTCATAACGGTCGGAGTATCCACACTTCTTGGGGTTCGGCTCGATCTTGCAAGCGTTACTGGTGTAATTGCTGCAATTGGAACCGGATTAAATGACCAAATAGTAATACTTGATGAACTTCTAAAGGGCGGAGCTGCAATTTCAGATTCAACATATGCAAACAGGGTCAAGAGGGCATTTTTCATAATAATTGCAGCCGCAGCAACAATTGTTGCAGCGCTCTTCCCAATAGTGCTACTTGCCTCATATGGGTTTGGAAAACTTGCAGGCTTTGCCCTTACAACAATAATCGGGGTATTTACAGGAATACTAATAAGTCGCCCTGCATTTTCTGTAATTGCAGAATATATTGTAAAATTAGAACGCCCAAAACAATAACCTGGCAATTGAGCGTTTGAACAACTGCCCATTAAGAAAGTCTAGGCGTCCCAAAGGCCCTTAAAATTGGCCTCGGGATTTATGATTTTTGCTGAAATATCGTTTTTTCAAAGTCCTCGATTTTAGAGTTCACAAAAATCCGGAAAAATTCTTCGCTCCGGTGAACTTTTTTGTAAAATAATACCAAAGTACTATTATGAAAACCGAAGTTGCAAACCATGAAAGTGTGTGTGTAATTTCTCCTGCCTGCACTCCAAATTCCTTTGCAAAAAATATCACGCCTATTACCCGAAAATAATTCAAAACCAAAAGCAAAACAACCCCTGCAAAAAAAATCCCTATCTTTTCCCTAATGCGCGGCTTTTTCAGGGAAAATATTATCGCCCCCAGAACACTCGAACTAACAAGCCCTGTGCAGGAGGCTGTTATTTCAAATATGCTCCCACCCACAAAAATCATATTGCTAGAATTGGAGAGTGAAAAAAAATCTCCTATTGTTTTTGCAATAAAATTTTCCAAAAGGGAAAAATCAAGGGCGAAGATAAGAAATTCTGCCGCAAAAAAAATCAGGAAAAATTTTACAAAAAAAGCAGCTTCTCTTTCCCACTTCACCAGGGCACCTTTTTCAACTTGGTTTTGAATGCAATATAATTTGAAGCCTTATGGACAATTAGAGTTATCCCTGCAATCACGAGTACTTCCCATATTGGGGGGGTGTATAGAACGCTGCCAAAAATAATTCCACCAACAATAAAATCAAGCTGGTCTAAAAATGGGGCCTCTTTTCCGGGTTCAAGGCCTGCTCTTCTTTTAAGAAAACTTGCACTAAGATCTCCGGCAATTGCCCCAATGGAGAGCAAAAAACCAAGCAGCACATATTCGCTGCTAAGTTGGGCAGTTGCAGCCGGTAAAAATGCAGCAATAACAATCGCAATAACTGTGCCTGCTGCAATCCCAAAAAAAGTCCCCTTTATCGTCTTTCCTTGGCCAAAAAAAGGGGCGCCATCCAGAAATTTTGCATTCCCATCAAGCCTTGTCTTTCCGCCAAGAAACATTGCAAAACTGTTTGCAAAATACATGGGGGCAATATATGCGAGAAGCTTTAGTACAATTTCCTGCATAGGGGATTTCCTTTCCAAACCTATTTAATGATTTGTAGGTAAATAGCTTTTAATATCTGCGTGAACCCATATGCCAAAATCAAATGAACCAAAACTAGAGCCGCTATGGGAAAATAAGCCGGTTATACTTGTTGCAATTCTGATAATAGGCATTATTGCAATTGCAGCCCTTGCATCAATTGTACTATTTGTTCCGGGTATCACTTCTTCTAGTGCCCCTTCAGGGATTGCCATAATTCCCCTAAAGGGCGAAATATCAAATGAATCTTCAGGTTCATTTAGTACAGTTCTTAGCGCAAATGAAATAATAGCACTAATTGATGAAGCGGAAAATGACCCTGAAGTGGGGGCAATTTTCATTGACATAGATAGTCCTGGAGGCGAAGTTGTCGCATCAAAACAGATCGCTCGAAAAATATGGGAAGTAAAAAAGCCCACTTACTCATACATCAATTCAGTGGGCGCATCCGGCGGCTACTATGTTGCAAGCGCGACTGATTATATAATGGCAGATGAGGATTCGATTACCGGCAGCATTGGGGTTGTTTCAATTATTCTAAATATTGAAGGCCTTTTGGAAAAAATAGGCGTGAAGGCAACTGTGCTGCAAAAAGGTGAACTAAAAACAATCGGAAGCCCATTTGATGAACTGTCTGAAAAGGAAAAAGAAATTCTTGATGAAATATTAGAGCAGGCATTTAATAATTTCAAAAATGATATCCTTGAATTTCGCAGCACAAAACTGACACGCTCGCAGCTAGAAAGTATTGCCGATGGAAGAATACTAACAGGCAAACAGGCATACCAAAAAAACCTTGTAGATGAATTACTCACGCGTGAAAAAGCAATTGATCGCGCTGCCGAACTCGCAGGCATTGAATTTGCACAGAAAATAGAATATGGGCAAAAGGAATTCGGGCTTTTTGATATTTTCTTCACTTCAGGAAAGGCTTTTGGCTCCGGCTTTATTAGTTCAGTTAGCGTTCAGAGTGACATCCCGACAATAAAATAACGTAATGACAAGCCGCCTCAACTCTTCAAACTTTCCAGGGTTGGCAAATAGCGGGCCAGAAAAATTATCCGGGGTTATTTGCGATGTCTGCTATAATTAGATAAATGCCTGCAACGCAAGTGCTATTAGTGCCCCGCAAGCGCTGCCTATCAAATTCACATGAGTTTTGTTCATAAGCCCCCTTCGCTCAAAAAGCGCTCCGAACAAACTATCAACAACACTTCCACAAACCCCTGCAATTGCAATTACAAATAACATTGTAATAGAACCGAAGGCAAAATAATACACTGCCCCTATTTCAATCCCTGCAATAATTGCGGCAACAATTCCAAGAGCGCTAATTGCCCCGTCAGTTCCTTTCTGCACCCTTTCAAACGTTGTTATAAGATAGGGCTTACTCTTTGAGAGCATTCCGATTTCAGATGAAACAGTATCGGCAAGAGCTGCTGAAACCGCGCCAAAAAAAGCCACAGGCTGACCAATTGCAAGGGCTACAATTGCTGCAGCGCAATTTCCAAAAATATTTGAAATAGTTCGCTGCTCGTGCGCTTCTCCGCTCTTTATTGCATACCATGTCGCAATTTCTGCAAGAATGTAAAATACAACAAGCGTTACAAATGCAACAAGGCCGCCTAGAACAAAACCCAAAAGCCCTGTGAGGTTTGCAAAAACTATCCCCCTAGTGCTAAGGGCGCGCGTTGAATATGCTGCAATTGAAAAAGCGACAAGCACAAGGGCAACAACAATTTCTGCCGGCCCGAATACAGGGAGCATTGGCACCACGATTTTATAGAAGGAGTGAATTTGTAATTTCAATCCTTTTGATTGGCACAATCTTTTTGAGTTCGGGGTAGAGTTTGTTTGGCAAGGTACCGAAAACAAGTTCGTCAATTATTTTGCGCGACTCTATTTCAGAAACAAGCTTTTGGCACATCTCTTCAGTTTTTTTCTTGAGCGCTGCCCTTTGCCTTCCGGAAGATTTCTTTTCGGTAACAACAACAACTTTCATCTTCACGCCCTTACTATCCTTTGTAGTGTAATTTTTAACCGACATCATCTTGCTCGACCTTCTGCGAACAAGCCTTCTGATAAAATCATCCTTTATAATGTGCCCAATAGCTTCAGTGGTGGCCTTGTTTCCTGCAGTGCTCTTTACTTTGAAGCGGATCTTTATGTGCTGTTTTTTTGGCTGGTTTGCTAGGTCTCTTCCGCTAATTGCAATGATGCGTCCTATTAACATCTCTGGTTTTTCTGCAATTGTTTCGCCAATTTCCTTTCTTTCAAATTCTTCAGGGGCAATAATTGTATACCAGGCCTTCTTTTTCCACTTGTCAGCAGTCTTTCTCTTTGTTTTTGGCTGCTCTTTTTGTGTTACTTTTTCCTTTTTTTCTTCAACAATTTGTGCCACAACGGACACCTCCGTTGACAAGGTGTACTATCTTCGCCTGCTGGCTCGATAGGACTTCCATCATCGTTTTTTCATACATACAATCACCCTCACTTCACCAAAAGTGCAGCTTTCTCTTCGCTATATCTCCAATTCTTGTCAAGTTTGCCCCTGCGTGTATAATAATCTGTAAGCCTTCTGATTTTGCTCACTGTAAGTATATATCCGCGTTTTGCGCTCTGGTCCTTGTTGTTTTCTGCAATATGCTTTTGCAAAACAACAGACCTTTTTATCAGATTGAGTAAATCCCTCGGAATATCAGTTAGGAGTTTGTGCTTTGATAAAATCTGCTCTATTTTTTTGCCTGTAAGATTTTTTATGCTAGGAATTCCATACTGATCACGCAGGGTCATTCCTATTTCACTAGCAGTAAGGCCGCTATTTGCAAGTTCAACTACAAGGGCTTCTGCTTCCTTCTCATCATAATCTACCCAGTTAGGGCTCTTTTTTGAAACCGGCGCCTTGCTGCCGCTTTTTCCTCTAGCCCCAGAGTGCATTCTGCCCATTCAAACCATATCCTTAATTTTAAAACCCAAATTGGGAGTATAGTTGCCTTCCAAACCTAACGGAGAGGAGAGCTCAATTCAAAAATTGATACTTATTATTCCTACAAAAACCTATATAAATGGTGCACCAAAGTTATGTCGAAATGATTTGATCTGGTAAATGCTTCAAGTAAAATTTCAGTAATACCTAGCCCTTGCTTCTATTTTTGCGATCTGCAAAATAATATTTTTCCCTTCAGGCGAGCTTTTTGCATACGTGTTTTCAATTTTTTTCCACAAATGTGCAATGCTAAAGTGCGTCGAGAGGAATGTTTTTTTTAAGGAGAGCAAATCAACTGCCTTGTCCTCTATTTTTTGCGAAAAAACCCCCAATCCAAAATCCAAAAAAACCAGCTTTTTTTTGTGCAGCAAAATATTGCTCGTGGTAAGATCTCCATGAACAATTGCGTGTGCGTGCAGCTTTGCAATATCTTTTCCGATTTTGCTGCAAAGCGCTGATGCATTTTTTTTATCTTTCATTAAAATTTCCTTTAGCCTTTTGCCATCTATAAATTCTGTTGTGATTTCATTTTTCTGCAGATCAATTTTCCACACGCTCGGTGTTCTCACCCCGGCTTTTTTTGCGCGCAAAAGAAGTGTACACTCCGTTCTGAACCTTTGCGTTCTTATATTCTCATCAAGCTCTTGCTCACGATATTTTTTGGGCTCGCGAACCTTCACAATGCATTTTCTTCCCATATACTTTGAGAGAAAAACCTTCGCTTCAGCGCCTTGCTCTAGAAGTTTCATATATAGAAAATTGGTTGAAACTAATAAAAGACGCATATATAAAAACTAAAACAAGTATGGTTTTGATATGAAGTTATTGCTAGGCTGTACAATTCTCTTAGTTATTTTAGTAGCGGGATGTACTACAGAACAACCCTCAGAAGTAAAACAAATAGATAAAACAGCATTAATTTCATATACTGAATTTTTTTGTTATTTCACAGAGCAGTCTGCGCCTTATGCATATTTTTCATTTGCATATCAAGAAAATGGAGAAATAGAATCTGTCAAAACTAAAACAACATGTAATGACCTTGTGCGGCTTGGTGTTTCAAATGAGGCAAGCAAAAACCAGCCTTTATTCGGAGAGCAAATTAAGCTCATTTTTACAGGAGATAGACCTACAAAAATAATACGAGAAAATGGGGATATTTATGAAGTGGAAGAAAGCGAACTAATAAGGAGTTTCTTTACTTCACCCATAACAATATATGATAATCTAAATTATTTCAGAAACTCAAATTCTGGAAAAGTTATTGAAGAATGCCTTTTGATTAATCAAGACAATAAGCACGATAGGTGCCTTTCATATCAAGCTGAATTTTTACAAGATGATACAATTTGCAATAAAATGAAAATTAATGCCAATCAAGACCTTTGCAAACAAGCTGTACAAAACCTTAAAACAGTTGAAATTGTTGAATTATGTGAAGTGGAAAACCCATTATTTGATCCACGCAAAGAATGTCAAAAAATTATTGACCAAAACTATTCTGGTAGAGAATGCACTTTTGAATTAGGCGATGTTAATTGGATGCCACTTGGTTCATGCAGATATTGCACTATATCTTGCAAGTAAGTAAAGAAAAATATTTTTTCGCCTTTGTCGCTTTTTGCTAGCAGATTTCATCAAGGGCTCTAATAGACGCCTCAAGTGAATCTATTACTTGTTGGATAGTATTTTCAAAATCCGTGCTTGTAATATAGGAAAAGCCTTCGATCTCTTTTAGCGCCTTTTGTTTTGCAAGTGCGCTTTTTGCATGTGAGAGCGCTTCTTGCGCGCTTGTTTTCGAAAGAGCAGCTGAGGATCCGACCGAGCAATTTGGTTCTGACAGATCAATTCTTCTTGAATTTTGCGCAAAAGAGAGCATCGCTTTTTGCATTTTTGCAACTTCTAGTTTCACTTCAACAATCTCTTTTTCATTTCCGATAGCATTGAGTCCTTCTAACTCCTGAATGTAATTGTCAAGTTCGGAAGGTGTTGCAGGAACAAGCCTTGCCGCGCTTATTTCATATCTTCTGTCAATGTCTTTAACTTTCTCAAAGCTCCCGCCCAAATACCCAAGTTGTGAGGCTGCAAAATACGCTCCCGCAAGGGCTATTAATATTATTACAAGAGTGCCGAATTTTCCCATAAAATCCACATTCTTTAGGAATTTATGATTTATTAATGTTTGTTGCCAAAGGGCATTTAAAATCCGGGCTAGAGGTGGCAATTATTCAATTTCAACCCCAATTCCTCTCTCAAGCGTGCCCTTTGCTTTGCCAAGTGAAATTTCATTTACTTTCATTGTATTTTTTATATCCTCTTCCACAAGCTCAAATAGCTCCCGGTCTTTTTCCAAAAACACCTTAACTTTTCCTATCTGCGCGTTTAGGGCAACCCCTTTTTCACTCTTGTGCTTTCTGATAAGTGCAATGATCTCTTTTGCAATTTCTCCTGCACGCTCTGATTTTTCATCAACTAATTCCTTTTCAAATTCAGGCCACTTTTCAAGGTGGATTGATTTTTCTTTTGCATAAGATTTGAAATTTTGCGAAAAAATTTCTTCGGTAATGTGCGGCAGGAATGGAGCTAACATTTTCAATAGTTCGGTTGTGATTTTTGCAAGGGTTAGTTGTGCTGCCTTTTTGGAAGGGTGCTCTTCGTATACCCTGTATTTTACTTCCTCTAAATAAAAGTCTGCAAATTCAAGCCAGAAAAAATTCCTTATAGCATAGAGGGCTTTTGAAAATTGGTACTCTTCAAGTGCCTCTGTTGCTTGTTTTTTCACTGCCTCAAATCTGCTAAGTGCCCATTTATCTATTGTGCGCAAATTTTTCTTCTCTTTTTCAAATTCGCCTAACTTTATTCCATCAAGTTTTGTTGCAACAAATGATGAGGCATTTTTTAGTTTTGTCAAAAACTTTTTTGCGCTAATAAATTCCTTTTCCTGGAACGGCAAATCCTCTCCGAGTGACCCGGAACCGGCCCAGTACCTTAACATATCCGCTGAATACTTTTCAATAATTTCAGATGGATCTATAACATTTCCCAAAGATTTGGACATTTTGCGCCCCTTTGGATCTAGCGCGTGCCCGGAAATCATAATATCGTTCCATGGAAGCGAATTTGAGTGGAAATATGATTTTACCACCGTATTGAACGCCCAAAGAGTGATGATATCGTGCGCCTGTGGCCGCAGGGACATTGGGAAGATTTTCTTGTGCAGTTTTTCTCCCTCTGCCCACTTTGAATTGATCTGCGGTGTTAGTGAAGAAGTTGCCCATGTGTCCATTACATCTTTTTCCGGGGTAAATTCACTAGAACCACACTTTGGGCATTTACCTGCCTTTGGTTTATCCTGCAGCGGGTCAACCGGCAAATCTTTTTCATTTGCAACAATTGTCTCATCGCACTTTTTACAATACCAGAGCGGAAAAGGGATTCCAAAAAATCTCTGGCGGGAAATGCTCCAGTCCCACTGCAATCCCTTGATCCAATTCTCATACCTAACCCTCATATGATCTGGGAACCATTGTAGTTCTTTTCCTTTTTTCAAAAATTCCCCCTTGAGGTCTAGATATTTTATGAACCACTGCTTTGTATCCATTATTTCCATTTCGGTTTTGCATCTCTCGTGTACCTTCACTGCATGAGTAATAGGTTTTTGGGCAACCAAGAGCCCTGCTGACTTGAGGTCTTCAATTATTTCTTTCCTTGCCTCCTTGATTTTTTTGCTGGCATATTTTCCTGCAAGTTCTGTCATTTTACCATTTTTTGTAAAGCTTATGCGAAGGGGCAAATTGTGCGCAAAATACCACTCCATATCTGTCTGGTCGCCAAATGTGCAGCACATTACAATTCCTGTCCCTTTTGAAATGTCAACCCGCGCATCCTCTAAAATTTTCACGCTATGTCCAAAGAGTGGAACAGTTGCACTTTTTCCGAGCAATTGCTTTTTTCTCTTATCATCCGGATGGATAAAAATTGCAACGCAGCTTGAGAGAAGCTCGGGGCGGGTTGTTGCAATTACTAGATCATTGCCGTTTTCAAGTTTGAAAATTATATCATTAAATGTTCCATTCTGCTCTACATCTTCTAGTTCAGCTTGCGCAATTGCGGTTTCGCAACTAGGGCACCACATTGATGGCGCCTCTTTTCTATATGCCCTGCCTTTTTTATAAATTTCAATAAAGCTGAGTTGGCTTGTTTTGCGGGCAAGGTCTTCAATTGTCCTATACAAAAGTGCCCAATCAACGCTAAGTCCCACGCTTTTAAAATCAGCAATCATAGTGTCTTCGAATTTTCTTGTTTCTTCGAGGCAGATTTTTATGAATTGCTCGCGCGTAAAATCCTTTGCGCGAATATTTTTGCTCTTTTCAACCAAACGCTCGGTTGCAAGGCCATTATCATCAAGCCCAAAGGGGTAGAATACATTAAACCCTTGCATTCTTTTGTACCTTGCAATAAAATCTGCCTGCGCATAAGAGAACGCATGGCCAAGATGCATTCTTCCGGAAACAGTCGGCGGAGGGGTGTCAATGCTAAACACTGCGCCTTTGGATTTTGGGTCAAATGAATAGGTTTTATCTTTTTCCCATTGTGCCT